>Ga0247841_10007995_pt1 | contig 15411 bp, 16 predicted proteins | sample LaCruzMarch2015__2_FD_192410 | JGI IMG/M metagenome (GOLD analysis project Ga0247841, IMG submission 192410) | Freshwater microbial communities from meromictic Lake La Cruz, Castile-La Mancha, Spain - LaCruzMarch2015_18m | ecosystem: Environmental > Aquatic > Freshwater > Lake | place: Spain...
GACGGCTCGCGGACGCATGGGTCCCGGCAAACCCGGCCCAAATGTACAATGTATCTCTGGCCTACGAGAATACCGACTGGGGGTTCTCCGCTGCCATAACAGGCCGCTATTTCGGAAAACGTTTCTTTCAGGGGGACGATCAAAACTGGCGGCGAGATCAAGACGAGGTCAAGATAGGCGATCTCGCGATTTCACAGACCTTTTTCGACGGCGCGACCACGGTCTATTTCGGGATCAACAACTTCACCGATGAACAGCAAGCGTACAACACATACTGGGACTACTCCTACATCAATACCGCCAAAGAGTTTCAGTTTTGGACCGACGCGGGTCGGACGTACTACATGGGTGTCCGGAGCTCTTTGGATTTTGACCGTATGAAAGTGCCAACCTCTGCGGACCTCCAGCGGATGCGGGACAGGTTGTACGGGTCCTTGGAAAGCGGCCTAAATGGCCTCAGGGATATGCCGGGCCGGATAAGAGGCGTGCTGCCTCTCTGAAACCACGCGTGAAATACCAGTGAATAAATTCGCAGTGTCACTTAGGTAAGGGAGAACCCAACCATGAAAAACAGAGCGCTCTTGTGTGTCATGGGCACGATCGTTTCGACCCTGCTAGTCGTCTCCGCGACAGCTTTTTCGGCAGAGCCCCTGCAGAAGTGCTTCATTGCAGGAACCCAGCCCGAGTGCGGTGGCGACCGTGGGGCCAGCCGAGGCCCGAGTTGCGGAATCGAGCTGACCTGCACTGACAAACCGATTCAGCTTGGTTATTCCGATGGGGTGTGCTTTCGCGCAACTTGTCCGGGAATTTGGGCCTTAGTTCACAAACGCGCCGATCAAGCCTCATTCAGAAATCGGTACTTTACGTATCGGCATTATTCGTTCAAAGGGACCTGGGAACTCAAAGATCAAGGAGCGATCGAATCGGTATCTGCGCCATTCCGTGAGCTGTTTCTCGTGCTGCCTGAGGACTTGATAGAATTCAAGCTGCGAGAATCTGACCTGAATGCCGCCATCGAGGTGACCAATCTTGGATACATCAAGAAGGGCAACGTCGAGGAGCTGAAGAAATGGTTGGCGTATAACGTGTACCTTGAAAGGCCCATCTTCCGGAGCGCGGAATCTGAGGGACAGCGTAATCAGGGCTTCGGTCCCTGGTATCCGGGATCGCCCTATGGTTACGCGGACATGATCTTCAGCCCCGTTAATTTCGTAGGGCGTCTCTTCGGATTGCCTTGGTTTTAGGCTTCCGTCCCGGATTATCCGGCAACAAGACGACAAAGGGTATGTACTTTCGGCCAACAATCTGATATGGCGCAGGAAATTGAATGACATTGAGGGTAGTCAGATGGTCTGGAGTAGTGAAGAAGGAAGAGAGAATTAGACCCGAATTCAATCGTTCGATCATGATAGATTTTCAGTGGGCCAAGACTAGCTCGGACAAGGTTTTTTAGCTTCTGAGATAAGAAGCGCGGGGCCTCGGCATATCGCGGGACGCGCTTGCCCATCAAACGAAGCCTTTCAACCTGCAAGAGTGAAGTTCGCTCATGTTCTCGCCTCTATGAGTGATTACAACTCATCCAGCCTTTTGCCAACACATTGATTTCATAATAGCCAACGCGTTCCGCGAGTGCAAATCACGCATGACCGCACGCAATACATGCTTTTAGTGGCCGTTCGCTTTAGCGGTCCTTCTTAGCAATATATTGTAATTACCTCGTTTTATCCAATTCATACGGCGATGGGGTTCCTGGCACATGGTTTGCTCCGCCTCCATTCTGTCAAGCATTAACATGGGAAACCGAGAAGTCTCGTCAACGACGATAGGACCTGAAAACACAGATCAAGGAGGACCGAAATGAAAAAATTGATCATCTCTTCGTTTGTCTTGGCTCTCGTCGGACTGCTGCCCCTGGCGGCGGTGGCAGGAGAAGATGAGATCGAAAAAACCGTGACGGACTTGGTGGACCTCGCTGTGGCCAAATTCCAGGAAAAGGGAAAGGACTATACGATCAAATTGCTCAATACGTTCCACGGCCCGCTAAGGAAGGGTGATCTGTATGTGTTTGCTTTCGACCTCGACGGCACAAATCTCAGCCACCCCATACGTGAAGACATGCGAGGAAAATCCTCGTGGGACATGAAAGACGCAAAGGGAAAACTCTTTGTTCAGGATTTCGTCCGAATCGCAAAAAATGACGGCCAGGGCTGGATTGAATATTGGTGGCAGAAACCCGGTGATCCGAATCCGACTCTCAAACGGTCATTCATCAAGAGAATACCCGGGGAAAATATCCTGGTAGGAGTGGGATATCATCCCTAGAATTGAATCACAGCGGTCTGATTAGTGGTGGCGGCGCCACAGAATTTCGAGTTCGGGACAAGTGCGGCAAGACCTTCGCGTAACTTGAACCGCACTCCAATAGCAGAGACGACCAACGAGAAATCAGGAGCACGCCTTGGCTACCAATGTTACCCGAGAGTTCATAAACGATGTGGAGGCAGGAGTCCAAGACAAGGATCTCATGAGAAAATATAAGATCCCAAGGGGTTCTTTCCATCGATATAAGGCAGTGGCAAAAGATTTTCTGGCGAGAGAGAAATCCGCTCTTGAAAAAGCCACACAAAAAATCAGCGCACGGCGATTCCTCCACGATGTCAAGGCCTACATGGACGATGAAGCCTTGATGGAAAAGTATCATGTCACGCAGAGGCAACTCCAGAGTCTCTTCAGGCAACTTATCGAAGCTGGTTTGATAACCCCTCTGGAAATCGCCAACCGTCTCAAGGTTACTCAAAGTCAGGTCACGGAAGCGTTCGTGGAGATGGGAAAAGCCATTAAGGAAATTGATTCATGAAGCGGTATCCGACGAGACCTTGTGAAATTTTGCGATGAGCCTCTCCACTATGAAAAGACCATAACCTTGGACCTACGAGGGGCCTTAGAGAATTTACGCACTCTTGAAGCCGACAATCATCCATCTCCCTCCTCCAATTCAGGGCCATATCAAAAGCCCAGCGCTCGACCAACACCTTTCTCTCTCAAAAACTGTCCAACCAGACCTGAAACATTATAATAGGAGTTAACTTTGAATGGAACTCACGTCCCGAAGGGACTTCCGATTCCGCGTTCCGCTCGCGATTCAAACAACCAAATATCGGGCGTACCTACGGCACGCGTATGTTTTCTTGCGCTCCCTGCCCCGGCAATGGAATTGCCGGGCTACTATCGTACGTCCCTAAGGGACGAAGATCCAAGATCTTATGTTAACGCCTATGCCCCTGCGTCCTCTGGCCCTCGCGGCCGAAAGCCCGGCCTGCGTCCTCTCACTAATCAATTCCGCTTCAAATTGCGCATGTGCCGCGAGGATGTTAAAGACGAGTTCCCCCGAAGCGGTAGTGGTATCTATCACTTCATCCCGCAGTGATCGGAACGCGATGCCCCTGGCTTTCAGATTCGTGATGACCGAGACCGGATGCTGCATGGACCTTCCAAGCCGATCCAGACGCCATACAACCAATGTGTCGCCTGTTTGGACGGTTTTGAGGCAGCCGGCTGCTTTGAGATCGTTTATCTGAAGATCCAGTTCTTCGTCGTCCGGCTGACACGAGCATATCCAATATAACGTCCCATGCTGTGCCTCCTGATTCGGGAGGTCGCGCCGTCCCATAAATGAAGGAAGTTGTCGAGAAGCTAAGACGTTGTTTTTGAAACGGCAAATTGGAACAAAAAAGACAGGAGAAATCGTCCAGAGGAAACCCCGGACAACTCGAACAGAGCGGCTTACTCGATGGAACCGACCCGACTATCGGGGGAGCCTTTGCCGATCAGCTTCTTAAATACAGGTAGGATTTGGTGCAGGCAATGGCTTGGCGTCCGCCGATTGCCAGGTGGCGGCACCATCGATAGAGTTGAGTGAGCCTGATTCGGAAAAATCATCATTCCTCCGAAAATTCATTTGACATTCTTGAAACAGCGCTGGTATCATAAATTCCGATATCTATTAGCCGAAAAGGCCAACCAACATGCTTTGGGGAAACCGGTGAAACACCGGTGCTGCCCCGCAGCTGTAACCGTAGACGAAATCCGCCACTAGCCACTGGAACGCTATTGTCCGGGAAGGCGCGGAGAGTAGGCCGAAACGGAAGCCAGAATACCCAAGCATGAAGGGTCACCACAAATGTCCTGCGCGGGCGGGATGGGTGAATGCTTGAGTACCACCCTCTTTCGCCCTCGAACGCGAAAGGGGGTTTTTTGGTTTCAGGCAATACTTGGTCATGAGCTAACATCGTGGGGCAGGTACTGGGGCCCCAGGTTCCGATGGCACCGGAACCCAGGGCAAGCGGGAATTTAGAGCACATTCCCTTTCCCGCCATTATCCAAGCCTAAGCTCCTCAAGTCAACATCTCTTTTGTTGCGGCATGTTTGGACGCTCAAACAGGCAGTGGTCGAGGTTTGTTCACACTTACGGACGGACGCCTCCGAAAGCGAAGGGATGCGGAAACAGTCTTACTACTAGTGGTTGCAAAACCGGTTCATTCGACATTCTGGTCTAATAAGTTCAGGGTGTTACGATCCAAAATGTAAGTTTTGCAACCACTTCTAGCCATGCATTTCCTTCCTTTCCAGATCCCGACTCCGATTCGTTGGCCACAGTTCGAAACGGTTTCGGTCGGATTCCATTTTTGTCAGGAGGAATAGAATGAAACGGAGTTTCATAGGCTTAGTTTTGGCAACAGTTATTGCCTTCCCATTTGGAGCCTCGGTTCAATGCGAGGCAGGCAGCGCTTGTAAAGGAATATCAGCTTCCGCAATTGGAATCGCAAAACCTCGTCTCGGGGATCTGGAATCTACCCGGCGGCTTAGTCCGAAGTGGAAGATTAGCGGGTGACATATATAAGACGCCCCTGTGTGCTCCACCAGTGGGCTGGTAGACCTATTACCGGCTCCTTGATTCAATCTTAACCTTTACCAGCCCCGGAGACGAAGAAATGAGAGTTTCAACTTCCTTTCCATATGCGGTTGTAGTTTGGTTCATTCTAACACTCACGTGCTCCCTCGGTCTTGGGCCCACACAGGTCAAAGCGCAGCAAAGCACGTCAACAACTGTTCCACAGAGCCAGAGCTCTGAGCAACTTGCTCCGGTAGAAATCGAAGCTCCTCGTGCAGATAGGAGGCAATCGCAGGCGATAACAGGGACCACGGACTTCGGTTTCGGCACAGGCGACCCGATCCCATCAGGCCAACCGGGTTCAGACTATCCGCTTACTCCAGGGGAAGTGGTTTCCACAGGTGGGCGTCCCCAGAATTTGGCGAACGTCCCTTCGGCAGTAAGCATCGTTCAAAATCGAGGGATAGAGTCCTTGGGATACGCAGGGGTTCCTGACATGCTTCAAGGACAGCCCGGAGTCTACACATCAGGCTATTCCGGGACACCATTCGACGCTGCGGTTGTGTTGAGAGGCTTCTCCAACGATCCGGGAAACAGAGTCGCTCTGCTTTACGACGGTCGGAGCCTGAACACCGCTCTGGGCGATGCCAATTGGATGTCCATATTTCCCGAGTTGATCGATCGCATCGAGATACTCAGGGGTGATGGCAATGTTCAGTTCGGCCAGAAGGCGATAGGAGGAGCGATAAACGTTATACCCAAGAGACCTCGCCAAAATCCCGGAACCTTCTGGGGAGCCGAGATGGGCTCCTGGCATACCGACAGGGAGTGGGTCGCTAGCAACATGGTGAAGGGTCCTGTGGCAGCCGGAATTTTCGCGGGCAGGTTTTTCTCGGATGGGTTTCGCCTATATCAAGGTAACGGGATGGATGAAGAGTTCGTCCCTAGACCGGGCCCCTGGATGCTCTACAATGTGCAGGGCAGCATTAACTGGAAGATCACCCCAAATCTCACATTGGAGATCTCTCAGTTGCTGTCGGATCGTCGTAGCGGCAATGCCACATACGTGCAGCAACCTCAATGGGGAAGAAGGGACACCCGTGACGTGGCAATGTTCGATTACGGTTGGGAATACTTGTACTCGCCGGTGTGGGATGGTCCTACGGAGCTGTGGGACGCGGTAACCATTGTAAGCCTTCTCTATAGCGGGGATCGACTGGGCAATTTCGAGGCGATTTACAGCTACAGACGGATGGATCAAAGAATAACGGGGATAAGTTGGTTCGGCCTCTCGGATCAACGGTGGATCGATCAGGGCCTCTCGTTGAAATACTTTAGGACCGACAAATTCTGCTTGGTGACAAACGAACTCACCGTGGGATCTGATCTATGGGACGGCAAATTTGGGAGAGAATCGAGGCAGATTTATCAACCTTATGGCCTCGACGGCCCGAACGTCCTTCAGCACCAGGCTGAGCAGTCCGGCTATCGGGAGTCGTTGAGCTATTATGTGATGAACCAGACGAGGTTCTGGGACCGACTATACGTGGACCTCGGTTATAGGATCGAAAACTATGATCTCCCCGATCTCTACGCCAACAATGCGGCGCGAGTTGTCACTAACGCCAAGAGAATAGACCGCAAGAAGAGCGCCTCCCAATGGAGTGTGGGGCTGGTCTATGACAAAGAACTCGGTTCCAGCATGTATTACAAGCACTCGAGGATGTATCGCTTCCCGGAGTTCTACGACATGGTGAATCTCGGGGTGTTCGGAACATCTCCTGATCCGCCGTTTTGGCTTCTCGACCCGGAAGAAGGGACTCTTGAGGAAGTGGGGATACGGCATTGGTTCAATCGTAACATTTATGCGAGCGCGGTGTACTATGAATTGGACATGGACAACGAAATTCTCTATGGCATGGACGACGCGGGGAATCAAAGGAACATGAACGTCCAGAATGTCTCTCATACAGGTATTGAACTTGAATGCCTAGTGAAACTGACGCCTACCTGGACGGTGAAAGGAAACTGGACAAGGCAGAAGGTGCTTGTCCGCAGCAACTTCCTCCCGGCTTTGACTCCCCTTAACGGCCTGACCACTGAGGACAAGTGGTTGTACCAGAATCCCGCGGAGATGGGCAACCTGTCGCTGGAATACAACAATAGGGAATGGGGCTTTTCCGGTCTTGTCACGTACCATTACATCGGAAGCCGTTATCGGATCAATGACCCTTACAACATAGCCGAACCCTTGGAACCGGCAAAGTGGGGAGATTTGACATTCTCTCAGAGCTTCTTTGACAACGCAGCCACGCTCTATTTTGGAATCAAGAATTTCTCGGACGTGCAGTATGCAATTATCGGCACCAAATCTGCTCCCAGTCTCTACGATCCGTTGGGGACAAGTGTTCCTGCCGCTTGGTACCCAAATGAAGGGCGGACGTATTATGCGGGGATAAAAGCCAATATGGATTTCGACCGCATGAAAGTCCCGACGCGTGAGGACCTGACCAGAATGCACAGGCGTCTTTATGGGTCCGTACAGGCTGGCTTGGACAGTGTTTACGGATGGGGAGCGAGAATTCGCAACCTGGCAAGCTTTTAGGGAACCGTCAATAATTCTAAGGATGGTGGCTTCACAAAGGAGGTATTCGATTGAAAACACTGCGATATGTCGCGGCTCTAACTGCCGCTCTTTCGATATGGTTCGCTGAGACGACCGCACAGGCCGGTCCTCCTCTTCAAAAATGTGCAATTCAAGCCTTGGATACGCCAGGGGGTGCTCGGCAGCCATCACCGCAGCCCGAATGTGGGCTGGAGCTTACCTGTACAGATAAACCGGTGCTGCTTGGTTATCCTCAGGGAGTATGTTTTCGAGCGACTTGTCCTGGAATTTGGGCACTGATTCACACTAGGGCCGATCAATCTTCGTTTCGAAGACGCTTCTTCACCTATCGGCATTACAGCTTCAAAGGATATTGGGATTTGAAAGATCAGGGGGTAATTGAAGCTGGGGCCGCGCCGGTTCGGGAATTGTTTCTGGTGTTGCCAGAGGATCTCATTGAATTCAAGCTTACAGATCCGGATTGTTACGCCAAGGTCGAAATCAGAAAGCTCGGATACATAAAAACCGGGAATTTGAGAGAACTGCAGGAGTGGCTGGCCTACAACTCCTTCATGGAAAAGGCAGGGTTGAACGGCAACGACCAAATTCTGGGCCAGAGACCGTCTGCTGGCTGTTCACCAGGCGCAAGTTGGCTGGACCAGGCTTGCAGAACAACTATTGGCGGTATGATCTCCGTAGGCCGAACCATCGGCCTGTCATTGCCGAGCTATTAAGGTCATATAGGATTCCGATGCTCAAATGCAAGGAGCGCGTTGCCCTGGGAAAAGCTACAGCTGTTGTAGGACTTATCTATAGAGCGCTCGGCCACGATTTTCGCGTCTGCCTGCTTCAGTTCATCAAGGAGTCACGGATAAGCGGCGAATTGGTCTCGTCAGATCGTTTCAAAGTCCTTCTGGACGTCTACGTATTGGGTGAGAGATTCACCGTCAATCGCCCGGAAGGGGACCCATGTCTTGATTACGGGACGTAACGCCCCGGACTGCTTGCTCCAAATTGCTGACATGGTGACAGACATGAGAGCAGTACGACACCATTTCAACGCCGGGGTAACCGCACAACCGGGAATCGAGTTTTAGAAGACTGCCTTCGGGGTCTGTCCGGACCCATGCCTGACAGGAGGGACAAATGGAGAGGAAACCCGTTACTCTTAGTATTATTGAAATGGACAAACAGGTGAGAGCGGCGATTTCACAAGCCCGAGATCAATTGGAAAACGATGAAGAGTCTTTGGAGCGTTTGAACGAATTGGCCCGTTTATGGCCTGAGTCATGTTACCATTTGGTGATGAGTTACACCGGCTTATCCCTCATGTGTCTCGTTAATGCCGAAAATGTCCAAAGTATACTTGAGGTGGCGCAGGCCATCGTTCGGCGGAACCGCGCCTCCGGCATTAGCGTATTTGTCCATTGAAAACCTTGATTAGGAGCGGCACATCTTTCGCTCCGGATCGAGGGCTGCGAATAAGAAGAGAGGTTCAGGAATTGCTGACCAACCGCGCCAGAGGCGTCATTCGCGGGGCTCCAGTGACGGGATTCACATCGACAAGCGCCTTTATGTTGAAGGAGTGTGCCAAATTTTCTTCTGTAATCACCTCCCGAGGAGAGCCTTGGCAGTAGAATTTTCTCTCATGGAGAATCTTCAGGTGAGCGCATGATTCACACATGAAGTTGATATCGTGAGATACCATGAAAATCGCTATACCTTCTCCATTGATGTCACGCATCAATTCGATTAGGGACAGCTGCGCATAGAGATCCAGATGATTGGTGGGCTCGTCAAGAAGAAGGACCTTGGGCTGTTGCGCAAGCGTTCTGGCAATTCTCACCCTTTGACGCTCACCACCGGATAGCGTTTCTATCCGGCGCTCCGCCAAATGGGTTACTCTCGCCTTATCCATTGCCTCTTGCACGATCGCTCGGTCCGAAGGGCCCTCAAAATACAGGCCCCCATGATGGGGGGCCCTCCCCATCATAACCTCTTCCGTTACCGTGAAGCTGAAGTCAGGGCTCTCTTCCTGTTGGACCACGGCAACTTGTGCGGCCACTTCTCTTTTGGAGAAAGAGCTCATGTCTGCGCCCGTGAGGGTGACAACACCTTCAGACGGACGTAGTAAGCCGCTCAAGACCTTCGTAAGCGTCGATTTCCCGGCGCCGTTGGGTCCTATTACGCCGACGAAGTCACCCTCCCCGATGCCAAAGCTTATTCCGTGGAGCACCGTTCTCGCACCGTAGCCAAAGCTGACGTCTCTGCATTCCAGAAGCGCTCTTTTCATCTTTTGTTTCTCGCAGCTACGTTACTTGGCACAGGCGCCCCTCATTTTTTCACAAGAAGATAGAGAAAGAATGGCGCTCCGGATAACGTTGTGATAACTCCCACCGGCAACTCCACAGGATAGGCGACAACTCTGGCCACGCAGTCCGAGGCCGCGAGAAAGGCCGCTCCACCAAGCAATGCAGCCGGAAGGAGCACTCTGTTGTCCGGCCCGAACAAGAGCCTCATCGCGTGAGGAACCACCAAGCCAACAAACCCGATTGTCCCCGACACGCTCACGATTGCTCCGGTCACCATTGCCGCGACGATCATGAACAAAGTCCGAGTCCTGAAAACATTGAGCCCAAGGTGAGCGGCTGTGTCATCTCCCACGATCAAGAGGTTCAGCCGATTGGCATTGAGGTAAATGAGTGTCCATCCCGCAGCGACGACCACTGCAGCAAGTAATACCTTCTGGTAGCTGGCAAGACTGAAATCTCCCATCAACCAAAAAAGAATCCGCTGCTTTTCATGAGAGCCCGAAAGCGACAAGATCAAGAGCATGACTGCATTCATCAGTGCACCGACGATCACTCCTGCCAGAATGACCGTGTTGACATAGCCCCGGCCTCGTCTGGCCACGGCCAGTCCGTACACCAAGCCGACAGCCGCAATACTCCCGAGGAACGCACACAGGGAGGTGCCGAGAAGCCATCTCTCGCCGAACAGGGCGATGGACACCACGGCTCCCAGCGCCCCTCCTGCGGCAATGCCGATGAGGTAGGGATCGGCCAAAGGGTTTTTGAGCACACCTTGAAACACCACCCCGGCAGAGGCCAAACCTGCGCCTGCGATTGCAGCCAGAAGCGTCCTCGGGAGTCTGTAAGACAGAATGATCGTCCATGTCCTTTGAGCGTCGATCCCTTGGGCACTCTGCATCAATAGCGTCTTCACCTCTGTGACGGTCGTGCCCATAAGTAGAGAAATTAGAAGCACCACAAGCAAAACGCCTGTCAGGCTCATGCTTATAAGAATCGTTCTTGCAAGCGTAGACACACGCATCGACATCTCTTACTCAGTAGGAGAAAGGTTGCTAGAGCAACTATTTGATTCTATTGACGCCAATGGATGATCCACTACCCAAAATGTTGGGGTGAAATATGGCTGCCAACTGTTCCAACGCGTCCATGATTCTCGCGGACGGGCGAGCAATCAGGTCCGCATCAAGCTGATATATTTGGTTGTGTCTCACTGCTCTGAGGGCTTGATGCCTTTGCCACTCATTGAAACATTCGTTATCCCGGCATTCCTTGTTCAAAACGATTATGATGTCAGGATCACGTCTTGCCACCTCTTCCATGCTGAACTTCGGGTGAGGGACTGTGGCTTCTTCCGCAACATTGACGCCGCCAGCCTCACGGATCAACGACCCGATGAAGGATCTTCCTCCCGCCAGGACAAGAGGCCTAATACCTACAGCAAATAGGATGAGAGGCTTGCCGACATGGTCGACTCGTTCTCTCACAGCCTGCCTTCGCTGCTGAAATTGCAGCACAACAGTTTTTGCATCGGCCTCCCTCCCTAGGATCGTCCCTAGGCGGTTCATCGTGTGAACAATCTCGTCCAGGGTGTTGCTGTTGTCTACAAACGCAGGGATTCCGAGCTCGGTCAACCTGTCCACGACTTCCTTTCTCATGCCGGCTTCCGGGGACAGCACGAGATCCGGTCTCACGGCTATTATCCGTTCCAAGTCGGGATTCATGTATGCCCCGATGTCCTGGATCTTAAGCGCCTCAGGCGGCTCGTTGCACCGCGTAGTCCTACCGACGAGAGTATGTCCCGCCCCAAGGTCGAACACAATCTCAGTGAGGCTCGGAGCAAGGGAAATTAATCTCTCGGGAAAAGCGGGAACGCATACCTGGCGGGACAAATCGTCCTCCACGCAGACCTTCGACGCAGGTTCTGCCGCAGCCGGTAGCGTGAGCACGATCGCAGAAACAACAAGTCCACAGATGCGCGACAGCAACCAAGTGAAGTCTTTCAGGGTCCTCCTTGAGAACAAGACCTTCTCGTAGGAGCTTATGCGAATTACCCCAAATTTTCTCATTTTGGAGAACCTATTTCCCACAGGTGTCAAATTCAGGCGGGGTTTCAACTGCTTCCCTCTTTTTGTGATAAAGACCATTGAGAAGAGCATCAAAAGCCATGCAGATAGGCTTCGACGCAAAATCATCAGGCACGAAACGTATCCACGTATCCGTCTTGCTGCCGGAGATCGCCTCGCACCTGTGTCTGTAAACCTCTTGAAATGACTGTAGATCACTGACAAGACCGCTGTCGTAGGCCGTGCTCACGGCGAATGCCGATTCCAGGAAACCGGCATAGACAGGGTTCAAGAATAGTCTTTCCAGTTCTGCGCATATCCGGCCGCTGTCTTCGCTGGAAAACTTTCCGCATTTGGTCACCAATCCATGGAGGTCAATTTTGCGCTCATGTAGCCGTCGGAAAACGCTTCGGCCGGTTAGCAAACCGTCCTGAAGCGCTATGCTCTCCTTCACTCCGCTGTATACTGCTTTAGCGATAAGCTCTCCTAGTTTTGAGTGCCCACCTGTGTTTTCCACCTTTTGCCCACGTCCCTCCACAACCAGCACTTCGTCCGTACCTGTTCCGGTCGCCTGGTAGCCGGGTGAATACGAGCTGTGAATGTCAAGGTCCTGGAGGGCCGCGGATTTTGCTTCCGTGGCGCTGATGATGGCTCGTGTTAGGGCTCTCGGAGTGAGCTGCATACTCGTGAGTGTAATAATATTGATGGTTCCCGGCTCATAGAATCTTCCTTCATCTACTGACGCCCGGATCGCGTTAGCCCTTACGCCCGCAGTCACCAAGGCGTAGACAATCATGTCCCCGTGCTGCATCTTCTGCACGGAGAGATTATCCATTTTTGCCCCCGTGTACAAAAGAGACGTGCAGGCCATGTCTCGTCCGGCAACACTGCAAACGTTTTGTTTTAGGGCATCCATAGAGAGCCCATGCAGCGTGGTCCACAAAGGCGGTGACAGATAGTGATTCCCCACAGTTCCAACGTCTGAGAGGCTGCCGGCAAGTGAGTTGAGGCAACTCATGGGTTCGGTGAAGTCAATCAAGAGAGTCTGAGTGGGAAAATCATTCATCAAGCCGTCGATTACCTGAACTGATTTCACATAGGGGAGATCAATGGTGAGAGAACGAGATTGTAGCGCTCGGTCAGGGCTGAGTTTTGACTTTTCGTCAGCCAGCTCGTCTGCATAGATGACACTGGCCAACCACGAAACAAAATTTCCCATGTTCACCGATGCTCGGCAGGTCAGATCGCAAGGAAAGTGCGCATAATTGCTATTTCTCACAGCTTCTACCTCTTTCCAGCCGGGCTTGTCGAAGAACTTCTCTGACAGGCTCCATTCATTTCCACAGTAGTAGATGACCGCGGGATCAAAGTTCACCCATTCTTCTTTGGTCACGGGTACGACGGCCCCCGGCTTTCCGAACGACGGAGCTATCCCGCCCGCCCGCCGGATGAATTCATTTTGAAACGAGCCTTCACCAGGTGTCATGATCCGATCCGATCCCATGAGTCGCATGACTCGTTTGCGTTTGGCTTCCGGAATCTTTGCGACCTTGCGCGAAACGAGTTCAAGCTGCTTTCGTATTTGACCAATCTTCGCGGCAGCTTCTTTTTCCTTGTTGGCGATTTTCCCAACAAGTTCGATCATCTTGAAGCCGTCTTCCATGGTATGCGCATCGACTTCAATCAAAGGGATTTCGGAATCGGCGAACCTTTGCCGTATCTTGGCCTGCAATGAGGAAAGAAGAATCACGTCGGGTTTGAGTTTCTCGATAAGTTCCGAGGATGGATCGAAAAAGCCTCCGACTATTGTCTTTGTGGCCGCCTCTCTCGGATAGGTATCGTGATAGGTAAGCCCGACGATCAGGTCACCCGCGCCAAGCGCAAAAAAGGTTTCCGTGGCCCCGGGAACCAGCGAAACTACTCGTTTGGGGACATCTTTGAGATGCGCTGTTTTGCCACAAGCATCCGTGACCGTGACGGGAAACGAAGAACAGGCAGCATGGACGCTCCCTGCAATGAGAAAACCCGCCAACAGAACGAGAAAGGTCTTCAGCAAACAAGACCTGGTCGAAGACATGTAACGCCTCCCTATTAACAAGATACATAAGCCGCGCAGCGATCCATGAAACAACACGCCGGTCAAAGCCATTCCCGGAGATCCGAACAACTATTCTCAGTTGATCAGCAGCCTTCCACAGTTTTGAACGACTTGATAGAGAACAACTTCTAGCGTCTTTTCTTGAAAACAATGGGAACGACATAGGTTACTTGCTCTTTCATCACCGAGTCCGGTATAGGCGGAAAACGCGAAGAGGCCTTCTCAACGATCTTTAAGGCGGCATCGTCCAGAATATTCGAGTCCGCGTGATGCGCTATGGAAACGCTCGTTAGGGATCCGTCTTTATTGATCGTGAAACAGACCAGGCTTTGACCGTGTACCATGTGCCGTAGTGCGATTCCGGGGTAGTAGGCTGCCTCATGTATCGCAGATAGTATCCGGTCCTTATAGATTTGTGCCTGGTCCCCTGATTTAGAGGGGGGTTCTCTTTCCGGACTCGCCACAGACGGCATGGAAGCCATCGAATCCTGCAAGCTTTTTGAGTCATGGGGATGACCTTCCAGCGAGCGCTCCAGGGGTACTGTCCGGTGGGCAACTGCAGATTCAATGGCAGGTTTCGCGTGTGCAGGTCCAGGTTCGGTCTTGGTTTCTCCGGTCACCTCTTTCGGCTCGACTTCGGCTGGCAGGTCTTTCGCAGTCCGTTTCCGAATTCTCCTTTCTTCAGGTTTTGGATCTCTTCTCGCCAGTGCGGCCATCGAGGCAGGGGAATCGACTGAAGCGGGCGAAGGGTCATCGGGAGTGTTAATTTCGCAAGTTTCCTTCAGTCTTACCGAAATCGGTTTCCCGCAAATCCACCCAGATCCTGGAAGTGAAGGCGTGGGAGCCGCAATGAACAAAGATAGTGCGGCCAAATGGGCTATAGAACCGATGGCAACAAATCTCAACGTCTCTCTAGCAAGCCGTGGGAAAAACGAACTCGTGAACATAGCGGTGACCAATTCATGATCTTCCAGGACAAACTCCTTGTTCAATCGACCTCCGCACTCGGCATGCGGCTCACCGATTGAATTGGAATCGTCAAAGATGGAATCCCAAAAATTAATCGCAGGTTCCGGATCACTGAGAGCGGAGTCCCCTGGCTCAAATTCCCAGTCGAGGTGCGATTCGCGATCCGGATGAAAAGCTGTCGAGTCCTGATAATCCATGTCGAAGGGAAACGGCAAATTTTCCGTGGGAAAATCCTCTTCCGGGGATAAAGGAGCCCTGCGCCGCAGTCCCAACCAATCTGCAACCAGTCGGCTAAATGACCCCCGCGGTGGCAATACGGCTAGACTGATTAGTCGCGCCAATCTGCCATCCGACTGTTGGGCGCAATGGAGTTTCTCCATCTCAATTCCCTCACGAGCATGTCGACCGCGCGGAAATCGTGCCATAAAAAAACCCGAGCCCATCAATGGACTCGGGAATGCACCCAGTTTTCT
>Ga0247841_10007996_pt1 | contig 15411 bp, 13 predicted proteins | sample LaCruzMarch2015__2_FD_192410 | JGI IMG/M metagenome (GOLD analysis project Ga0247841, IMG submission 192410) | Freshwater microbial communities from meromictic Lake La Cruz, Castile-La Mancha, Spain - LaCruzMarch2015_18m | ecosystem: Environmental > Aquatic > Freshwater > Lake | place: Spain...
GCAATATGTTCGATGAAAATCCTTTACTTGTAACAAAGAGGCTTCGGGAAAATATTTTTCAATCAATTGTTCAGTCATCGGATAAATCATTTTTCTCTCATAAAAATATTTAAGAGTCACAATTGCGGATGAAAAGGCAATTATTTGACATTGTAAAAAAAGATTATTCAAAAATTCTATGGGATATTGATTGAGTTTTGAAGGGAGTTTTAAAACTAAATAATCTGCTTCGAGCTTTTTACATACAATCTCAGATAATAAATTATTTGAAAGGGGATGTGGCTTAACCAGTATTGAGGAATTTTTTGAAGCAACGGACCGTACAATTTCCTCATATAATGCAGCTTCAGCATCTACGGACATTACATTCCCATCAGAAAAATTGGTTAATAACAAAAGATAGCGCGGTTCATTTGTTTTTTCAATAACTATATTGCATAATTCATCAATATCCTGGAAAGATTTCGAACATTCATGAATAACATTTAACGCGGTCTGTTTTGGTACAACATATAAATTTTTACCGGTCGTGTAGTTGCCTGACCAATCAATTGGTAAAATTGCCACAATATTTATTTTTTTTTCATGTTTTATTATATTATAAAAATAAGTTTTCACTTTTGTTGAAGTATTAAATAATGCAGTTCTTATAATGCCTTTCTTACCGGATATAAATTGAAGGTATTGAGCATCATACAAGTACCCGAAGGCATCGCCTGTTGTAATAACATCAGCATTAGGGTAGGCATTTAAACATAACTCCGTTGCCCGTCCACTATGATTATGAACATAATAAATTTCATCGATGTTTTCGAAACCAATAATTGTTTTAAAACGTCTTAATATTTCATTATAATTTGAGGGAAAATTATGTCCAATAATTTTTCCCATGTCATTATTTGTTAAAATTATAGGAGCATTCCATCCATGAGATTCAGTAATACGACTAATATTTACTCGAAATCCCTCTAATATTGAATCTTGAAGCCTAGGTGTATGCACCAATGTAATAACAGTGGGCTTTTGTGATCTATTTTTTTGAATGCCATAATATTTCACTGCAGCAATTGCCGGGATAATATTTTGCGGACCATAAATTGTTACAAGACAGGTTCTTGCCATTTATTCACAACGCTATTATCTTGTTTTCATTATTTGATTTTTTTCAATCCAGCTATTATCGAATTTTCAAGTATTTGCTTTTTGCAAAAGAATCTACTATTTTCAAATTCGACAACTTGTTGGATGTGTAAATAGATCGTCCTTTTCCAATTGGTAAATTTTAATATAATATTTATCTTATTGTCATATCTGTTTCCTTCCAATGAGAAATAATTATGCATTCTTTGGCAAATCCCTAAACTGTTTTTGACGATGAGTCATCCAGATTTTTTCTTTACAAATTATATTAATAAACATTTCCGCACTATTTCCATCACCAAAGTGATATGACGGCTTATACCTTAAGGGTAGATTATTGAATGCATGTCTGATAGCTTCTTCATCTGCATTGATATTTATTATCGAAGGGGTCAGAAACCGGTGTTCCTGTCGGGTTCCGATATTAATTGTGGGAACCCCAAAAACAGGAGCTTCGCGAATGCCTGCGCTGGAATTTCCAATAATAACATATGCATTTTTTAATAGAGATAAAAAAAACTCAAACCTTAATGACGGAAATATTTTATATTTCGGATTGTTTTCAAATCGCTTAAGGGCTTTGAAGATAATTTCACTACCCATATCGTTATTGGGGTAAAGTACCACAAAATTCATTTCAATTTTTTCAAGAGCATCAATAACTGTATTAATATGTGATTCCAGAACGTCAATTTCGGTAGTCACCGGATGATAAATCAAAATTCCATACCTATCGAAATTTATTTCATATCTTCGTTTTACGTTTTCCAATGAGGGCAAAGAATCAGAAAGCATGACATCAATATCGGGGGACCCAATAACAAACACCGAATCCTCAATCTCACCCATCTGGATCAATCGTTTTTTTGCATCTTCATTTGACACAAAATGGAGGTGAGCCAATTTACTCACCGCATGCCGTATTAACTCATCAACCGTTCCGGATAGTTCACCGCCTTCGATATGTGCCACAAGAACATTATTTAACGCCCCAACTATTGCACCAGCGAGAGCTTCAACGCGATCACCATGGACAATAATCATATCTGGTGGAAACTCGTGAATATACCGGCTAATCCCCTCAATTGTATTTGAGAGGATAATATCCATAGAGATATTGCAACTTGCATCTTGATTTATATATGTAAATATATTTTTAAAACCTGTTTTGGTTATTTCATCGTACGTAAGACCATACCGGGATAAAGTATGCATTCCCGTTGCAAAAATAAAACATTCGAAATCTTCAGAATTTTCAATTTTCAGCATGAGAGGTTTCAATTTTCCAAAATCTGCTCGTGTTCCCGTTATAAACAAAATTTTTTTTCTCATAGAGGCACACTATCTATTTTTTTACCAACTTCGGGTTATCAAGTCCGTTTCTTAAATTTTTTTCCAATGTATTGAGATATTGAGAACGATTATCTTCATCGTTATACCAACCATCATTTTTCATCACGGTTGCATCATAAATCTCATTTAGTTTTTCCCTTAATTTTATCCCCGTTTCATCAAGGATTTCTGATCTTTTAATGAAAGGTTCATAATCTTTTGGCAATTTGATATACAGAACAAATACTTTATGCATTTCAATGAGTTCCTGTTCTGTGAGATTTTTAAAATGCAGGCTTGGACGTTCGTCCCTATATTCAGATGTATTGATGTCATTAGGATCAAAAAAACCTTCTTTTATTGAAATTTCCCGTAATTTTGTTCCTTCATAAGGATAGAAAAAAACTGCATTTGGATATTGTATATTTGCCTCTTTGTTAAGTTCAACCGTTTTCATATATGTGTCTCTGGAATAAAACGGAAGTGCGAGCATATTGAACGAGGATGTCCTGATACCTGCTCTATTAAACATTGCTACACATTTAATGATGTCATCTTTTGAATCAATCCTATTAAGAAGTGTTTTCCTCAATTCAAAATCCCCACATTCTAATCCAAAAGAAATACTAACACAATTCATCTTTTTTAAGAGTTCTACTTTTTCTGGTGTTGCCGATTTTGCATTACACATCATGGCAAATGGTAAATTCACTTCACGTGAATACATCTCACTAAGTTCCCGGAAATTGTCGAGAGGACGCAATAGAAAATTTTCATCGTTGAATTTATAAAATTCAATCTGATATTTATTTTTTAAAAATTTTAATTCTTCAATAATCCGTTTTACGGAATAACCTCGAATGGGATATTTTTTATCATAAAGTGTGTAATAAAAATGATTTATGCAATATGTGCAATGATTGGGGCAACCCCAGGTAATCATATGATCGCCGCCGATCAATACTTTTCCATCAAATGGTTTTAAAAATTGATTTTTATCATAAATTGACCAATCCAGATATGGTAGATCGTCCAGATTTTCTTTAAGGGGTCTTACTTTATTTTTTATTATAACTCCATTCTTTTTTGTCCAAATATTTTGTATCTTATCGAGGCTGTCATTTTTCTCCAGTTTCTGCAATACTTCGGAAAATGCTTCTATTCCTTCACCAACACATACAAAATCCGCCTTATGAATATCCAGAACTTTTTCGGGGTTTAATGTAGCATAAGCCCCCCCCCAAATGATTGGAAGTTGAGGAAATTTTTCCTTAATGGATTTTGTTATTTTGTCCGAAATTAAATATTGATCACTCAATACAGAGATAGATACTAAATCTGGGTTAAAATCAATTATATCCTGAATTATTTTCTCTTTTAGATCTATCTTTTCCTTTTTTAGATTATATTGGGAGAAATCCACAGGTTTAAAAAGCTTTGAGGCATCGGCAACTTTTCTGCTATCATATCCGAATTCCCCCAAATCAATATTGGTCGTATCAAAAAGTTTCACTTCCCATTTTTGTTTTTTAGCAATGGCAGATAGTATAGAAATTGAAATTGGTTTGAAACCAAAGGTATCTCTGTTTGGTCGCACGAAAAGAACTTTCAAATTGTCATCACCAGATTTATTAGGACTAGATTATTACTGTCTGTTGTTATTAAAAATATTGGAGGATAATTGATATTTTCTTACAGTTTATTTTTTTCTGCAAATAAGGATCATTGTGTCAGAAAGATCCATGTTGTCAATTTCCCTTTGGATAACCTTGGATTTACTTAAAATATGATATAACAATTTATTATCGATGGAGGCGTTTTGAGCTGCACATAATAAAAAATCGGAAAAATCTTGCCCAAACAACCAGATAACTTCGGCAGATAGATGGCACTGGTCTAACATTTTTTCCATTGAAATCTCTGAAAAAATATGAACATGATCAGGGGGGTATATATGTCGGGCTGCGAGTGATGGAAACACCAGATTTACAAAAGAACTTAGTGACGGATGACGCGGGACTTCAATTATTACGTATGCATCAGTTTTTATCGAATGGGATATCATGCTTAAAAAGAAAACTGGATTATTAATGTGCTCCAATATATTTAAAAGGGAAATTACGTCACAATCTGCAACATAATCAGAAATATTTCCAAGTTCAAGATATGCTTGAATAACAGGTATATTTTGTTGTCGTGCAAATGCCACTTCTTTGGGATCCGATTCAATTCCACATGCCTCCCAACCTCTCATTTTTGCAGCATATACAATTTCACCTACCCCACATCCAATATCCAGCCACGTCCCTTTTTTTGAAAGATACGAATTGATAAAATCAATTTTTGGTATTGCAATGGATTCAATCCTTCTTTTATAATTATCAATATCGCAATAGATTTTATCCTGGATCGATTTTTTTTTGGGATCATCTGAAGAATATAAAGAACTAATGTCTTCAGAATTTATCGGAGTTTGTAAAAAAATATGAAAGCAGGATTGACATTCACTGTATGGATAACCATGAATCATAGAAAAAAGAGAAATTTTATCGGAATGACAGATTGGACACTGATGAATTTCTCTACCAAATGGATGTAAGCGACCTGCTATCTCAATTTGATCGGATAATATGTTTTCCCGCCATTTCATGTTCCGATTCAGTTTTTGAAAATCAATATCTTTATGATAAACTCTTTTTACATTAGAGATTTTATAATCCATTGTTTTTATCCTCCGAATGGCTAATTAATGATATCAGTCCATCTTAATTGTTGATTCTCTCCGATAGTTCTGGATACTGTTTTCCCAAGTAGATTTTGATAATGTTGTGCTTTTATCTCTCCAGTTCCGGGTCTTTTAACCCAGATATTTTCAGTCGTTAAAATATCCCCTTCTGAAATATCTCGTGTGGAAACGACACATGCATAAGCGAAATCAATCGTGGGCTTTTCATCAAGCAGAATATCTTTTTTACCACCCATGGCTTCATGAATTGCATTTGCACCCTGAATGAGATCTTTGAGTTCATGTGGTTCAATGGAGATGGGATTATCAGGTCCTGGCCAGTTTTTGTCTGAAGTAAAATGTTTCTCTAATATTAAGGCACCTAACGCTACAGCGGCAAAACAGGTGTAATTACCCATAGAATGATCGCTAAAACCGAGTACTGCATCAGGAAATGCTTGTTCCATATCACGTAATGCGCCAAGCCGCACTTTTGAATACGGTGTTGGGTAAATTGAGGTACAGTGTAAAAGGGCGAAGGGTACCTCTTCTTTCCGGAATATTTCTACTGCAGGTTCGATAGACTTAATGTCATTCATACCTGTACTCAAAATTATGGGTTTACCATATCTGGCGATATGCTCAATAAGGGGATAATTATTGCACTCTCCTGAACCAATTTTGTATGCGGGAACGTCCATCTTTTCCAATCGTATGGCAGCTTCGCGGGAAAACGGTGTGGAAAGGTAAAGCATGCCTTTTGATTCGACATATTCTTTTAAAAAACGGTCATCTTTTTCAGTCAATGCACAGCGGGACATAATATCCCAGATACTTTCCGATGCATTTCCGGGAATGACATCATTTGGTATCATCTCATCTGTTATCACGTGACATTGAAATTTTACACATTCGCATCCTGCGGAATATGCATCATCCACCATCTGGATGGCTTTTTTTATATCCCCTTCATGATTAATACCAATTTCTGCGATGACTAATGGAGGATATGCAGGTCCTATTTTTCTTCCGGCAATTTTAAATAGATTCATAATGTGGGAAAAAATATAATCGAAAAGTAATTAAAGAATTCTGTATCCGGTTATTTTACTAACCCAACACCAACCTCAAATTTTTCATACCAGATGCCATCTGCATCCTGAGAGAATAACTCCGGATTATACCATTTATCCATAATCGCCCAAAATTCCCGTGGACTCATTCGGACAAACTCACAGAAGTGATCGACAATCCCCTGGTCAAGTTTTTTATCGTATTCTTTTACTAAGGGGATCATTTCTTCTCTTGTCTTTAATCCGGCACGAATCCAGCGTGAAGCCATCTCGGTTGCTGATGCATGACCGAATTTTGGGTATTTCAAATACTGGTTGAGGAGATAACTTATCGAATCGATTTGATTGTATTGTTCAATCGTGCCTTCCCGAACATACTCATGGGATAACTGACGAAATCCCCATCGTTTGGCAACCTGATAGTTATGGTGACTGTCCCAGGGAACAAAATAACTTAGATAAATTGGATCTAACCCATGTTTTTCACAATTTTCTAATGCAGGTTGCTTGGCAGATGCCAACTCCTTTTCAGTTACCTGCCCATCCTTAAACCACTCTTTCCAGATCGGTTTTACCACATCATTTAAGGGTTGCATTTTTGCAGAGGGAGTCTCCTGATTATATTTTCCACCATACGAATAATTCACATTTTCTCCGTATACCAATAGATGCAAGCCCAGTTGCATGGTCATACGATAGGGATATGCATAAATTAAAGCATCCGCATACCATGTGGGAGATCCGACCTCAATAAACGCTTTTTTAGCCATCTGCCTTGCTACGTGATGATTCGGCATCAACGAAATAACATCACAATCAAATGTATCTGATAAATTTTCCACATTTTTTCTTCCTATTTCTGTCCAGTCAATATTTCCAACCGATATCAAAACAGGATTCATCTTCAATATTTCTTTCATTACGTATACTTGGAAGTGGGAATCTTTTCCCCCGGATACAGAGATCGCACAGTCATAACCATCGCCATATTTTCCACGATATTTATTGCAGATTTTCTCTAGTTCATTTTTCCTTTGATTCCAGTCAGTTGTTTTTTGTTTTTCATAATTATGACAAGGTGCACAAATACCATCGTCATGGAACTGAATCCCCGGACGAGTATTAGGCATTAGACATTTTTTGCAATATTTCATAGAAGACACTTCATTTAAGTCATTATTTTATATTTTTTTATTAGATTTTTGATTTTTCTTTTTTGTTGAAAAAATTTCCATATATTTTCACAAACACAAATAAAGGATGCCGATGTGGCATATCATTTTTTTGTTACACCTTTTTTTGCTTATCGCGTAATATCAAATCAGCCATGTGAAGATCCCATGGGGTATCGATATCTAGTGATCGATCAAGGGGCATTATGTATGGAACTGTTTTGTTTTCCGGTATAAATGTTTTTTTCTCGATAAGAGAGGATATCCGGTTCAAATAAACCGCCCCATTTTCTACATATACCGATGGAAGATTCTGCCGTGGCATATTATCAAAAGTTTCCGTTATAAATCTTTGTAAAACACCTTGAGGCGAAATTGTATGTGTTTTATACGGATTATATGGACACTCTGTCACACTCATTACAGCTTCTGCCTGTTGTGATTGGGCAATATCAATTACATTTTTTATATCCTCTTCATCCCGCAAAGGGGATGTCGGTTGAAGAAGAAGGATATAATCCGATTCTTGCATCCCTTCCGACAATAAATAATTAATTGCATGGTGAGCAACTAATATGGATTCAACAGTGTCACCTGATAAGTTTTCAGGTCGAATGAATGGAACTTCGGCTCCCCTGTCATGAGCAATTTTTTTAATATCTTGATTATCCGTTGATACAATAAGCCGTGAACATTGTTTGCTATTCAGTGCAGCTTCAATTGTCCAAGCAATCAATGGTTTTCCCACAAGTTCTTTAATATTTTTTCCAGGAATTCCTTTTGATCCTCCGCGTGCCGGTATTAAACCAATAATTGTCATGTGTTAAAAATCTCCCGGATAAGTTTCATCGTTCTCATTGCTTTTTCAAGCGTAGGGGAATCAGATTTCTTTTCAAGTGCTGCAGCAACAGCCATTTCAGCCTGAAGCCGGAACCCGGGTTTGAATTTTGAATCCCATGGATGGATATCGATTGAATGCAGTGTACGTTCCCCCGAATTCTGAAAATTTGCCTGTTCCAGAGGTCGCATCTCCCATCGTTTATCGGGAGTTGTAATACTTACAGCCCATGGACCGGGACCTTTCCATATCCCTTCATACAATCCAATGTCACCGCTACTAAATTCAATTTTTGCAGCAACAACACGACTTGTATCCTGATTCCACGGAAGCACCGGTGTTACGTTTGTTACTTTTCCTCGTCCAAAGATACTGAAATAATCAATAAGGTGAATTGAATTTGCATACATCCAGTTTTTTACAACGATATCCGGATGACCTAATTGTGAAGCAACCGTCAAATCCTGCTGATCCTGAACATAAATATACCGAGGATTTGAATTATGGGTAAGATCGTTTAATGCAGCCCGCGTACTTGATAAAAAGCGCCGGTTTAGTCCCACGAAAACCTTGGATTTTTGTTTTTTTGCATATGCAGCAATGTCCTGAGCATCCTCAAGATTGTATCCCGGGGGTTTTTCCAAAAGCACGGTCCAGGGAAAATCGAAGCATTTTTTACTCACGTTATTCATTGCAGTTTCAAAAACGGTGACAACAACCAGATCGGCGTGAGTTTGATTATAGAGTTCAGAAATTGAGTCAAATATCCCTTCAATCTGATATTCATCAGCTAATACTTTCGCTCTAGAGCGTGTCCTACTGTGAATTCCTACAAGTTTGACACCCGGCACATCCTTAAATGCACGGATATGCTCTTTTCCCATGTTTCCAGCACCTACAAATGCGACCTTGCATTCAGTTACTTTCATTGTATCCAATCCTCATGCCCACGGAAATTCCCGATTTACCGGTAAATTTTCTTCATCAATCATTACCGGTTTATTTCCCTCTTCATTTGAACAATACGCTGCAACGAGCGTTGCGACAGCCAAGCGACCATCATCGCCAGTTGGATAATTATCTTCATGAATCAACGCATTCAAAACTGATTTTGTTGGGGTTGTTGAATCAGCGGGTAGAATTTTTTTCAGTGTGTCAAGCGATGCACACCCATATCGCGTGGTGGGGAGATTTCGGTCTTCTTCTTTGCGTACGGACAGGTGCATCTCTCCCTTCAATTCATCTACCACAATCTGACCATATTTTCCGGTATAGATCACTTTCATCCCATGACCCTGATCTGCACTTGCATTCATATAAAAGCGCCTTCCGTGAGCAGTTGTAATACGAATTTCACCCGCCCTGTCTTCGAACTGGGGACCACGAGGATTTGGCACCTTTTCTTTTGAGAACCAGGCAACCACTTCATGTGGTTTTTCATCAGTCATATAGCGGAACATTTCAAAATAATGAGTCCCCATCATTGCCATCCCAAAATTTCCCCCAACAACCGTGACGCTGCTGAGTCCGCCGAACGCTTCTGAATTGATGATCTTTTTTGGTTCTGTATGTTGTTCCATAAACCGCATCTGGTGGTTGATGGCAAGGTGTGCAGCATTCTGTTTGCACACCGTGATCATTCGGTTACATTGCGCGAGAGAGATTGCCATCGGTTTTTCGCATAAAATATAATGAGCCCCAGACTCTGCTGCAAGGCAGGTATACTCGCAGTGCATGGGGGCTGTTGTTGCAACTATAACACATTCGGGTTGTGTGTGTTTGAGCATTTTTTCGACACTAGTATAGTGCTGATCTAATGAAACGTTATTCTCCTGCTGGCATATTTTCAGAGCGTCTGAATTTTGATCGCAGATGCCCACTAATGATAACCCTAGCTCCTGGACAACCTGCACATGCCGGCGTCCCATCCGACCAACACCGATAACTGCGACTTTCATCATTTCACCAATTAAATGAACTTTAATCGACGATTACTCGCCCGCATAATTCGCATTAACCGATTTCGCGCATTGTAACGCATAAATCCTAAGTCTCGCATAAACAATTAATGAAGCCTCTTTGTACATATTTTTTTAATCATAGATTGTATGGATATTTTAAAAATCGCATTTTCATTACAAGTCCATAATATTATTTTCCAGTAGTCTTATCCGAAAATTCGATCGGTGGAGTGGTAAGAGCCTTGTAAACAGGCATAAAATCCGCGTGATAAGGAGAAGACGGGTCCAGTAATGCCGGCAATGAGAACACAGATTGTTTTTTTAGGCGCATAGTATGTAAAAATTGCCAAAGCTGTCGTGCACCGGGAATCTTCCATGCAACTTGGAGCCAGCGTCCAGGGGATCTACGGGAACGCCGTGAGCATGAGCTCAAGTACGCGACAAGGTACGCACAGAATGCTTGCTTCACCACTTTTTGTGCTTCTTCTAAACTAATATTATCCTGCAGAGCCAGGGATTTCGCCAAGCCGTCACGAAAAACCAGATAGGATGGATACCACTCCGGGCTTGCAACCCAGTCTAACCCGAGGGGGAGTAAATATCTCTGTGCGTGGTCTTGACGCACAAGATAGAGACAATCCAATTCTTTCGATTTACCGAGAATAACTGAGGTGCAGCAAGGGAGTAGTTCACCTCCAAATGACCTGTCATTTAGTAAATGGATGTCTCGAATCATCATTCGCCAAGATTCAATTCGATGCACTGAAAACAAAATGACCGAGTAATGGCTCATATAGTCATCAAGACGCTGCGAAGCTGATCCTGCTTCCATCACGGGTTGTGGGTAATAGCCACATTGAATTACTCGACCGAACTCTCCTCCAGAGTCAAGGCTGATAGATATCCCCTTTCCGTGAGCGGCGGCATAATCCGGATGTTCTTCTAAAAATTTCATACACTTTTTAATTGAACTTGGAATGAGGAAGTCATCATCTCCCAAAAATGCGGCGTAAGGTGTAGAAACAAGATCAAATAACCGCTCAACGTTTTCGGTGACTTTAAGATCAGGAAATTCCATGTAAACAATATTGAGATTGTCCCGTAAAGTCTCGATCACCCGTTTGGTTCGATCAACATGTTCAGGGCTACTTCCGTCACCGATACAAATACAGCCTTTAAAGCCAATCTCCTCATAGTACCGTAAGAAACGGATCAGAAAGTCCGATCGGTTCATTGTCGGAACAAGTAGCGTAATCATACACATCTCATTCTCAAATTGTTTGTACAAAAGCGCGATCCGAATCTACAAAGATATGTTGGCTCAATCATAATGGCAATTCCTGTACCTCTTTGAGTTTGTTGATAACTTTTTTCCAGAATTCGGTGTGGTTATAAAAGTTTCGCACTTTTAATTCTCCCCGAGCTGCAATCTCTAACCGTTCATCTTCATGTTCCAAGTAATATTGTATCTTGTCTACAAGATCTTCCTTTGAGTTAAAACTCACATAATCTTCCCCGGGCGTAAAATAACACTGTATCTGTGCATTCTCATTCTCCATCAACATTGCCCCACACAGCAAGGCTTCAAAAACACGGCCCTTTAATTGATCGAAATCGACACTGTATGAAAAATTCAAAACAATTTTTGACCTTTGTAATATCTCCACATATTTACTATGTGGAGGTGGATTCTTAGAATTGAACAATGAGCAGTCTATTGAGATATTATTTTCCATCAGATGCTGAATAAATGGAATTCTTTTTGATCGGTAACCATCTACCTGACCCGAAAAAGAAACATTGATATCTCGATTATAACCTGGGTTGTTATAAATTAATGGATCCCATGTTCCCCATAGAGGCAAAAACCGATCACGGTTCACTTCATCACTTTTCCCATCAAGAAATGTTAATAAAGGGTTTTCTGGAATAATATTTATGTCCACGTAAGCTAATATCGATTGTACATATTTCCAAAAGCCAATCCAACAGGTGTCCCACCATATTGCAATTATCGGGATATTCCAATCATCATGCAGAATCCGTATCGTCTCCACGCTCGGTTGCGATTTGTTATGAGGGTCATACGAACTCAAGATAATAGCATCTGGACGAACTGCCCGACATTTATCAAATACTGCCAAGTCCCCTCGAGGAAATCCCGAATAATCAATATCCCAATAGAATGTGTCAAATGAAGCCAAGTTCGAAGCAATCAATGTGTTATTTACTGCTAAAAATCCAATTGATTCTCCCATAAGAGAATTTCCATAGTTAAAATGGTCACATAATATCAAAAAATGGGGTTTTTTTCTTTTTCCATGTTTAAATTCATCCATTTTGTCGTATTGGTAGGGTGGGTGACGACTAAAAAAATTCAATAACAATCTCTCTGCAGGAGATTTTATTAAGCGATTAATATAAATATTTATAAAAAAAATACCGAGTCTTATTATTCTAACAAAAATCTTACTAATTTCTATCAATTCTAGTCTTATATATCCTCTCGATTTTTCAGAAAACAAAATGAACCTCCAAACCTGCTAAAGGCCGATGAATTATACACCGTATCTTCATGAACCTGTTATGCATAAGAACACATTATTACAATTAGCTTAATCTGGTTTCATCCAACGATTCTTGCTTGACGGTCGTCCAATGTAAGCGTGGACGAATCACTGGTGACCCCCACTCATAAGGATAGGAACCTCGTACTCCTTCAGGATGATGCTTGTCTTCTATTGTAACAGTAACTGCATCTATTAGGTGAACATGAGATGCCACATTAGGTGGAGTGGGTGGGGAATAAATTCGTAAGTTAACAGAGAGCAATCCTTCGTTGAGAAAATCACCGGGGATTCTGCATAATGATTTGTATATACCTACTGAATATGGTAATTGGTTCCCCCAAGAACCCATTGTATAATTATCAGTTGAGACCATAATATTTGTATCCATCCGACCAATGAATTCAACAGCTATAGCTAACTGACGTGGGATGAATACTTCGAAAATGATTTCCAGAATGACTGAATCTCGCACATCAAATGAATGACGACCATTACCTGCCTGATCGCAAAAACGAATTGAGCGTAATCGAACGACATCATTTCCCGGTGCCTTTGAAATATCCTCCCAACTTTTTTGATGTGCGAGGGTTTTATTTTTTAAATAAAAATTTACTGAATCATTCACATTGGAATCAAAAGATACAATTCCCTGCTCTAAAACAACACACCTACTGCATAACCGCTGAATTGCTCCCAGATTGTGGCTCACAAACAGGACTGTTCGCCCTACCTCGGAAATTTCCTTCATTTTCCCAAGGCATTTCTTCTGAAACTCCGCATCCCCAACCGCCAGCACCTCATCCACCACCAAAATCTCCGGTTCCAGATGCGCTGCCACCGCAAACGCAAGTCGCACATACATCCCGCTGGAATACCGCTTCACCGGAGTATCAATGAATTTATCAATCTCGGCAAATTTAACAATATCATCGAATTTTTGTTCGATTTCCCCCTTGTGCATTCCCAGGATTGCACCGTTTAAAAAAATATTCTCCCTTCCGGTAAGCTCCGGGTGAAAACCCGTTCCAACCTCAAGCAGGCTTGCCACTCTACCCTTGATTTTAATCGTGCCACTTGTGGGGGCAGTCACGCGCGAAATAATCTTGAGCAGGGTTGACTTCCCCGCACCATTGCGACCAATGATGCCAACAATTTCCCCTTGCCGGACATCAAATGAGACGTCCTTTAATGCAGAAAACCTGTCATTAGTATTGTTCAACTGCTCCCGGTTGACTGCACCTATCCTCGCGTTAGGATCTTCTGTTCCCCGGAGTTTTGCCCAGCCGCTTTGTATGTCCCGGTATAATGTACCATGGCTGATTGTGCCGAGGCGATATTCCTTGCAAAGATTTTCTACACGAATCACAACATCGCTCATAGTACTGATTCTCCCCATCAAATGGTGTCCATAAATGTTTTTTCAACACGGCTGAACAACACGATTCCAATGGCTAATATCAGGATGGTCATAGCGAAACTCACTCCTAATACCCAGGGTTGTATCGCCCCGGAACCGAGAAACGCGTACCGGAACGTCTCGATGATCGCAGTCATAGGATTAAGAGCGAACAACCACTGCCATTGTGCTGGGATCTGGGATAATGGATAGACAATAGGCGTTGCATACATCCAGAGCTGGACCCCGAATCCCAATGCAAACGCCAAGTCCCGGTATTTGGTCGTCATGCTGGAGATCAAGATCCCCATGCCGAGTCCGAGTGCTGCCATCTGGACCAGCAACAGGGGGACGAGTAAAAGCCATACATTTGGGTGAATAGTTGATCCGGTCAGATAAAAATAGAACAGGAAGGCTAAAAATAATCCGAACTGAATGGCAAACGCGATAAGATTTGATATTACTACTGCAATGGGAACAACAAGGCGCGGGAAATAAACCTTGCCAAATATGCCCGCATTGGTGATGAATGTATTCGAGGTCTGGGACATACAACTCGCAAAGTACGTCCAGGCAACCGTACCTGACATATAAAATAAAAACGGGGGTAAACCATCGGTGGGAATTTGAGCAATCCTGCTGAAGATTATGGTAAAGACTACGGTCGTAAAGAGCGGTTGCAGTAAAAACCATAACGGTCCCAGAATGGTCTGCTTATAGTAGGCAACAAAATCCCGACGCACAAAAAGGAGGATCAAATCCCGGTATCGCCAGAGTTCTGATAAATTAATGTCAAACCATCCGCTACGTGAACGGATTTCCATGGTCCAGTTGGAATCGTTGTCAATTGAGGTCATCAGCTTTCTTCCCCGTTCAGAATCCACGCAACCGCATCACAAAAATCATCGGCAATATAATCCGGGGCATATTCCCAGGCATTCTTTTTTGACAAACAGTCATCTCTTACATGCGGTTCCGGGATTAGGACAGTCTTTACACACATCTTTTTCCCGGCACCAATATCAAGAATTTTATCTCCGATCATGAACGATTTTTTCACATCGATATCGTGATCAGTAATTGCCTTTTCAAACAACCCGGTCCGGGGTTTTCTGCAGTTACACTGGTCATCAGGATGGTGCGGACAATAATAAATTCCATCAAGAGCAACACCAAATTGTTGAAATTCTTCAGCCATCTTTTT
>Ga0247841_10007998_pt1 | contig 15410 bp, 11 predicted proteins | sample LaCruzMarch2015__2_FD_192410 | JGI IMG/M metagenome (GOLD analysis project Ga0247841, IMG submission 192410) | Freshwater microbial communities from meromictic Lake La Cruz, Castile-La Mancha, Spain - LaCruzMarch2015_18m | ecosystem: Environmental > Aquatic > Freshwater > Lake | place: Spain...
ATTAGTACAGAATGACACTAAAAACAACAGCGAAAACCTGACCCAAAAACTAGCTCAAAAAATAACGGAAATTTCCACCAAAACTGACGAGCAAGATCAGAGTGTATCAATAGATGAAATACAGTCGATTGTTAATGACGCCCTCAGCTCAAGCGTAAACGAGGAAGAAATTCCCCAAATTGACAAGACCAGCATAAAAATAAAGAAGCAGGATTATTCAAAATTATCCGCCGAAAAAGCCACTCAAAAAAAGAAAGATGATTTCATAGACTACATCACTTCAGTTTACTATATTCTTTCCAGCAATTCTCCAAGCCCATTAACATCATCTTCCGATATAGCAGGGACCATCACTAGCCTTACAAACCAGATTATTTCTGCTATAAGTTCAAGAAATTCATCTGCTCTCACCGATCTGCAAAAAAGCGGTGAAAAAATAGAAGAACAGTTAAAAGAAATCGAGGTTCCTGAAGACTTGGTTGATTTGCACATAAAAGCCCTTTCTTACGCTAAATATGCGCAACAGCTCAAAAAAAATATTGATCCGAACTCCGATGATCCCATAAAAGATATTGCCAATCTGTCAAAGATCAGAGCTTTTATCAGCAGTCTTTACACTTTCACTGATGATGTGTCCAGCAAGATGTCCCAATATGAAGTAACTTATGATGATACCGTAAAAAGCAAACTCAAAACCCTAGGGATAGAACCTCCAGATGTTACCGATTCAGATCTCACAAAGATTCTCGATGAAATAACGAGTTCTACTGAAACATCCTCTTCGAATGCCGCTACTTCTCAATAAATTAAAATAAATACGGGTGAACATCAAAAAGCAAAAAATAAATTTGTTTTTCCTGAAAAAAAGCGCTTTTTCGTCCTTTTTGTTTTTTCTAATTGCTTCGGGATCATTTCTGCCATCCCGAACGTACGCCTGGGACGCCATTCCAGCCGCCATATATAAGCAAACTATGGAAAAAATAGACTGGAATATTCAAGGAATCATCATGGGAGCCCTAAAACAGCAGGCAGCCAGAATCATCAATGAGCAGGTAAATAAGCTGGTCGGAGGAACAGTCGGGTCAGCCGCCATGTTCATCACTGACTGGGAAGATTTTCTTGTCCTTGAACCCCAAAGGCAAGCAAACACCTACATGAACGACTATTTGAGCCAGATAACCCGCGGAAGAGGCTCCTCTTCCGGATACAGATCCGCGTCAAGGAGATATGTTTTGGGCGCTTCTGATTCCAAAACCAACGAGGGTTTTTTTGGAGGGAAAGTTCTAGGAAGCGATGATGAAGTGCAAGGAGAAGGCACCGGAACTGCTCTTTCCTCAGACAATTATTATGAAAATGTTCTTGATACCGCTAAAGCTTCAACAACAGAAAGGCAAGATTTAGTCTCGAATTATGAAGGCAACCCAACTCAGATGTTAGACAACAACACCTTTGGGAAAATGAATGAATGGATCTTTGGGCCAAATTATTGGGCTTCTGAGATACGCGATAGAGAAAAATCTTATAGATATAGAGAAGATCAAAGACAGCAAGCTTTTGCAATGTCCGTTGCTTACGGAGGCTATCGGGGAACAATGAAAAATGGAAGGGTCGTGACTCCAGGATCAACTATCGAGCAAACCGTAGCTAATGTTCAGGATATCGGCAACAAAATCATCGCTGCCGCCCAGCATCCGGAGGAACTGATCTCATCAGTCGTCGCCAATGTGATCAACACTGCTATAAAGCAAGGCATCGGAGCCGCTTCCAATATGGTTGACAGGCAAGTTAACCAGGTCACCGACAAGGTGCTTAACACAGTGAACAGCAACCTTAAAAGCGTCGGCCCAAGAGCCTTGTTTAATGGCAGTAGCAGCTCAAGAAGATACTAATATTTCATTATAAAGCCAGTGGTTCAGACAAATAAAAAATTAATTTTAACTGCAATTTTTATTTTCACCCTTGCGGTTGGTTTTGGGTTTTTTAATATTGGAAAAGCAAGTGCCAATAGCTGCGTCTGCCTCATGACAGATGAACTTGGAAGGGATATCGGATGGTCTCAGCCCGTAGAAAAAGACTCTAAAGAAGATTGCAAAGCTTATTGCAGAAGCTCTTGGAGTACAGATACGTTCAATTACAATAATGAAGGTCCTACAACTAATAGCTTAAGCCAAGGAAAAGAAATTCCCTTTAAACAAGGAGATGCTGCTTGTGTTGGCGTTGAATTCTTTAGCTTTAAAACCTGGTTTAACTGCTTTATGCTGATTGTTCTTCAATTTCTAGCTTTGATTCTCGAAGCTGTTTCTTACCTTTTTACACTAGTAGTTGATCCGGCAGTTTTTCAGACAGTCGTTGGAAATAATACCGCTATCTATACAACTTGGGCAATGGTTAGAGATACACTCAACATTGCTTTCATCCTAGTTCTTCTTTTTTCGGCTTTTTGCACGGTGTTCCAGATAGAAAAATACAACTACAAAAAAATACTTATTACTCTCATCATAATGGCGCTTTTGGTCAATTTTAGCTTTCCGATTGCGCGCGTTATCATCGATTTTTCCAATGTAATAATGTACTATTTCATAAGCAACCTTGGGATTGGAGAGAAAGCATCCTCTGTTCTTCCAGCGATTGCTAAGAACAGCTTCATTGCAAATATTATTACCGAATCAGATGCCAGCGTGAAAGCAAACAGCGTTATGCTTGTTGCTTCCGTAGTTTTTATGTTCATTTTAGTAGTAACTGTCTTTGTCATAACCATATTACTTCTAATTAGAATGGTGGTTCTGGCATTTCTGATTATTTTTTCTTCCATTGCTTTTGTCGGATCAATCGTGCCATTTCTTTCAACACACGCCAGCAAATGGTGGGACAACCTTTTTAAATATTCATTTTTCGGTCCGCTAATGGTTTTTATGATTTTTGTTTCAATGCAAATGATGACATCAACAAAAGGACTAACATCAAAGTCTTCACCAGGAACCATTGAATCAATGGCTTTATTTTCGCTTCCAATCGTGATTCTTCTCGCCGGCCTCATGGTCGCAAAAAACATGAGCATCATGGGTGCCAGCGCGATAACCGGAATGGCTTCAAAATTTATTACGGGAGCCGGTAAAAAGTTTAGCGGAGCTAATTTTGTGACTGGAACTTGGGGAGCATATCAAACCAGAAGAAAAGAAGCGGGCAAAGATTCTTGGGCAAACCGATCAGGATCTTTTCTGGCAAGTAAGCAAGATCAGCTAAGAGGACAGCTCCCTGGCCGAGGAGGAAGAGATGCCCAACTTAGATACCAAAGAGATGAGATGAAAAAAATTAAGGACGAGTCTGAACGACAAGGCACTGAACATATGGGAGAATCAGAAGCTCGAACATTAACGCAAAGTCGCGACAAATACGCACGGGCAGCAGGCTATCAACGCCTTGCAGAGTTAGGACGCGCAACTCAAACAGATATGAATGGAATGCGCGCTTCCTTCGGTGAAACAAGTCAGGCATTCAGACAAATGGTCAACAAGGTAAAGGTTTTTAATCCCGCAATAGCATTTGCACATATTGCTGATGTAGGGCAAAGAGATAGAACAATTAGAGATTTCGTAAACAGCAAGCAGTTTTCTTCAAAGGAATTGTCTGCAGCATCTTTATCTGCCGATCCTGCAGTTCGCGCTCAAAATGCTGAAGTATTAAGAATTGCTGCCGAAGAACGATCATTGAACAGTGCGGATTTTGAAGAACTACGAAAGAAAAATACTGATGGGGTTAGAACTTTAATAGGAGATGTTGCAACAACCCGAGATCCAAATACTGGAAATTATTTATATACAGACATGGATAATTATGTTCACAGAGAAATTCAAATGGCGCATGTTGGCCAAACGGGAAGATTTAGCGATGCAATCAATGGAAACAGTCCATCAGTTCGTCGCGTGTTACGGGAAAGCAATGAAAACACCCTGAAGCGCTTAGATGCAAGTGTTTTTGCTACGAATCCAACTTTCGAAAATGATTTTGAGCAAAGTATTTCACAGGCAAAACTTTCGAAAATTCTGCCAGCAATGGCCGAGGGACCAAATAGTGCAACTGTAGCACGTCGCATAATAAATCATTTGAGAAGAACTGGAGGAACACATGCGACCTATATGACAAATAATCCAAACCTTGCCGGACTTAACCCTTAAAATAAAAAAGGAGATCATGGATGATTTTGCTAAAAAAATAAGCAAGCTACCCCAGTACGAAAAAAGTTTTTTTCTATCTGATGAACCGATGATAGAAATGAAAAAAGCTTTCTCTATTTTTAATGTTAACTCATCGGAAAGTGCAAAGATTGCATTAGAAGTAGGTTACATTTATACTGGCATGCTCGAATTAAAAATATTACCTGAAATTATTGAGAAGAAAGTTTTTCTTCCTCAGTCTCTTTCATATGGAGTTGCTTATGAAATAAATAGACGTATTTTTAATCGATTTCCTGATTATTTTACGAATTCAGCTGTTCTTCTTGAACGATGGTCAAAATTAAAATCAAATACTGTCATTTCTGAAGACGAAGCCTGGAAAAAAGTTTTGGAAATCGAGCCTTGGATCCTGGAAGAAGAACAGGAACGACAAGGAAAGTCTCCGCAACAAAAACAAGAGGAAAAATACAGGCCAATTTCAGAAAAACTGACTATAGTTGATGCTATGAAAAAATACACAGACTTTGGAGAACAGCTCCTCACGACCGACCAAATAAAATTAAAGCACTTTCAAGATCCAGTTCGTCCATCGCTTAAAAACTGGCTTGCTGACTATACAGCTTCTCTAGGATATGAATACCACGACACCAACGTTCGAGGCAACTATCTTTTTCAAACCGAAAACACCAAAAACCTAAGTTACCTGGATCGCCAGCAGCTGTCCCAGGTTCTGAAATCATTTGATGAGAAAACACCGCTGGAAATTGATACACAGACAAAAAAAATTATTTTCTCACAACCCATGCCAGAAAGAAAGCCAGAACCAAAACCAGCGCCAGCCAACATTCCAACCCCAGCACCGCCTCAATATTCAGCGCGTCCAATTGAAAATACCCAGCCAGCTTATGCCAGCATCACCACTGAACAAAAATCAAGTGAGGTAAACACGAAAACCAGCTCCGATATGTATGTAAATGCGCCCGCTGCTCCTATGCCGCAACCGGTTTATCAGCCCAAAACGAAGGAACCTGGAAATGGTTTTGAAAAAGTGATCCAATTTGAAGAAAAAAAGAGTGAAAATACTTTTTCAGGCAATCAAAGGGTAGTTAATCTCAAAGAACAAGAGAAGGAAAGGCCGATTTTGCCCAAGCCTCCCGTAAAAAACCTGTTAAACATCAAAGAACTGATTGAAATTAGCAAGGAGGAAAGCCAGCATGACACACCCAAGCCGTATTCCCCTCCAAAAACAGATGGGACTCCGGCTATGCCCATAAAAAAAGAACAGCTAAATGTTTCCGACCGGTTTAATCTGCAAAAAATAACCGAAAAAGCCAACCAAGACTCAGAAAAACCGCTTTCGGCCGCAAACAATTCCATCCACCATGACTATTCTTCTGCCTTAGGCGGAACCGCTTGGGAAAACAGCAAAACAGATTCTTTCAACGAAACAGAAAAAAAATTGTTTGAACCGAAAAGTAACGCTCCTGCCAAAGAGGATGGATTGAAAAATATCTCTATCGGCTCAATTTCCAGCGAACCAGCCAAAGATTTATCGAAAGTTCAAAAAACAGATAATTCGAGTTTTCAGTTTTCCTCTCCGCAGAAGCTTCCCCACGAGAAAGAGCAGGAAGAAATTCAAAAAAAACCTGTGGCTTCCACTCATCCCGAGCCCTCTCAAGCAGCGCCGATGCAACCATACCGAATCCATCCGGCCTCTTTTGAGGATAACTAGAATAATGTGTTAGAATAGAAACGTATGATGTTCAATGTTCCGCAATTTATCAATGTTGAAGACAAGATTGTCGGCCCGCTCACTGCCAAACAACTGGGCTGGCTGGCTGTAGGCGGCGTGATTCTTCTTGTCACATTCAATCTCCTCGACAAATCCGCTTTTATAATTTCTGCGGTAATCGTCGGACTGATTTTCGGAGCTCTGGCTTTCTACCGTCCCTACAACCAATCGCTCATAAGTTTTATCGGGTCATCCATATCGTTTGTTTTCCGCCCGCGCCTCTATGTCTGGAAAAGATACGGGGAAAATATTAAGCCGGTTAGAAAAACAGATGAGAAATTTAAACCCATCGCAAAAAAGAAAGTTTTAAATAGCCAGAAAATAGAAGAAATTTCAAAGAGATTGGATTTAAAATAATTATCTCCCTTTAGTAAAGGGAGATGTCCGAAGGACAGAGGGATTTGTAATGCTAATTTAATTTTTCAAATCCCCCTTTTATTCCCCCTTTTCCAAAGGGGGAGGAACAGAAATATGGAAACATTGCATTCTAAAAAAATATCAAAAGAGTCTACATCTTCTTCAACCCAGAAATATCTGGACGTAGCGGAAGTCAAAGAAGATGTGATAGTTCTCAAAAGCGGAGCTCTTCGCTCAGTTTTGGCCGTCTCTTCAATAAATTTCGAGCTGAAATCCACCGAGGAACAGGAGGCTATCATCGGCCAATATCAGAATTTTCTCAATTCCATCGATTTTCCGCTGCAAATTCTCATAAGTTCAAGGAAGCTGAATATGGACAACTATCTTGATTTTCTGACCCAGCATGAAAAACAGCAATCCAACGAGCTTTTGCGGCTGCAGATCTCGGAATATAAGAATTTCATCGGCCAGCTGGTTTCCGCTTCTAACATCATGGACAAGAATTTCTATATCGTAGTTCCCTTTTCCCCGATTGAAAACCAGGAAAAGACATTTTTTTCAAACATCGGAAGCCTGATAAACCCCAGAAAGAATGTTTTGGAAAAAAGAGAAAATTTTGAAACTTACAAAAACCAGCTTTTCCAGAGAGTGGATCACATCATCGCCTCTCTTTCCGGAATAGGGCTCCGCATCGCACCGCTAAAAACCCAGGAAATCATTGAATTATTGTTCACTTCATATAATCCCAGCACTTATAACGCTGTGGATCTGATTGATAGCACGAAATTGGAATTAAAATGACACGAAGTGTCATCCTGAAGACGGCGTTCAGCCGGATGAAGCCTGCCGGCAGGCAGGGATCTCCTACAAAATATTGCAAGTAATAACTCATGGCAGATCCTTCGTCCAGACTTGAGTCTGAACTCAGGATGACGGTATACTTATGTTCAATCCATTCAAAAAAACAACCAGAGACGGTTCAATTATTTTCAAAGATGGAAACGCCCCCAGAAAGGATCCGGATGATATTGATATGAGAAACAGGGACGAGGTGATGGATTCAGAAAAATATTACCAGGAAGGAATCGCAAGACTGAATGACCTCATCGCTCCGGCTGCTATCAAAATCGGGCCAAAAAATATCCGCGTCGGGGAAACTTTGGCCGAAACTATTTTTGTCATTGCCTATCCCAGATATCTGCAAAGCAACTGGTTTTCTCCAATTATAAACATCGACATGGCAATTGACATTTCCATGTTCGTCCATCCGATCGATACCTATGATGTCCTTAAAAATCTGAAAAAAAGCGCCACTCAAGTCCAGTCCCAAGTCCATATCGAACAGGAAAAAGGGCTTATCCGAGATCCTATCCTTGAAACTGCCATGCAGGATATCGAGGAGCTCCGCGATAAATTGCAGCAGGGCACCGAAAAGTTTTTCCGCTTCGGGCTCTACATCACTTTCTACGGAGAAACAGAAAAAGAAGTCGGCGATGCGGTGAAAAGCATCGAAGCGATTCTGGAAGCGCAGCTGGTCTATGTAAAACCGGCTATATTCAAGTCAGAGCAGGGCTTCAATTCCTCTCTTCCGATTGCCAATGATGAGCTGGATATCGGAACCAGCATGAACAGCGCTCCGCTTTCGACCACCTTTCCCTTTGTTTCTTCCACGCTTTCTTCCAACACTGGAATTCTCTATGGTATTAACCGCCACAACAATAGCTTGATTATTTTTGACCGTTTCCAGATGGAAAACGCCAATATGGTTGTTTTTGCCAAATCCGGAGCCGGAAAGAGCTATACTGTGAAACTGGAAGTCCTGAGACATATGATGCTGGGAACAGATATAATTATCATCGACCCGGAAAATGAATATAAACACCTTTGCGAAACCGTCGGAGGAACTTTCATCAAGATTTCATTGAGTTCTGACAATCATATCAATCCTTTCGATCTTCCGCACATCAAGGACGATGAAGATCCTCAAGACGTGCTCAGGAACAATATTGCCAATCTTCTCGGCCTTCTTCATATAATGCTGGGAAACGTTACTCCGGAGGAGGATTCCATTCTTGACCGAGCAATCCGCGAAACCTATGAAGTCAGAGATATCACCGCCCAGTCTAATTTCAATGTGCTACCCAGAGAATCTTTTCCCACGATGTCCGATCTCTATCAAGTTCTCCGCAATATGGAAGGCGGAGAAAATCTGGCAATAAGACTTGAAAAATATACCGAGGGTGTGTTTTCAGGATTTCTCAACCATACGACTAACCTTAAAATTGACAATCAGATATTTGTTTTCAATATCCGCGATATGGAAGAAGAGCTTCGCCCGGTCGCCATGTATATAGTGCTCCAATACATCTGGAACGAGATGAGGACTAATCTCAAAAAGCGCCTAGTGCTGGTTGATGAGGCTTGGGTAATGATGAAATATGAAGACGCGGCTTCGTTTATGTTCGGAATTGCCAAGAGATGCCGAAAATATTATACCGGATTCACCACTATCACTCAGGATGTCAATGATTTTCTGTCCTCAAGATATGGAAAAGCTATCGTGACCAACTCATCTATCCAGCTTCTCCTCAAGCAATCTCCGGCTGGAATCGATACTATCACTGAAACATTCTATCTGACTGACCAGGAAAAATTTTTGCTCCTCGAAAGCAATGTCGGAGAAGGGATATTTTTTGCCGGAACTAAGCATGTCGCTATCAAGGTGATTGCATCATATTCAGAAGACCAGATAATAACGACCGATCCGGCTCAGCTTTTGGAAATTGAAGAAGCTAAAAAAGATTTTGAATAAGTAAAGATGGCATATATTTTGAGAAAAATAGGTTTCTTATCGAAGGATAGCGTTCTATCCATGAGTTCTTTTGTAATTTTAGTCTGTCTGTTTTTGTCGATCAGCTTTCCTGCGGAGGCCGGACTGCAACAAATCACAAAAAACCTGTCTTTTCTCATTATCATTCCAATCCTCTACATAAAACTCATTCTCAAAAAAGATTTAAGAAGCTACGGACTGAATATTTCTGAAAAAAATAATAGAAAGGCGGGAATTTTTTGGGCTATTGCAATGCTTTTTGTTTCTCTTCTGATTATCTATTTGCTACTTAATTATACAGAATTTAAAAAGAGCTACGGTTTAGCCGCTTACATAGTTGAAAATTTCTGGATTTTCATGGCTTATGAGTTGATTTTAGTAAATGCCCTCCTATTTATTCAAAGTTTTTTCTACCAAGGTTTTATATTATTTACATATTTTGAAAAACTAGGCTACTGGTCAATCCTTATTCAATTTTTCCTTTATCTGATGTTCGTCCTTATTCTTGGAAACTTTTCCTGGCAGTTGGCTCCTTTCATCATTCTATCGCTGACGGGCGGATGGGTTGCCTACAAAAGTCGGTCATTCATCTATTCGTATATCATGGGACTGCTGTTTATCATAATTTTAGATTCTTATATTATTTATACTATAAAATGAAAAATAATTTGAAAAAAATAATACTTATTTTTTTAATATCAATCGCTTTCATTTCTGCAAATCCAAAAGCAGTGGAGGCTGGAATTTCCGCTTGGGTAACAAACAACATCAATCCGCTCAGCAACATGAACCAGATATTTAACGATCTAGGCATTGATAAAAAAGAACTGAAATACAACATACAAACTTTTAACACATCTCGCACTAAAAAACAGCAGCCGCAAGTTTCAATTTCCTTCTACCCAGAAGACCCCAAGCCTGGCCAGAAAGTTACAGCCACTGCCACACCAGTCTATTTTTTGAATGATGCCAAGGACAATTATTTCACCTGGTACTTAAAACTTAAAGGATGCGATGAGAAAGATGGTAATTTGAGTGAATGGGAACAAAGCCATTGCGATGATAATAGAGATGGCGTGATTGATCAGGAAGACTGGAAAACAAAAGCCGCCAGAATTATTGCTAACGGTGGATTTGAATGGGCTAATGAAAAAGGATGGCCCAACCCAGAACTCTACGGAAGTAATACTGATCAGGGCAGCAGTTATTTAGCTATTCCAGGCGGAAATGACCAGGGAGGAAAAAATGCTTACTGTTTCTATCATGACGTTAATTCCGGCAATGAATACCAGCTAAATGACTGCAATCACCTATTTCCTGATGCCGTGGGACAATATATAGACACAAATGGATCCTACCAGTCAATAACTCAGCACACTGGAGACAAGTCTTTTGGGCTTGATGAAGAAAAATTCTGGCATACTGATCCCCATAATTCTGATACAGCCGGAACTAGCAATGGAGATGAGGCCAATGTATCTGGGCTGGGCGTGAAACAACTCAGTTGGACTTATTCCGCAGGTGATAAGGTCGGAGTAGTTGTAGAAGGGATTTCATTAGAGCCAACTCAGGTAAAGCCGTATGACTCTTCCTATAAGATAATGTGGGCATTTGTAAAAAATAGCTGCAATCTGAGCATAGATTCTCCTGAAAACAAATACAACAAAACGGAAACAAGCCTTAGCGATGCCCAGGACATTGGAACGGGCATAACCTGTCCCGATGGATCAAATCAAAAAAAGAAAGTCCTAACTACTACAACATCGACTGTTATAAGTCATATTGAGAATTCTGTTTATGTAAGACATGCTACATATTATCAGGATATTATTGACAGCGATTGCAATGGAGTTTTTGATGAAACTCCAGGATCTGCTTCTGCAACGACAACCACCTGTGAAGATCCTTATACTTACTGCTACTCCTATGATAACGCAACGCCACCTCAAACTTGTCCTTGTACAGGATCGGATGAGCTAAAAGAAGGAACTGACTCTTTGTCTTCAGGAACCCCCACTAAAGTCAAGGATTTCAATAAATGCCTTAAAAATAACCTGATCGACCCAAAAGAAGACGGACCATTAAAAAAAATGGAGATTAGCCTTTCCTACTCACCTGAATTTCCTATGAATGACGACCCTGGACACGGAAACGCATATAATAAGGATGGGGATGGGGATAATCTAATTGTTCAATCATCTATAACAAATGCAAATAATGGAGCCTATCTGAAATATAACTGGCAGCTTTATGAGTCCGAAGATCCAAATCCTCCTTTTTGGACAACCATTACTTCCGAAAGGTTGCCTAAAGACCTAAAAACTTCCGGATTTGGCTTGGATTCGCTGAAAATGCGCCTTAACATACCTAGTCTCGAAAATACGAATTTCAAATACCTTAAAGTTAGGCTAACTGTATCAGAAGATGCTACTGGAACTTCTATTACAAGAAAAAGTTCAGCTGATATAGTAATACCTATTTCAAAAATTTCAGATAAAATACAAGCCTACAATACCGTCGTTTCTAGCGATGTTATGCCAAAATTATCAAAAGGAACCAAGGAACGATGCACCCATGAAGTTGATGGACGAGATGTGCCTGATGACATTTGCCAAGTTGCCAAAGATGAGATAATCGCCCTATCGGTTAATACTGATGGACTTACAGATTTTTTGTGGACAGTCAATAATCAAGCCCTGCAACAGCCTAATTCTCAAGAGCCCTATGGAAAAACAGCTTTTTTTCCAGCCCTTGAAGACAACGGGTTCCGCTATACGGTTGAACTTTCAGCAACTAACACAGATGGCGATAAGATAAATCTTGTCAAAACTTTTGAAGTAGCTGACCCGGAAATCCAAATAGCTTCTGCCGATGAATATGTTTGCAAACCAAATCTTCTCGGACATTATATTGATCTGGACGGAAAATACTGGCCGGATTATAGCAAAACAAATTTTTCCGCAGTCTCCGATACTCATATTAAACTAAAGGCTGATTTTTACGGCTTTGTTCCAACTCAAGACCAGTACTCCTGGTATGTTGACGGCCTTGAAGTGAATAAAAGCAACGCGCCAGATTACGGATATAAAATTGAAGACGACGGAACAATTATTCTGGCGAGTAAGCCCATTGGATCAGTCTACAGCGTAACAGCAGAGTATCTTTTTTCCCAGGATAAAAATACCAAAAAAGCGCTGACCCAATATTGGGGAGTTACCATGGATAAATTTTATGAGAAGAAGATATCGTCTACTATAAATATTGACTTTGTCGGATCAATTTCAGAAACTCAGGGAGCAGAAAAAAACAACGTACCCAAGAAAATTATAGCCTCTATCTATTCGTCTACTCCAACCTACATTGCATTTCTCCTCCGAATTGTCCTCACTGCATTTGCCCTGTTAATTTTTTCCAGAATAATATTGTCTTTTTTCCCAAATATACAAAAAAGTGACCCGGTAGTGATCCGCCAAAATAATTTTTAAAACTACAGGGGTCAATAAAACTAATTTAATAATTATCGTTTGCCCTTAAACTGGTTAGTCATGGGCGGACTACTACCGGGATGAATACTAAAATAAAAAAAATAACCCTGCCAATACTAGGTCTGTTTGCATTTCTTTGGATTTTTTCATACCAAGTCGCTCTGGCTGAAACATGTTCAGAAAAAAACGGAATTTGCAGAGTTTATTACTCAGGGTCAGATGTTTGTGAATCAGATGAACAAGCAGACTCAACTCTGACTGGCTGCCCATCTGGTGAAAATTGTTGTGTTTCTACGACGTCTCCACCAACACCTACTACTACAACCGGAGGAGCATTTGATTATGTGCCAATGGAAAAAATTCCAGGATTTAGTGTTTCAGGCAGTTTTCCTGATTATATTTTGACAGTTTATAAATTTGGAATCTGGTCGGTTGGAATTGCAGCGCTTCTCATGATCATGGTTGGAGGATTTATGTATATCACCAGCGCCGGAAACAACGCTTCGATGGAAAAAGCCAAGGGAATTATTTTTGATTCGGTAGTTGGAATACTTTTGGTCCTTACGGCCTATCTCATTCTTTATGTCATCAACCCAGAACTAGTTAAGATAAAGTTAATTTCTGGAACAATTAATACCGGTGGTGGAGGCAGTGTGGGGATAGGAAGTACCGCCCAATTGGGAACCGGGTCATGTTCTACGATTACCGCAGCCGGCAATCCCTGTACGGTAGAAAATTTACAAAGCGCTTTCGGAAGCCAAGCTGAAACAGCATCAGCAATTTGCAACAGAGAAAGTGCTGGAGGAAATCCCAATATAGGCAGCGGGAGTGACCGATGCCAAGGCAATGGGGTGGATAATTTTTGCGCCAATCCAGCCAACTCGCAGTATTGCACTGGAAATAGCCCCAAAAAACCCAGTGTATCATGGGGATTATTTCAAATAAATTTGACCAACCATACAGTAGGGGGGTTTCCTTGCGGAAACGCATTTAGTTCCCAATACACAGCCAGCAATCATAATTGCAGCATTACAAATGAAACTCTCTACAAGCAATGCGTTGATGCCGCAAAAAATCCTCAAAATAACCTGGCGGCAGCTGTGGCGGAACAAAAAAGTGGAGGGTGGGGACGTTGGGGAGCATGCTACGATTGCAACATATGCAAAAAATAACGGTCTGTGCTTAAATAAATAATAATTGGGGGAAAAAATTATGGAGAAGAAATGGATAATTGTTTTAATCATAGTTTTTGTTGTTATTGCTGTTTTAGGAACGGTTTTTGTCTTATTTTCCAATAGACAACAAGACTCCAATAAACAATCTGAAATAAATGCCCTCATAAATACCTTCCCTGCTTCCAAGCAAGTTGAAGTTCCCAAAACAGATTCGGTAACAGTGCCTGCCCAACAAGGTCAACAAGTTGAGATAAAAAATCCTTATGAAAATGCTGTTCGCGTTATTGACTCACACAATGTAGTTCTAACAGAAAAACCTGCCTATCAAATTCTGTACTTCCATTATCCGGATGGTGAAAGTTTCCTGATTAGTATTTTAAATCCGGATTTAGAAAACACCCGGCAAACGGCCGAAAGCGAGTTGATTTCAAAACTGGGAATTTCAAAAGAGCAGGCCTGCAACCTCAATGTGTCAGTCAGTGTTTCTAAAGATGCCAGCGTAAAAGCAGCTGGTCAGAATTATGGTCTTAGCTTTTGTCCCGACGGAAAACCTTTTCCAAAATAAATATAAACCAATGAAAAAAATATTATTATTGTCTCTGCTTGCATTAGGATACGCCTTGTCTTTTAATTTAGTTTTAGCTGCCTATGGTTCGCAATGCAAAACAGGCCAAGGCAACGGTGAAAAACAAGGAGGCTGTATCCATGATAATGATTCCGCAATCTTAAGCACGCAATGCGCGCAATATTATTCCGGAAGCTGTTCAAATATGCAGTCGTATCTCAGCGCTATGTCGGTTGATTGCTCTCAAATTAATCCGTCCGGCATAGACTGTTCTATGATAACCCAAAACGGCATCTACGGCCGTGAGGCATCGAAATTCGCAAACTATATAGAAGAAAATGGCCTTCCTGGCGATCCCATCCCACCTGACGATGATCCATGTACTACCGGCTCCGGGTTTAGCTTAGCCGGCCTTGATTGCCTCAATATACCAAAATCATCCATCGCTGCTATAATATTAAAAATAATGCTTTGGCTTCTTTTCATTGTGGGCTTTTTGAGCATCATTGGGTTTACTGTTTCCGGAATCCTTTATATTACTTCGGCTGGAGATGATGAACGGACGAAAAAAGCAAAAGACATCCTTTTCTACTCGATAATAGGCACGATAGTGGCCATATCAGGACTAATCATTGTTAAATTTATATTCAATGCACTCAGCGGAACGACTTCATACTTATAGATAGATTTATAAAAAAATAATAAACACATCAATAAATGAAAATTAAAAATTTAAAATCGCTTTTTATTTTATCACTTTTTTTACTCCTTCTTTTTCCCAGCATTAGTAGTGCCGGTATCGTGCCTTGCGGAGGAGCGACTGATCCGTGCACTCTTTGCCATCTCATAATCGGCATCCATAACCTAATCGAGTGGGGCAAGGATATTTTGGTTACCCTGGCCATTGTAGCCATATTCATTTCCGGCATCATCTATATAATATCCACCGGAAATGAGAAGATGATTACCCAAGCCAAATCCTTTCTCACTGCCAGCCTGGTTGGGTTTACTGTCACTCTGGCTGCCTGGCG
>Ga0247841_10007999_pt1 | contig 15409 bp, 15 predicted proteins | sample LaCruzMarch2015__2_FD_192410 | JGI IMG/M metagenome (GOLD analysis project Ga0247841, IMG submission 192410) | Freshwater microbial communities from meromictic Lake La Cruz, Castile-La Mancha, Spain - LaCruzMarch2015_18m | ecosystem: Environmental > Aquatic > Freshwater > Lake | place: Spain...
TTAATTAATTGCTCTTCCATGTTATTATTAAACTCGGATAGGATATTTTTTTGAACGATCATATCCTATCCGGGTGTTTCTATATTAACTATTTTTCGGTTTTAAAAATCAAACTCCGGACAGAGCCTTATTTTCTTACCTGGACAAAATAAAAAGCCAAACCTTATATATTTGAAATGCGTATTCCTAACATGATCACCGGCTTAAAAAGAGGTCTGGCTATAGCCTCAATCGCACTTGTGTCATGTCTCCCAAATTCTCTAGAAAATATTTGCAAAGCTCAGCAAATATTCGAAAATGACGGCTCTTCAGAACATGGATTTGTTCCTCCTCCCTCATTGAGATTGCCTCCGCCGCCGCCAGCAAATATGGCGAGTGCAGAATCATTTATTCCTTATCCGCCGCCGCCAGCACAAGCTCAATCAAGAAGCGAAAAGAAAAATCCTCCAACACCACCAGTAATGTTTGTTAAGCTTAAATCTCAGTACGGCTTAATTGACTGGGCTTCAAGACCAAATGACCTGAACAACTTAATGCAGGATATGAAGAAAAAAATTAATGTTAATTTTGCCAGTCAATGTTTAAATCCTTCAGAAATTAATACAGATCCGGACAAGAATCCAATCATCTATAGGACAGGACATTTTCATTTCAGCTTCACGCCTACCGAGCGCAAACGATTCCGCGACTATATGTTAAATGGTGGCATGGTAATTTTTAATACAGGCATGGGATCAAAGCCATTTTTTGATTCAGCCAAGGCAGAAATAGCAGAAATTTTCCCAGAGTTGAAAATTCAGAAACTTTCCCCTGATGATCCTATTCTTCACGCGTATTATGATCTGGGCCAAGTTGAATATAGGCAAGGAGTTCGTAAAGCAGGTTATACCTCAAATGAACCTTTATTTTATGGTGTTACAATTGATTGCCGAACTGTCGCTATTATTTCACGATGGTGTATGGCTACTGGATGGGATGCTGTTGATGATGAATCCATCATGGGCTATTCGATTAAGTCAGCCCAAGAATTAGGCATTAATGTTATGAGTTATGCAACTGCTCAACGTGCTTGGGCTAAAAACATTTCACATGCCATGAACTATGAAGATGCAGACAATACTTCTGCAGGAAAAGTATCCATCAGTCAAATAATGTATGATGGAAATTGGAAAACAAGGCATGCAGGACTTGAATCTCTTTTGTATGGATTTAATAGAAGAACAGATATTCCTGTAAAATTCGCAAAAAATGAAATAAGTTTGTCTGATAAAAAAATATTTGATTCTCCTATTCTTTATATTACCGGACATGAAAGATTTTCTTTAAGCGAGCCTGAATTAAAAAATTTAAGGGAATATGTGGGGAGGGGGGGAGTATTATTCGCAGAAGCATGCTGCGGTAGAAAGGCTTTTGATTCTTCATTTAGAGAACTAATGAAAAAAGTTTTTCCTGAATCTTCACTAGAAAAAATTCCTTTAACAGATCAAATATTTAAAACTCCAAATAATATTCAGGCACTTGAAATAACTCCCGCATTATCTGGAAAAATTGGAAAAACAATTATGGAACCACAACTTTTTGCAATAAAAACAAGAGAAGGTTATCACGGTGTTATTTACAGCCCCTATGGAATGGCGGGTGGCTGGGAAATGAAACAAAACCCATATGGTGATAATTATGGTGACCTCGCTTCTTCGGCGCTCGGTCAAAATATTTTAATGAATATAATGACAAGATAAAAACTTGTTATGCCAAGTTTTATAATATCCAAAAATATAAGATATAATGGCAAAATCATTTTGGAAAACGATTACTATTCTTAGATTTGAAAGACAATTAGGAGAATTTTTTCTAATTATAGGTTCATTACTCGTCTTTAAGGGAATTGAACCTTTTTTAGATATGCTAAAACTAAATGATTTCTGGTGGATTGTTGGAGGTTTTTTAGTAGTAGGATTTGCTGTTACTAGACTCGTTTCGTATGAAAGAAAATTAAAGGCGCTTGAATAATTTTTAGTTTTTATCCCAAATACGCCGCATTATTCTCCAACGCCGCCTTTGCGCTCCTTAAATAATTCTCTTCAACCCGCTTATATTTCTCAATATCTCCTTTCGTAACGCTAGCTTTAACTTTTCCCATTGCATCTTCAAAATTTTCAAGTTTAACTTTATCTGCTTTGATATCTTTTCTCAAAGCAAGCATTGCAGCTTCTCTACATAATCCTTCAATATCACTTCCAACATAACCATCTGTCTTCTCTGCAAGTTCATTTATATCTACATCTTTTGCAAGAGGCATATTCTTTGTGTGTATCTTAAAAATTTCTAATCTTCCTTTTTTGTCAGTAGGACCTACAAGCAAAATTCTGTCAAATCTTCCTGGCCTTAATATAGCCGGGTCAAGCATATCTGGCCTGTTTGTCGCACCTATAACAACAATATCATTATTATCTTCTATTCCATCCATTTCAGAAAGAATTTGATTAAGTACATGTTCACTAACTTTACTTCCAACTTCAATTCCCCTCTTGCCTGCAAGTGAATCTATCTCATCAAAGAATATTATGCAAGGCGCAACTTGTCTTGCTCTTTCAAATATTTTTCTTACTCCTTTCTCGCTTTCACCAACCCACATAGAAAGTAAAGAAGGCCCTTTAATCTGAATAAAATTTGCTTCACTCTCTTTTGCAACAGCTTTCGCAAGTAAAGTCTTTCCTGTGCCCGGAGGACCGTAGAGCAATAATCCTCGGGGAGGTCTTATTCCCATTTTCGTGAATGAATCAGGAAACTTAAGAGGCCATTCTACTGCTTCTTTTAATTCTTGCTTGACTTTTTCTAATCCCCCCACATCTTCCCATTTTATGTTTGGAGTTTCAACAAGAACTTCTCTCATAGCAGAAGGTCTCACAACTTTTAAGGCTTCATCAAAATCTTCTGCACCTACTTTAAGATTTTTCAAAATCTCTTCAGGAATTTCTTTATCTTCCTTTAAATCAACTTTAAGCAAAACTTTTCTAAGAACATTCATTGCAGCTTCTTTTGCAAGTGAAGATAAATCTGCTCCAACAAAACCGTGCGTTACAGAAGCATATTTATCTAAATCAACTTCTTTTGTTAAAGGCATATTTCTCGTATGTATCTTTAATATAGACAATCTTCCGGCCTTATCAGGAACACTTATCTCAACTTCTCTGTCAAATCTTCCGGGTCTTCTTAATGCAGGATCAAGTGAATTCGGCCTGTTTGTAGCACCTATAACAACAACTCTTCCTCTTGACTTTAATCCATCCATCATTGTAAGCAATTGCGAGACAACACGCCTCTCAACTTCTCCCTGAACATCTTCTCTTTTTGGGGCCATAGCATCTATCTCATCTATAAAAATAATTGAAGGCGCATTTTTTTCTGCTTCATCAAAAATTTCTCTTACTCTTTTCTCACTTTCTCCATAAAACTTACTCATAATCTCTGGCCCATTAAGTAAAATAAAATTTGATTCTGTTTCATTTGCAACAGCTTTCGCAAGCAAAGTTTTTCCTGTTCCAGGTGGACCATGTAATAAAACTCCCTTAGGGGGTTCTATTCCTAATCTATCAAAAATTTCAGGATGTTTTAATGGAAGTTCAACCATTTCTCTAATTTTTTTAACTTCTTCAGTTAATCCCCCAACATCTTCGTATGTAACTTCAAGAACTTTTGAATCTTCTGAAACTTCAACAGCTTTATTTGAAAGTTGTAATTCTGTATTTTCAGTGATTATTACTGGTTGATTTGGATTTGTATTTGCAACGATAAATTTTATCTGTTGTATCCCCCCAAAATTTATTCCATTCATTCCGCCAAGAGCGCCACCAAACATTTTATCTAAATCTCCAAAAATCTCATCCATGTCTAATCCTTCTGACATAATATCTTTTCTTCTTTGAACACCACCCATAACCAAGATATCTCCCTTAACAACTGCTCTTCCAAGCAAACCTGCTTTGAGAGTTTCAGGATCTGCCTGAACCATTATTCCTTTCTGAGCAGGTGCAATCAAAACTTTTTTTGCTTCTTTAATCTCTGCTTTTTTTATTGTAACGCTTTCTCCTACTCCGGTCTTTGCATTTCTTCTTAAAATTCCGTCTATTCTTATTATTCCTTCCCCAACATCCGCAGGATATGCTCTATCTACCATAGCAACAGTTTCTTTCTGACCTTTTATAGAAATAATTTCTCCCCTCTTTACACCCATTTCTTTCATTGTCTCCATGTCTACTCGAGCTATTCCCTTGTAAGCATCGTCTTGGAGCGCTTCTACAACTCTAAGCTTTACAAGTTTTGGTGTTTCTTTTTCGTTCATGTTAATTGGTTTCGTATTTAGTATCTGGAGATGAATAATCTTTTGAAATATCATAATTCCTAGCAGAAGAACTATCTACATTAGGTCTAGAGTAGAGGCTACCATTAGAATAACCTGCACCACAAGAAGTAACACCTTCCCACGAATATGCTTTTCTATGATCCATTTTACAGCTCTTCCTCTTCTTCAGCTTCATTTAATTTATTATTAGCTTTAAAAATTCTTGTCTGGTTTCTCTCAGGATGTTTAGAATCAGAAACTTGTCTAACATGAAGAACAGGTTTGTTATTTCTTACTACTCTGATCTCCCTGGCCTTAACAACTCTAGAATCAATCTTATTGCCTTCAGAATCTTCTGCCATATTCTGACTTGGAGTATTAAACATTAAACTCAATTTATTGGCATCATGAAAGCACATCTTCACCATATTATCCATCATATTTTCCTGGTCATGCATAAAATCAACAATCTCTCTTGGAATAGAAACAGAGTAGCTATTTCCAACCATTCTCATCTTAACTTCAAATTCTTTATTTTTCAGTTTCATAAAGTTTTCATATTCAGCTTTGTCAGCCGGATGGACAATCAAAGCACCGCATTTAGCACATTTTAAAACTCTAAGATTAAATCCATTTTTTGTCACAAGCAGAGGTTTCATAGTCTTGTGGCAATTCTTACATAATATTTCGTTATCGAATATATCTGGCATTTTGTTTTGTTATCCTTATTTTTTATCTTGCGAATTTAATCAGGGGCATTCTGGGGCCCCCGGATTGAAAGTAGGTGTAGTAAAAATCAGATGTCTTCTGAAGATTTTTGTATACACTTAGTTGTGTATACAGCAGAATGTATACTATTTAAATGTTTCTATAAATAAAACTATAGATTGATTTCTACTTCTTTCTCATCTAATTCCTCTTTTTCGTCGTCCTCGTCCTCTTCCTCTTCTCGGAAGAGTACTAGTTATCCTAAATTTTCGGTCTCGTCCTCTTCCTCGCCAATATCCTCGTTCTTAAAATTTCCTTTTTCGTCTTCCTCTCCATCAACAACCGCGCCCATCTCTCTTATCGCCAACTTTATCTCACAAAGCTCGTTCTTAACATCTCTCAAATTAAGATTAATATTTTTCAAAACATCTATCAACTCTTTTTCTACGAAAGGATCCATTTTACGAAAGTCAAAAAGAAATAGTATTTAAAAACACTTGCTTTCTTTAATATACATGGAACACAAAGAGGTAGAACAACAAAACTCTCTGAAAAGATTTTGGAAGTGGCTATGGGAATCAGATTCTTGGTGGAGTTATCTTGTTTTTCTCTTAATAGTTTTTGTTATAATCAAATTTATTTTTCTTCCAGGATTGGGCTTGATTTTTGGAACACAACTTCCTCTTGCAATTGTAGAATCATCTAGTATGGACCATAATTCTTTAGAATATTGTCTAAAAGCAGAACAAGCAACAAGCAATGGAAAACTCATTGTCACTTGCACCCAATGGAGCAATAATGATTATGAAATATGCGGGAAAAAATTCCCGTCTTCGTCTTATTTTAATATTGATAATTATTGGGATACTTGCGGAAAATGGTATGAAGATAGAAATATAACAAAAGAGCAGTTTTCAAGTTTTAAGTTTAAAAACGGCTTCAGAAAAGGAGACATAATAATAATTTTCGGCAGAAAGGATATCAATCTGGGCAGCATTATTATTTTTGATGCAGGAAGAAGCAATCCTATTATCCACAGAGTTATTTCTCTTTCTCCATTACAAACAAAGGGTGATCACAATAGTGATCAATTAGCAGAAGAAAAAAGTATAAATGAAAATCAAATAGTTGGTGTTGCAGTAGGCCGTATCCCTTATCTCGGATGGGCAAAGCTATTCTTCGCTGAAACATTAAATAAAATTCTTAAGTAAGTTTTAAAAACCCCAAATCACAAACAACTAAATGGAATTTTGTCCCAGATGTGGTTGTGTTCTTATTGAAAAGAGAAAGAATTTTGGCTGTGCCCGATGTGGATATATGGCAAAAGGCAAGGTAAAAATAGAAAGCTCTGAAAACATGAAGGAGAAGAAGGAAGTAACTGTAATAAAAGAGAAAGAAATAAGTGTTATGCCTGTTGTTTTTGCTATCTGCCCTAAATGCGGGCATAAAGAAGCGTATTTCTGGACTTCTCAGACAAGGTCAGCAGATGAAGCAGAAACCAAATTCTTTAAGTGCACAAAGTGTAATCATACGTGGCGAGAATACAGATGATACTAACTTAATAGTATCATTAATCATCTGTGTTCGAGCAGAGAGTACAGATAAAAGTTTTATTATGGATAACACACAACCAAATCAAAGAGCATATGGAACTAACGATTTAAGTGCAGCAGTTGTGGGAGCAAGATACATTTTAAATGCGGCGTCCATCAGAGCAAAAGATATTTTGCAATTATGCATTTTTCCATTCAGATGCGCAAGAGACGAATACAGAAGAATGTTAAAATGGTGGGAAACAGAACCCGAAGAAGATATAACTCAAACTCAACTCGCAGAAGAGCATAAGCAATAAGTTTATTAAACGATTTCTCTAAATTTTTATGAAGGTTCCATAGCTCAGCCCGGTTAGAGCACCGCACTCTTAATGCGGTTGTCAGGGGTTCAAATCCCCTTGGGACCACTTAGCCAAAAGGTAACCTTTTAGGGGATTTGAAGACAGATTTAAATAAAGAGTTTAATTAAAAAGAAGATGAAAAAAGAGAACAAATCGTGGTATAAAAAATGGTGGGCAATTACTATCTTCATTCTGATTGGGATAATTACATCATTATTTCTAATAGTAACTATCTCCCTGATGATATTGGGTATTGGGTTTATTGTAGATTTATCCCACGCCGTAGAGCCCATTGATATTTCCGAATATACTCTGCCCGCAAACTATGATGACTGCATAGCTAATGAAAGTTATTTTAAATCAATAGGATTCAAGATAAATGAATCGGAATGCTACATGAATGAATGGTCGAAAACTTATAAAAGAAATGAATTATTCAATTTATGTGTAGCTTTCAATGGGACCATTATTGATCACGCTTGTGAATTATGTGTCCTTCAAGAATGTACTATTCGTTATTGCAATATACCCACTGAATGCGAAAATAATTAAAAAAAATCAAATCTCTAAAACAGCGACCTTTTGGGTCATAGTCTCTTAGAAATCATTAACAATAATCATACAAAAAAGCATGGAAAAAACAAAAGAGTTGATACCCGAGAATAGTTCAATAAGTATTTCTACAAATTTCGAACCCATACTTAAAAAAAGAGTAAACCCTCTTTACTTTTTATTCTTCGGGCTTATTGGAATCATATTCATAGGAAGCGTATTCCTTTGGCTCCCTTTTGCACATAACCCCGGAGTAAATGTTAGCTATATCAATGCACTCTTCACTGCAACTTCTGCTTCAACAGTCACAGGCCTGGTTGTCCAAGATACGCACGATACATTTAATTTTATTGGCCAGCTTATCATATATATCCTGATAAATCTCGGTGGTTTAGGTTACATGACTATCATTACCTTTTTCTTATTATCAAAAAATGCATTTGGATTAAAATATGCGTTATTCATGAAAGAAACATTAAGCTTGCCCTCAATTGGCGACATATTAAAAATAGCCAAAAAAGTCTTTTTAACAATAATAATATTTGAACTAATAGGTGTGATAATTCTGATGATTCTTTGGGCAGATCAAGGTGGACTTTCTATATGGAACGCCATCTTCCATGCTTCGAGTGCTTTCAATAATGCTGGTTTTGATCTTATGGGCAATTTTAAAAGCTTCACGGATTATGCATCAAATTTTTGGTTAAATGCAACCATAATGGCATTAATATTTTTCGGCGGGATAGGGTTCATTGTAATCTCTGATAGTTTGCAAGTGCTAAGAAGAAAGAAAAAAGAATTAACCTTGCATAGCAAGGTTGCAATAGTTACATCGATAATTTTGATTCTAATTGGGGCAGTTGGTTTTTTTATGATAGAAAGAAATAATTCTTTAGAAAATTATAGTCATGGAACAAAAGTTCTTGCCTCGTTCTTTCAATCAGTAAGCGCAAGAACAGCAGGATTTAATACAATAGACCTATCTAAGATTTCTACTGCCACAATCATTCTATTATCGACACTGATGTTTATTGGAGCATCGCCCGGTGGAACAGGTGGTGGAATAAAAACAACTACTTTTGCAATCTTAGTCTTATGGGTCGTCTCTGCTATAAAAAATAAAGAGTCAACAGAAGTTTTAAACAGAAGAATCAACACTGAAACCCTGCAAAAAGCACTTCTGATGTTCTTTCTTTCAGTCATAACAATCATCACTGCAACATTTGTTCTTTCAATTTTTGAAACATTCCCCCTTCAAAGAATATTCTTCGAAGTATGCTCTGCATTTGGAACAGTTGGATTAACTACCGGAATAACGCCCATGCTCACAATGGGCTCTAAAATAACTCTAGCTTTGCTCATGCTCATAGGCAGAATGACTCCATTAGCATTACTTTCCCTAATCTCAAAAAGAAGCCGGGACAAAATAAAAGTTCCGGAAGAACAAGTAGCAGTCGGATAGGTTTATAAATTAAAAATTCTATTTTAACTCATGAAAAAGAACTTTGGTGTAATCGGTTTGGGGACTTTTGGCTCAAACATTGCTATAACCCTCGAAAAGCTAGGTCAGCAGGTCATGGCCTTCGACAAAGATGAAGTCTCTATAGGAAGAGTAACAGACTACATAACCTTGGCAAACATTCTCGATTCAAGAGATAAAAAAGCATTAGAAGAAAGTGGAATTAATGCCTGTGATACAGTAATAGTCTCTATGGGCGATAATTGCGATGCAACTTTTTTAACTGTTCTAAACCTAAAAGAAATAGGCATAAAAAACATCATAGCAAAGGCACATACACTAGAAGAAGGAAGAATTCTTGACAAAATTGGAGCTACGAGGGTTATTTATCCTGAAATGGAAGGAGCAGTAAGATTAGCCAATCAACTAACTTCTTCAGATATTTTAGAATATATTGAAATATCTCCAGATTATCAGGTAACAGAAATTGATGTCCCAAAAGAGTTTATTGGCAAAAAAATTGAAGATCTTCACATAGCGAAAAAGTTTAATATCCTAATAATCGCCATAAGAGAAAAAGAGAAAACCATTATTGTCCCATCATCAACCGAGGTAATTAAAAAAGGCTGTATTTTAGTAGTAGTTGGTCAAACCAAAGATATTTTAACATTTGTAAAAAAATATAATTCTGATGAAGAATAATAAATATAGTATTGCAATTGTTTTAGAGATTCTCAAAAAAACCCAGCATGGCATAAGAAAAACAACTCTAAATAGAGAAGCAAAAGAAGAAAAAAACTTTACTCCCTATGAAACCCTTATTTCTTGTCTTCTCTCACTGAGAGCAAAAGACGAAACAACTGAAAAAATATCGCAAGAACTTTTCAAAATAGCAGACACGCCTGAAAAAATATTAAAGCTTCCACAAAAGAAGCTTGAAAAAATAATCTATAGTTCTGGTTACTATAAAAATAAAGCAAAGGCGATAAAGGCAGCATCAAGGCAAATTTTAGAAAATCATGGCGGAAATGTTCCAAAAAGCAAAGAAGAACTTCTAAAGCTTTATGGTGTCGGTCCAAAAACAGCAAATATTGTTTTATGTTTTGCTTTCAATAAGAATGTTATTCCGGTAGACACGCATGTAAACAGAATTCCTAACAGATTAGGCTGGGTAAAAACAAAAAAACCAGAACAAACAGAAGTAGAATTAATGAAAATTCTTCCAAAAAAATATTGGACAGAAATTAATGGCATATTTATCTTATTCGGTAAGACGATTTGTTTGCCTGTTTCTCCCAAGTGCAGTATCTGTCCAATAAGAAAATATTGCAAGAGAGTTGGAGTGAAGAAGAGCAGATAAAATTCCTATTCAAAATTTCTTCCTGTCAAAATCTATTACCCACGAACACAGCGTAGGTTATAGCTGCCGCCCTTACCACCATAGTCGTACGCACCACCACTATTGAAAAGCACAATAAACGCGAAGCTCGCTGGAATGCCTGAATACTCCGTAGACGACCAGTAAATGCCAGATACAAAATCAGCCCATACTCCTGCATAATTTCCTTTGGTAACATTATTTCTTTGAATATACATTGTATTTAATTGTATTTTTGCAGGTAAATACCAATCATCGTAACCGCCATAACTTAAATTGTCGCATATTCTTGCTGCAATACCAGATGTAGCACAACCAGCAACTATTGCTGCAGTATTTCCAGAACCATTAGTATTAGATTGTGCTCCTGCTCCAATGGCTGTTCCAGAACACCCCCATATTGCACTTGTATCTATTGGATGAATATAAAGCTTTGAACCGCCGAAATATATATAAGGAAGTTCTGGGGGAGACTCACTCGCCGTAAACGTCAACGTATCTGTCTTCGTCCCTGCTGGCTCGTCAAGAGGAACAGCAATCTTCAAATCAATTCTTAATTCATCTTTAGAATTATCAAATTCTAAAATTTTAACAAGGTCTTGTGCAGCTTGCGTGAATGTTGTCCAAATACTATAAACTGTTCCTGCACAACTTGCTTCATGACAGCTTGAATTAAAAGCATATGTCGGAGATGTTCCTGTAAGAAGTGCGTTTGCAGAAGTTATAGTCATGTCAAGCTTTGCGTTTCCTGTATTATTTATTATAAATGGGGCAATCCCATTACTAATAGTATCATTAGAACCACCCATTGTAATATTTCCAAAATTAATGCTAGCAGGACTTATTTCAAACACAAGCATTTCGTCTGTGTAAGCAGTTATATTTCCTTCTGTTGCATGACCTGTTAAACTTTTTAAGAAATTAGTATTTGTAGTTGTTGTAAGAATACTTAATATTGAAAGAATTATCGCGATAATTGTTAAAGAAATTATGATACTGAATTCTCTCTTTTCCATTTTGAGAATAGAGAGTTAGGAGTTATAAATATTATGTTTTTTTTTGATTTAGGAAAAGTAGTGACAATATTCAAAAAAAGCAGAACCAAAACTCCTATATCCTCTGCACAAACCCCTTTCTCGGCGTAAAAACATCTCCAGAGGAGATTAACTTCTGAATAGAATCATCAATATCATCCTTGCTCATCTTTCCCATCAACTCTTTCTCAAGCTCTTCAATCGGAATATACTTCCCCAACCTTTCTTCAAGCCTAGAAATCGTCTCTCTCAAAAGAATAACCTTGCTTCTCTGACTTGTTGAAATTCCTGTTGCAATCCTGTCAATATCAAAACTTTTTGTCTCATGATCAAAACCTACCTGCATCATGTAATATTTTATTATGTCTATGGCTATCTTAGTATCTTCTTTTGTAACCTTTTTTGACAATCTCATTTTTGCATGAGCTTCTGACAATCTGACAAGTGCTTCTAACTGTCTTGCAGAAATGGGAACAGGTGGCATTAATGTATCTGAAAATCCTTGTGAATTTCTCATCTTAACATAAAACTCTTTTATTTCTTTAACTGCTTCATCGGTTAGTACTGGTTTTATTTTCTGTTTTGCATAGGCAACATATTTTCTAAAAAGTTCTCTTGGAATAGCAATATTCATGTTGCCTGTTTGATATTGACTCAAAACATGTGTCGCAATAGATTCATCTTTAAACTTATCAGGAAGATCTCTTAAAACAAAAATAACATCAAATCTATTTATCAACGCAGGAGGCAAACTTATCTGCTGAGCTATTGGTTGGAATGGGTCAAATCTTCCAAGCTTAGGATTTCCTGCAGCAAGAACCGATGTTTGGGCTTGAAGGGTTGCCTGTACATTAGCTTTTGAAATAGTTACTGTCTGCTGTTCAAGAGCTTCGTGCATCGCGCTTCTATCATTCTCATCCATTTTTTCTATTTCATCAATACAAACAATTCCCTTGTTAGCAAGAACCATCGCACCTGCTTCAAGCGCCCAACCTCTTAAAAATTCATCACGAACAACTGTCGCAGTTATACCTGCTCCAGAAGCAGCTTTTCCTACAATATATCTTCCTTTTGGAGCCATTTCAGAAATAAATTTTAAAGTAATAGACTTTGCAACTCCTGGATCTCCTACCAAAAATACATGTATATCTCCCCTTTTTACACTTCCATCTTTTCCTATTTTTCTTACTCCACTAAACATTTGGAGAACAAGTGCTTTTTTTACTTCGTCATAACCCCAGATACTTGAAGCAATACTCGCAGATAATTTATCAAAAACTTTTGGATCTTCTGCAAGTTCATTAATCTGCCTTTCATCTTCTTCTGAAATATTCAAATCCTCAAATGTTTCTTCTAATGGAATAAGATTATTAGCATGTATTGCTAAATCAAATCTTGTGGAGATTGAACCAGAGGGAAGCGGTTCTGGAACCTCTTGAAGTGTACCTATCACCCTTACTCTACTTCCCGGAGTTGTTCTTTCTTCCATTTTAGGCTCAACTAAATCTTCTTGGATAAAGACATTTATTCTTCTTGATTGTTCTCCGCCCGTTAATGATTCTGGCGCGTCTTCGATAACAAGATGCTGCGCATCAACCATTTCTTTGCTTAAAAGTTTAAATTGTCCTCTTCTACCACATGAGCATCTTGTTGGCTCCCTGAACTTTTTTTCTACTTGCATTACAGATATAACCGTACCACATGCAGGACATTCAAATTTTGCAATTGTTACTTGTGGTCTTACATCAGAAGCTTTTCTTACTATTCCTTCAACACTTAGAAGTTTATTCAAATGCACTGCTCTTAAATGTCCTATTTTTACATTTTGGCTAGAAGGGAGATTTACAAGTCTTACTCTTGCTTTTTTAATAATACCCATTTCATCAAGAGCGGTTTCAAAAAATCCTAAAATTTCTTGTGGCGATGCAAGAAGCTCTTCAGCAAGCCCTGGAGAAAATCCAGATATATCATCAAAATCAACAAGAATAACCTTTTTGTTCTCTCTTATGCTTCTTCCAATCTCTTTCTTATATGTTTCAAAGAATCGCTTTGCTTCTGCAATAAGATCTTCTGCACCTTTTTTTTGTTCCATTTTTTGTTTTTTACCTATTTTTGATGCTATATAGAAGTCTTTTTTCTTTTAAAGGTTTCTGCAATAGAAAGTATATTATAGAAAAAGGATATCCTACCCAATTACTTGCTTGCCTTCAACTTTTTTGCAATCTCTCGCGTCTTTATATTCAACTGCCTCATAGAATCTTCAAGTTGTTCTCTATTTTTTGTTCCAGTGCATACGAGCTTACCATTTGAGAAAAGCAAAAATGTTGCTGTTGGATCTACTAATTTGTATACCAGTCCTGGAAATTGTTCTGGCTCATATTCTGTGTTCTCTAATTCAAGAGCCAGATAGTTCAAATTAAGATTCATATTTATGCTTCCCGAAGCAACAATATTTTGAACTGTTATTTTAGGAACAGTTGTTATTCTGACGCTGATTTTTCTAAGTTGTTTTATAACTTCTCTTATAACTTCTCTTACCTGGGCAGTAGATTTTGTTCCAGTGCATACGAGATTTCCTGAAGAAAAAACAAGTACAGCAGATTTTGGTTTTTTTACTCTAAGAACAAGTCCGGGAAATTGTTCAGGATTATATTCTGTATTTGGAAGTGTTTTTGCAAGCTTTGTAAGAGGAATATCTTTTCCTAAAGAAGCTGTTGCAACAATGTTTTGTATCTTGAGAGAATTATCGTCTTTTGCCATGTTGTGGTGATATGGCTTTTAAACCCCGGGGGTTTATAAAGCTTTGTATGCATCTCGAGGAGAAAAATTAAGACTTTTAAAACTCTCTTATCAAAAGCGCCTTCTTATGCGCTTTTTCTATCTCATCAAGTGTCGCGATATCTCCCACATGCCTATCTGCCCGGAGAGCAACAAATCTTGGAAATCGTAAAGCGAACCCCGAATTATATGAGGGCGAACCCTGAATATCCTGATAAATTACTGTAATGACAATTTTTGGTTTTATTCTTACATTCTTACCTTTTTCTGAAATTATTAACGGCTTGAGAAGTTTTGTCATTTCTTCGTAGGTTGTTCCATCTTTGCCTTTTTTTTCGCTTTTTTGTTCATCTTCTCCTTTTTGTTCATCATCACCTTCCTTCTCTTTTATTCCTGTTGAAACTTTTCCTATATCTAAAAACTCGCCTGTTTCTTCATCTCTGCAAGCAATATCAAAACTAGATAACCACCCACCTCTTTTTCCTGTTCCATATTCTGCTCCAACAATAACTAAATCAAGTTCGTTTGATGCAGGTTTTAGTTTAAGCATATCTCCTACTCTTGCTCCGGGTTTGTAGGCAGATGAAAGATTTTTTATCATAACTCCCTCTTGTCCATCTTTTATGGCCTGTTTGTAGAATTTTTCTGCTTTTTCTTCATTATCTGTTATAAGTTGTTCAGAAGTTCTAAACTTTAGTTTTTCAGTTTTTGTTATTTTTCTCAGAAGCTCTGTTCTTTTAGAAAATGGCTCATCTATCATTGACTTTCCGTTATAATAAAGAATATCAAAAACATTTATTTCAATAGGAAGTTCTTTTGCCATTTGGTCAATATCATATTTTCTTTTTATTCTCTGAGAAATATCCTGGAAAGTAGTGTATCTTTTTGTTTTAGGATTATAACCAACTGCCTCTGAATCAATGATAAATGTATCTGCTTTTACAAATTTGTTTACATAATCTTTCACTTCTGGAAATTGTTTTGTTACTTCGTCAAGCCTTCTCGTAAATATTCTTATACTGCCTTTTTCATCTTTATTAATAAGCATTCTAAACCCGTCATATTTATACTCAAAACAGGCAGGCTTTCCTGCTCTTTCAAAACCATCTGCAATATTTTCTGCTTTCAAAGCAAGCATAACTTTGAGGGGCTGTCCCGGAGATAATTCTATTTTATCTAATTCATGTTTTCCTTTAAGTGCTTTTTCAAAAACAACTGCAAAGTCTGTAACTTTATCATAGGCTGATTGAACTCTTTCAAAAGC
>Ga0247841_10008001_pt1 | contig 15404 bp, 11 predicted proteins | sample LaCruzMarch2015__2_FD_192410 | JGI IMG/M metagenome (GOLD analysis project Ga0247841, IMG submission 192410) | Freshwater microbial communities from meromictic Lake La Cruz, Castile-La Mancha, Spain - LaCruzMarch2015_18m | ecosystem: Environmental > Aquatic > Freshwater > Lake | place: Spain...
TCGATTCAGATGTTGTTACTATTCCTAATAATAAAATAACGACAAGTGTTGTCCGAAACTTTTCCCTGCCCAGCCCTCAGGTGCGGATACAGATTCCGGTCACTGTTGCAAACGGGACAGATATCAACCATGTGAAAAAATTACTTAATGACATTGCAGAAAAGGCAATGAAAAGCAGATCTGATATTATCAATCAAAATCCTATGCATACGGTTTACCTTACAAAAATGGATAAGTCTGCTATGACCTTTGAACTGACAGTCTATGCAAGAGAATTTAAACATAATAGTGTTATTAAGGACTTTTTAAACACCCTCATTATTGAAGAGTTCAGGAAAGAAGGGATCATATTTTCCTGAAATAACGGGTAACCGGCTCTCATTTTGATTCCCGAATCCAACCAACTTCTTTATGTGGCAAAAGAGAGAATGAGAAAAGACAGGAACGGTAATTTCCTGTGACTGCGAGGAATCAAACAATAATTTATCCAGGGGAATTATGAGAAACCGGATGCATCTTTTGCTGCTCATTGGGATTGTTTTTTGCGGGCTCATCCCCGTGGGAACACTTGCAATTACTGACGGGGAATCCGGTTCCGGCTTTATTATAGTTACAAACCCGCCGGTTGCCGATTTTTTTACTAATACCCAGTTCGGTACCGCACCACTATTGGTGAGCTTTTCAGATCGAACAAGGGGAAGTCTTCCCTTAATCTACTTCTGGGAGTTTGGGGATGGGAGTACTTCAACCGAACAAAACCCCTCTCATTCCTATGCACGCAACGGCAGGTATGCAGTCAGTCTTACGGTCACCAACAAATACGGCACTGATAAAAAAACCATTCCGGAATTTGTGTCTGTGGGAACTATACCGGCTGCATCATTTTACGCCGCACCCGTACAGGGAACAATTCCTCTCACGGTAAAGTTTACGGATTCTTCGGGTTCCGGTATTACATCGTGGCACTGGAATTTCGGGGATGGCACTACATCTACGGCCCAGAACCCGTTCCATACCTATACAAAAGAAGGTATTTTCACTGTTTCGCTTGATACCATGAACCGGTACGGTGAGGGACACAGTACAAGGGCGGGTCTCATCAACGCCGGCACGATCCCAAGCACGGAATTTTTTGCCGATATACGTACTGGAGATCCGCCACTGACGGTTAAATTTCATGACTACTCCAGCGGCAATCCATCAGCATGGTTATGGGATTTTGGTGATGGATCAACAAGTACGGAAAAAGATCCGGTTCATACTTTCACCAGTATAGGATATTACAACACCACTCTGACTGCAACTAATGCATTTGGCAGTGATACCCTTACCCGCACCCATCATATTCGTGCAGGCAACCCGGCAGATCCATTAAAACCTGAGCAACAGCAGGTAACCATACCAGAATCAGTTGTGGAAACAAAACCTGAAGGCATCATCGGACTCATCCGTGAGGCACGCGGCACTACCGAGAAAAATCTTCCCACAAGCGGGATAATCCCGCCTCAGTTCATGGCACTAGCTGCAGTCCTCACGAGCATGGGAGTGGTCCTCCTCAATATTCTTGTCAGCAACATCGGCATGCTCTCTCAGATTGGAACAAAACTTGCTAAGTTCTTTGCGGATCTTATCGGCGGACATGCAGTAGAAAAAATGAGTGCCGCGGAGATTGAAAAACGCGGGATTGCAGCCCGCCAGTTTGAACACCGGTATTTCGGGCTCTCCGCTATCGAACTGGTCATCGCAGAAGTGGCAATTATTATGATTGCCCTGGCATTCATCCTTGCGGATCGTGTGGAACTTTCGCTGACAACCGTCTTCATTTACATCGCTGTTGGTGCGATATCAGTGATACTCCACGATTTTGCACACCGGTATTTTGCTACAAAACATGGATGTGATGCCGATATCCAGTTCTGGGGACTGGGGACCATCGTTATGTTCCTCACAGCATGGCTCTATGGCAATGCTTTTGCACAGTCCTACCGGAATCTTGTCAACCGCCCGGGTGAGGATAATGCACGGGAAATTGGTATTGAAATGGTTTCAGGCCCCTGTGTCAGTATCATCCTCATGCTGCTGTTCCTTGCAATCATCCCGTTAGGAGATATATGGGCTATTGCCGGGGGTGTCGGTTTTACAATCAACCTCATTACCGCAGTTTACAGCCTGATGCCGATTGAAACCATGGACGGTCTTGGGATCTGGAGATGGAACCGTGCGGTATATCTCGTACTGTTCATTCCGATGTTCGCATTTTACTTCTTTACTTATGTGATTGTTTAAAATGGATATGGATCTGCAGAACCAGTATAATCCTTTTTCACTGACAGATCTCTTTTGGCTTTTACTCTTTCCATGAAAGGTTCAGCATATCATAACCCTCAAATAGCAATTTTAGGCTTAGCAAATCGTTTACTCTGATGACATAAAAATAAGTAAAAACCGGCTAATGTTTACTGCCGATGGTCGGATAAATATCAACGGTCAGTGTAGAAAATATTCAATGATCAACATTTGTGCAATATCAAGTGCATTCAATTATCGAAATGACTGAACTGATTAAGACGTAGTTTAAATAATTAAACGTGAAATAACATCTGTTTGTGATCTTTATGACACGAAATACTTGTATTGTATCTGCAGGAATACTCGTCCTGCTTCTCGCTCTGATGGTACCTGTTGTGACTGCTGCAAGTGCAAATCAGCCCGGCTACATTGTCGTTGGCGTTGCACCAATAGCACAATTCGACGCTCACTACGCATTTGCCACGGTGCCGACAAAGGTAATGTTTGTTGATAATTCAATGGGTTCGACACCAATGACATACCAATGGGATTTTGGAGATGGTTCCACATCAACTGAACAGAACCCCTCGCATATTTATACCCTGCGTGGTATGTACACCGTAAAACTTACCGTGACAAACCAGTTCGGTTCCAGTACAGAGATTAAGAAGGATTATATTTCAATTGGGATGGGACCCAAAGCGGACTTTGCTGCAACCCCCACAAGCGGCAATGTACCGTTATCCGTGCAATTCACAGACAAATCACAAGGTCAGGTTACAACATGGCAATGGGACTTTGGTGACGGAAAAAGATCGAATGAAAAAGATCCCGTACACACATATTGGACTGCCGGAGTGTACAATGTGATTCTGACAGTTTCCAATGATTATGGATCCTCAGATGCAACAAAATACAACTTAATTACGGTTGTCGGGCCACTCACATCTAAGTTTATTGCCGACCCCAGCACTGGAAAAGCGCCACTATTAGTAAAATTTACTGACCGCTCTATTGGATCTCCCACTTCATGGAACTGGAATTTCGGGGATGGTACCACTTCCGCTGTACAAAATCCGACCCATACTTTCACCAGCGCTGGTGCGTTCGATGTAAAACTTGAGGTTGCACGTGATACAACTACTGCCACTTCAACACAGGTAGTCAATGTGGGTGGCGTCCCGGCTGCTGATTTTGTCGGTGCTCCATTATCAGTAAATGTTGGGGAAATGGTTTCCTTTACCGATAAATCCACAAACTCACCGAATCAGTGGTCGTGGGACTTTGGGGACACAAAAACAGTGACCACTCAGAATCCGACATACGCATACCAGCTGAAAGGAATATATACCGTTTCCCTGACTGCAAGCAATAACAATGGCAAAGATACAGAGATCAAAACCAACTATATCAATGTCGGAGTTGGGCCTAAAGCCGACTTCAGGCCGGTCATAGTCCCCTTCGAAATGAACAAGGTTCCAATGAATGTCAGGTTCGTGGACCAGTCCACAGGCCTGCCAACCTCATGGCTATGGAATTTTGGAGACGGACAAACATCAACTGAGCAGAATCCCGCCCACACGTATATGAAAGAAGGCACGTATACGGTCACCCTTACTGTTCAAAATAAATTCGGGCAAGATACTAAAGTGATGACCGATATCATCAATGTCGGTAAAGGTCCTGCGGTTGACTTTACAGCAGACAAAACAACGGTTGGTGTAGGAAGATTCGTTACATTTACCGATCTATCATCAAATTCACCTACCGACTGGGTCTGGGAATTTGGTGACGGTTCTTTAGGTACCGGATCAAAACCTGACCACGTTTACCAGAAAACCGGTGTATATGATGTCACACTGACCGCATCTAACCCGGCGGTCACAAACAGCCGGACAAAGAATCAGTATATCACAGTTCTCAACATCCCGCGTTCCGACTTTGTCGCAGACAAGACCCGGGGCGGCGCACCCATGACCGTCCAGTTCACTGATAAATCTCTTGGTGAGCCCACATCTTGGAATTGGGACTTTGGCGATGGTACAACATCACCAATGAAAAATCCGTCTCATACCTATACATCACTGGGATCCTATACCGTTACCCTGACCGTATCCAATACCAACGGAAAGGACACCACCTCAAAGGAAGGATATATTGTAACAACCATGGCGCCAGTGGCTAGCTTTATGGTAGACCAGCGATTAGGCAAGGCACCATTCATTGTCCAGTTCAAAGATCTCTCAACCAACAACCCGACTTCATGGAGCTGGCAGTTTGGTGACGGAACAACATCTTCCGAACAGAACCCACGCCATCTATACCCTCAGGAAGGAGCATATGATGTCAGGTTAACCGTTTCCAATAATTATGGAAGCGATACCGCATACAAGACCGGTTCAGCAGTAGAGACAGTAGCACCGACAGTTCAGCCGACTGTTGTTGTAACACAAGCGCCAACGATCGTTAAGACAACTGTAACAACCATTGCACCAATCCCCACAAAAGCGTCGATGTCACCCATAGTGGCCATTGTTGGCTCTGTAATGGGTCTGCTTGCGATCGTGATTGCTCACAGAAAATAATAATTTTTTTTCAAATAAATTTTTTAAAAAATAAAATTAAGCCCCCATCATGATCCTGCATTTTTCCGGACTATCATCTTTCCGGGCGAATACCCTTCAACCGGTCCTTCTCCTTATACCCTTCGAGCAGCACCGTTGAGATGTTCTTGACCGGTTTATCTGTATGCCCTGAGATGTGGAACTCGCAGAACGGGCAGGAAGTGATGACTACATCTGCCCCCGTCTTTTTGATCTCTTCTCCCCTGCGGCTGCCGAGTGTTGCCGCCTCCTCCGGGTTGCCGGAGCGGACGCCACCTCCGGAACCGCAGCAAATGGATGGCATCTCAATAATGTCGACAACCTGTTTGATCAGGTCACGGGGCAGATCCTTGATTCCCTGTCCTCTCAGGAGGTGGCATGGATCGTGATACGTAGCCTTGATTGATAGGTGTGCGGGAGGCTCGATCCCGTACTTCGTGAGGACTTCCGATATATCCATAACCTTGAACGGCGTTTTGTAATCGTTTTTGAGCGTTGAACCACATCCGGCACACATGGTCATGACTGTATCGATACCCCGGAACCGGAACGCGTCTATATTTCGTTTTTTCAGTGTCTCGAGAAATGCGAGTTGCCCTGTCCGTATGAGCGGGGAACCGCAGCATACCTGTTCTCGGGGGATGATGACCTTGATACCATTTCGTTTCAGCACTTCGATCGCGTCCAGTGCTGTTCTTGGCAAGCGCACGGTATACATGCAGCCGACAAAGAATCCGACCGTTGCTCTTACCGGGCCTACCGGTTCGACCACGTTTGCATCAAGAATTTCCGCTAACGTTGGTCCCGTCCGGCCCACCGATCGCCCGGTATCCCTGACAAGAACCGCGACCTCCTGGTGCCGGGGCAGCGTGAAACCCCGCAGGTTAGCCTGCGCCCGGAGTTTCTCGATCGCCTTTGAGGGGATCTCGATCTCTTTCGGGCAGACCTTCCAGCATGCCTGGCAGGTGGTGCAGGTGAACAGCCCGTCCCTGACTGCATCTGCGATCCGGTCCCCGCTGTCACGCGGGTCAAGTGAAAGGCGCATCTGTTGCCGCATCGCGGTGGGACCGAGAAACTTTGTCACGTCCACAGCAGGACAGACCGAGACGCAGGCAAGGCATTCGATGCAGTCCTTTAATGGCTTCATTGCATCGATCTCGGATTTTTTCGGAAGCTTTGCATGTTCGACAGGCTGGAGGAATGCGATCGCCTCCAAAGTTGGCAGGAGATCGACTACGAGATCCTTTTTCACCGGCAGGTTAATGGGCTCAATGGTGCTTGCGTCTTTTGCCTCTTCCATGCAGGCGAGCACAGGCTCCCCGTTGACACGGACCGCACAGCTCCCGCACTGGCCTGAGGCGCAGGAGTAGCGGAACGAGAGGGACGGATCGAGCGTATCGTGAATCGCGTGGAGCACATTCAGTACGCGTGCCCCATCGTTGACCTTCACTGTATAGCTCTCAAAGTGGGCGGTCTCATCTTTTTCAGGATTGAACCTTTTGATCCGGACGGTCAGTTCCTTCATGCACTGACCTCCTTTCGCTCGACACCTTCGCGGGACAGCGAGATGTACGTATGGCCAAACGGCGAGTACTGGGCATCGTAAAGTTGTTGCACATCCCTGCGTACATGGGCGCCCCGCGACTCCTCCCGGAGGAGTGCGCTGCGGCAGATCAGTGAAGCGGTCAGGCACATATTCTGGAGGATGCAGCACTCCGCAAGGTTCTGGGAAGAACCCGCCTTAATCTTTACCGTTGAGAGATGAGCGATGGTCTTTAAGGTATTCCGCAGATCAGTAGCAGTTCGGAATATGCCCGCACCCTTCCACATCGTCTTCTGGAGTTGCACCCGCACCGTGGCCGGGTTCTCTACCCCCTCAAGGAATGCTTCAAGCCGGTCCTGCTGCTGCTCTACCAGCATCAGGTCGATCGTCTTCTCACGTTTCTTAGCCTTGCCGGCTGCCTCTCCGGCACGTCTCCCGAATACCTGAGTCTCAGCAAGTGCATTGCCCCCAAGCCGGTTTGCCCCATGCACACCGCCTGATACCTCTCCGCAAGCAAAGAGCCCGGGTAGCGTGGTTCGGCAATCCGGTGTGATCCGCAGGCCCCCCATAATGTGGTGCGCGGTGGGGGCAACTTCCATTTGCTGGACACGTATGTCAACTCCGAATTTGAGGAACTGTTCGAGCATCACGGGAAGGCGGCTCTCGATCTGTTCTTTTTTAAGATGTGTGACATCGAGAAAAACCCCGCCGCTTTTCGTTCCTCGGCCGCTCATGATCTCTGTGGCAATCGCCCGTGCAACAACATCCCGGGTGGAGAGTTCCATGCGCTCTGGATCGTACTGCTGCATGAACCGCTCACCCATGCTGTTTATGAGTAATCCGCCTTCTCCGCGGACTGCTTCCGTCACGAGCCTCCCGCGGGCATCGTACGGGAAGACCGCGCCGGTCGGGTGGAACTGGACCATCTCCATGTCGATCAGTTCAGCGCCCGCCCGGTACCCGATCGCATAACCGTCACCGGTACCGCTCGATGAATTGGTGGAGATGTCATAGACCTTTGTCCCCCCTCCGGTGGCAAGGATGGTGCTGTCGGCTGTTAGCAGGACAAACCTGCCCCTCTCGTCCAGTGCCATCGCCCCGCAGACTGCGTCTCCATCCCTTAGCAGGTCAATGACTGTGTATTCCTGTATCAGCGAAACCTTCGTCCCGTCAAGCCGCTCGACAAGGGTGGTCATCATCTCGTGACCGGTCCGGTCTCCGGCATAGCAGGTGCGCGGGAACCGCTGGCCCCCAAACGGGCGCTGCGCGATCTCATCAGTATCGGTGACATCGAATACCGCGCCCCATTTGACGAGTTCTCCCATTCGCAACGGGGCCTCGTGTGCAAGAATCCGTACGAGTTCAGGATCGTTGAGATATGCCCCGCCCTTGAGAGTATCTTCCATGTGGACCCCGCAGGAATCCGCTTCCCGCATGACCGCATTGTACCCGCCTTCGGCCATAGTGGTGCACCCGCCTTTTCCCACGATGGTCTTTGACACCAGCACCGTATCGCCATGCTGTGAAGCTTCTATGGCCGCCCGAACGCCTGCTCCACCGCTCCCGATCACCAGTACATGGCAGTCCACCACGTCATCTGCAAGCATCTTATTATTCTGTGCGTCGTATAGTTACATAAATAGCATTGCAAAAGCGTGATTAAATAATGAGATTTTTAATGAAATTTGGCGGGACATCCGTTGCTGATGCCCAGTGCATCAAACGCGTTGTGGACATCCTTGAGCAGCATCATAAAGCCGGTGACGAACTCGCAGTTGTCGTATCTGCCCAGCGTGGCGTTACCGATCAGCTCATTGAAATTGCCTCAACACTTCCTGTTGCAAAGGATGATACTGCAATCGCTCCACTGATCCGTGCACTCAGCACGCGGCACATGACCACGCTTGAAGGTGCAGCACCTGCACATATCGCCGAGGTGGGGGCAGATATCGAGGACCAGCTGATCAAGCTCCAGAATATTCTCTTTGCCATCTATAATCTGCGGGAACTCACACCCCGTTCAAAAGATTATATTATATCCTTTGGCGAGCGACTCCTTGCCCCCATCCTCTCTGCTGCAATCCGTGAGCGTGGTATCCCCTCCCTAGTGATGGACGGCTGCGAAGCAGGGATCCTCACTACATCCCAACATGGGGAATCAACCGCACTGCACGAGAGCGATGACCGGATAAAAATAAAGATCGGACCTCTGCTCGCAAAGCAGATTCCGGTCATCATGGGGTTCATGGGTTGCTCTCGAGAAGGGATTCTCACCACACTTGGGCGAAGCGGTTCGGACTATTCTGCATCAATTATTGGTGCAGGTATCGATGCAGATGAGATCTGGATTTGGACAGATGTTGACGGTATCATGACCTGTGATCCCCGCGTGATCAATGACGCACGGGTGATGCATTCCCTCTCGTACCTTGAAGTGATGGAGCTCTCTTACTTTGGTGCGAAAGTGATGCACCCGCGTTCGATTGAACCGGCCATGCGCAAGAATATTCTTGTCCGGGTCAAGAACACGTTCAACCCCTCGCATCCAGGCACTGTGATCGTCCGAAACGGCCAGCGCGACAACCGCGTGGTCAAGGCTCTTACCTATATCGATAAAGTGGCAGCTATCAACATCAACGGCGCCCAGATGATTGGCCGACCCGGTGTGGCAAAGGCGATCTTTTCCATATTAGCGGATCACGAAGTGAACGTGATGATGATCTCGCAGGGTTCATCTGAGGCAAACATCTCATTGATTGTCGATGAGTCCCATCTTTCAGCAGCAGTGAATGCGCTTGCTGATCTGGTGAAGCAGGGCATAGTGCGCGAAGTTTCCCATAACCATGATGTCTGTGCTGTGGCTGTTGTCGGTGCCGGTATGGCAGGAGCACCCGGCACCGGGGGTCGGATATTTACTTCCCTAGGTGCTGCTGGTGTTAATGTGATGATGATCTCGCAGGGTTCATCTGAGGCAAACATCTCGTTTGTCGTTAGTCAGAGCGATGGTTCGCGTGCTGTGCGGGTCCTCCACGATGAATTCCAGTTGTCGGAGGAATCGGATGAGTAATAATGCCTATAAGGATGCGGGTGTGGATATCGATCTGGAAGCAACGGCCATAAAATCCTTGATCAGGAATCTCACCTACCGGAGAAAAGGCACCTGTACCATGATGGGTGGGGTCGGACATTTTGCCGGTCTGATTGATTTTGGTGAACATGCGCTTGCCCTGACTACAGATGGCGTTGGCACGAAGATGCTCGTAGCGGATCAGATGAAGGACTGGAGCACCGTGGGAATTGATTGCGTGGCGATGAATGTCAACGATCTCTATGTCATGAATGTTGAGCCGATTGCATTCGTGGATTATATTGCGACCGACAAACTTTCGATTGAGAAGATGGCCCAGATTGGTATCGGACTCAATGAGGGTGCGAAGCTGGCAAATATTGACATCGTTGGCGGGGAAACGGCCTCGCTCCGTGGGCTGGTCAACGGGCTTGACCTTGCCGGTACCTGCCTTGGGATGCAGAAGAAGGACAAAATAATATCGGGTGAAAAAATCCGGCCTGGTGACGTTATCATCGGTGTACCTTCTACCGGTGTCCACAGCAACGGGCTCTCGCTTGCCCGCAGTGTGGTGGAGAAGCATGCCGGTTACGACAAGAAGATGAAGAGTGGCAGGACATTTGGAGAAGAATTGCTCACACCCACTCGGATCTACCATGAGAGCCTGAAAGTTGCAGCAGCCTGCACCGTGCATGGCATGTGCCATGTTACCGGGGGAGGGCTGCTCAATTTCAACCGGCTCAGCGGGTACGGATTCCGGTTCGACACTCCGATTGCGCCCCCGCAAATATTTTCCTGGATACAAAAAGTTGGAGATATCTCTACAGCTGAGATGTACCGCACCTTCAATATGGGCATGGGATTTGCCTATGTAGTGCCACAAACGAGTGTTGCTTGTGTGCAGAAGATGGTAAAAGGTGCACAGGTTGTCGGCAATATCGTAAAAGAGCCCGGCGCGTGGCTGGGAGATCTGGAGATCGTTTAGATACCACGGATACAAAAATATGACTTTTTTGATCATCGGATAATTACATACAATTTTATTCTCCCGTACAGATTCTCCATATCAATGTCTCGTTGCCCTCGCTGCAAATCACATCTCCCAAAAGACGAGATCGATTGTCCTTTCTGCAAGGAACATTTCCCCCAGTTGATGAACCAGCTGGCAATAAATGATAAAAAAGAGGAGGCCCAAAAACCTCCGGATACACCGGTTAAAGAGATTGGATATGTCGGATTCTTCAGAAGAATGGGCGCGGCCATTCCGGATCTCATCATTGCAGGAATTGTTGCATTCATAACAAGTATCGTTCTTGAACAATGGAAATTCCCGTATCCTGTTCTTGGTACACTTTTCATTGCTGGCGCATTCTTCCTGCTTTTCTATTCGCCACTTTTTATCAGTTCACGCTACCGGGCAACTATCGGAAAAATACTCTTTGGGATTATTGTAGTGTATGGCAATGGGAGACAACTTTCTTTTTCACGCGCTTTGATACGGGAGCTCGGTAAGTACGTCTCTCTGGTTACTCTCGGTATCGGTTTTGTCATCATCGGGTTTACAAAAAAGAAACAGGGCCTTCATGATCTTCTGGCAGATACTGTTGTGATAGACAGATCGGATGGACTGATCTATCATCGTACGAATGTATCCGATCCTGTAATCGTTACAAAAAAATTGAGGATCGCAGCTATTATCATAAGTATCTGTATTGTATGTTCGATACTCCCGCTCATATATTTCGGAACAATGTCATCAAATAATATCTCCACTCATACGATAGCCGCCCATGGTCTTGCCTCTGCTGCCGATACCATTGCCGGTTCAAAATATCAGGAATATTCGCTTGAGATGTATGATACAGCAAATGCACTCGAGCCCGATAATACGGAAATCCAGATGAAAAGACTCTATGTGCTGGGCAGTCTTGGAAGGGTCGATGAAGCGCAGGCTTATCTTGACCAGATGGTTGTCATGTACCCCAATGAAACAACCCCGATGATCTATAAGGGCGATCTCCTTATTCAGGAAGGAAAGTATCAGGATGCGGTTGCCTGTTATGAAAAGGCACTGTCAGCAGATCCAAAAAATGCAAAAATCTGGGTGAAAAAAGGAGACGCATACCTTATCAATGCGATTTCCGAAATGACAGATATCCGGGATATGTACAAGAACCTGACAGCCAACCCGGTAAAACCCGGGTCTGTAAAAGGATCAGTCCCATTCGATGCATTCCAATCCAGTCAATCCTATCAAGAAGCTGTGAAATCATATAATAAAGCAATAGAACTCGACCCAATGACAAGCATCGCAATCAGCGGGCGGATTCTTACTTCAACAAAGGATTTTGTAGAAACCTATGAAGGAATCTTAAAAGACATGAACCATAAGGTTTGACTTTTTATCTGATGAACGATTGCAATCTTTTAGTTTTTTCATCCAGAACATGAGGTCGGTTTAACTGTAAGGCTCCGGCTCAATTGCATATGTGCTCTTCTCTGCGCTATCAGAGACGATCACACTGTTACCTGTGGGATCTTCAAGAATTAACGTAACTGACAGATCCCCGCATTTCACGCGGGCGATCTTCTCCAGCAGCTTGCGGGCGTTCTCACGTTCTTCTGCATCCCCGTCGATTATTGCCGATCCTACAGCCTGCACTATGCGATCCAGCACTCCCTCGATATTGGACACAAAACCCTGGCATGTGGGTCCGGGATCGATCCGCACCCCGAGTTCCGGAATCTCGATCGAGGCACTCATGCTTCGCATCACCCTGACCGCGAGATCCTCTTCTTTGGTAGTCCGGTACACGTATCTCACCGGCTCACCGTGTTTGAGCATCTGGGTATCTACAAACTTGTAGCCGCACGAAGGACAGATTGCAGAAATGATTAGAATATCAGAAAAATAGGGAATATTTTCTGTGGTATACAGGTATTCTATTTCAATATTGCACGTTGGGCACGGACCCGGGACGACCTTACGCAATGTTTAAGCCCCGCCGATCTTGTCACGCGAGATCTTAACAGACATCGGTGTGAGTACGACATAGCGCTGGTCTCCAAGACCTATAATGTCCCCATTGACGTCCTTTGCCACTTCTTTTAAGTCTTTTAATACCCGCTCGTAGGAGATCTTGTCCATCTTGAGACGGGAGATGTCAACGATGACGATATTGCCGCTGTAGACCTCGTCCTTGATTCGTGGAGTGTCTTTTATGTCGGTAATAGTGGCAATTTTTACTAAAAGTGCGGGGGATCCTGCACCGTGTTCTTCATAGGATGCCAAGTCGAGTTCCATATAATCGTCATCCGAACTGCCGGAACTCTTGCCAAGGAGCGTGTCTATGATCTTAACCATAAAAAAAGTGTATGGTGAAAATTATTTAATAGTATCTATTTTGAACCCGATAATCACGGGTTTGCCCTGAAAAAAAGAGAAAAACGGCAGTTTCCCGCACTCTGCGATTGTCCGTTGTCCGGTCAGATCTCCATATTCCAGATCTCATCTCCGACGTGATGGAACATTTTTACCATTTTTCCTGCTTTACTGGCACGCATAGCGGGCGCATCGAATAGGGCAATTCCGATGGCAAGCGGCTTACCGTGCCGCTCATCCACGATCTGAACCGGCTCGTTTGCCTTTACGTCGTCAGTGACCGCAACAATGCCTGGTCGCATGATGTCTGCCCCGTTTACCACATATGGAATTGCGCCAGTATCGACAGTTACCCTGCGCTCTGGAAATGGGTACTGAACTGCCCCTTTGAGCGTGGGAAATGTCCAGTTGCCGGTATCCATCAGGAGCGGTTTTTTATGAACCATGTACAGGGACACGTCTGCATTGGTCTCCAGAACCTCAATCATCTCTGCCCGGAAAAGATCGGATGAAGCACCGATCTGCTCCGCAAGGCGGATTAGGAGATCCTGCCCCTGCCCCTTCCTTACTGAGTGGCGTTTCTTTACGACAATCTTTTTCATTGTTCCGCTCGTACATTCAACTCTCCCGCTAAAAAATAATTTGCATGGGAAAAATGCCGTTACTGTTGCAGGTTCTGCGGTTTTTTCCATCCCCCTTAAAGGCAGGATAGAAAAACATAATAAATGGTGCCGATTTACGGTATGTTTAAGTAACCTGCTCGCACACATGTATTACTCCAGAGCGATGGTAACAAGGTATTGTTATGACCAAAAGGCCGTTGGATATTTTAGATCTGGTGCTGAACCGTCAGCCCGTTATCGTGTCTCTCAAAGGCGGGAGAGAAATCCGTGGAGTACTCCAGGGATATGATGTTCATATGAATCTCGTGCTTGACAAAGCCGAAGAGACAGAAAACGGACAAGTCCGGAAATTAGGTACGCTTATCGTCCGTGGCGATAATGTGATCTATATATCCCCATCATTGGAATAAGGTGAATTAACATGACAAAAGGCACTCCATCAATGGGAAAGATGAACAAGAAGACCCATGTCACCTGCCGGAGATGTGGGAAGGTCTCGTTTCACGCCCAGAAGAAAGAATGCTCTGCCTGTGGTTTTGGCAGAAGCACCAGAATACTCAGTTACAGGTGGCATACCAAAAGACCAAAAATCCCAACGCATTAGAGTTGTACTATGTGTGGTATCGTTGGCATCGTCGATGCTGGCGGTGCAGCCATCCAGCTCTATTATGCCCTTTACGCTCTCCAGCACCGTGGGCAGGAGAGCGCCGGGATTTCGACGTTTGATGGCCTGAACCTCCAGAAATATAAAGGGCAGGGCCTTGTCGCTGACGTTTTTTCCACTACTGTTTTAGCAGACCTGAAAGGATCGGCCGGTATCGGCCATGTCCGGTACCCGACAACAGGCGCGAATCTTCCTGAGAATATCCAACCTCTCAACTTCCAGTTCAAGGATCATTTCATCTCTATAGCCCACAACGGGAATCTTGTTAATACTGCAGAACTCCGGGCAGAGTTCGAGCAAAGCGGACAGCTCTTTATCACGACAACTGATACCGAGATCATTGCCAAGATCCTTATAAACGAGATCAGCAACACCGGATGCGTCGAGGATGCAGTTCACTTCTGCATGCGCAAACTCCGGGGTTCGTACTCGATAGTGGTGATGATCGATGGTATCATATATGCATTCCGGGACCCGCTTGGCATCAAACCTTTTTGCATAGGAAAGACCGAGAACGGCTATATGGTTGCTTCAGAGAGCGTGGCAGTTGATGCGCTGAGCGCAAAATTCATCCGGGATGTGAAGCCCGGTGAACTGGTCAGGATCGATGGGGATGGTGTAAAATGCACTCAAATCGCAGTAGCTGGTAAAAGGGCACACTGCATCTTTGAATATGTCTATTTTGCCCGTGCAGATTCGATCATTGATGGTGTACTGGTGTACACTGTGCGAAGGAAGATCGGCCAGAACCTTTTTGAAGAGGATCCCGTGAAGGCCGATTCTGTATGTTCGGTTCCTGACTCCGGGACAGCGTACGCGATCGGGTATGCAGAAGCATCAAAGATCCCATTCGTGGAGTCTTTAATGAAGAACCGCTACATGGGACGCACGTTCATTATGCCCTCCCAAAAAGAGCGGGAGAAAGCGGTCCGGATCAAGCTCAACCCGATACCTGCACACCTTATGGACAAGTCCATTGTGCTTGTCGATGATAGCATTGTTCGGGGCACTACATCGAAAAGGATCATCGAGATGATGCGGGATGCCGGGGCGCGTGAGATCCATATGCGCATAGGTTCTCCGGCTATCAAGGCGCCCTGCTATCTCGGCGTGGACATGCCTACCCGCGAGGAGTTGATCGCAAGCAACCGGATTGAAGAAGAGGTCCGTCACAGCATCACGGCGACTTCGCTTCACCATGTATCTTTAGATGCGCTGGTGGAGGCTATCGGG
>Ga0247841_10008002_pt1 | contig 15400 bp, 9 predicted proteins | sample LaCruzMarch2015__2_FD_192410 | JGI IMG/M metagenome (GOLD analysis project Ga0247841, IMG submission 192410) | Freshwater microbial communities from meromictic Lake La Cruz, Castile-La Mancha, Spain - LaCruzMarch2015_18m | ecosystem: Environmental > Aquatic > Freshwater > Lake | place: Spain...
GAAGGGGTTGAAACCCCGGTTGAATTACGCCGAGCCGTGTAACTTCGCTTCGCCTACGGCTTCGCTGCGTTACACGGCTGCCCAAATACGCGGAAACCAAATTACACAACATTTCGCACTTGACTTGCCCCTGGCTGATCAATACTTCCGCTTCACACAACTTCCGCATGATCGCTTCAGGTGTAAATCACTTCCTCGGCATGCAAAATCCCTTGTTTACCTGATCTCTACTTTCAAAATAGGTCAGTTCCTGCGAGACCGGTCATGAATCCGAATCTATTCTACCATGCTCAAACCGGATTATTTGTAATAGCTTAGAATAATTGAAGAGACACGCAAGGAAACAACAAAGAGACAATTTATGATAAATTGTGAATGTTTTTATCAGCGTTTAGAAAAGCTGTACTTTAATCGCTATGTGTTCTTGCTGTATTCAATATTTCATTTAAGTCTGCTTATCAGATGATCGAAGAAATCCACATTAAACTAACCATTTCGAATCGTTTCCATATCTATGAACGTAAAGGGAACTCCAATGAGTACCACCTCGTATTCTTCCATTCTCAAGGTTGCCCTGGTTGTCATTCTGTCAGCAATATCCACTCAAGTCTCGCTCAGGGCAGAAGAGCGCACATTAACGCGTACAATCCGCTTGGCTCCAAGCGAGTACTTTGCCATCAGGTACGACGCAAAACGAGGGGAGTTTGTTTCGGAAGAGCCGACCAGATCATACGAAGGTCTCAGCCTTAAAACTCAAAAGCAAATCCTTCGTGTGCCATTCTGGATCCGTGAAATGCTGGCTGATCGGTTGGTTGACCTTTATTACGATGATATAGACGTGGGTGATAACGCAGCTCCTACCTTCTTTGACATAAACGACGACGGTTCTGAAGACCTCATCGCAGGCAATGCTCAAGGTGAAATCCAATGCTTCCTCGGTCCCTTCTTCAAGACAGACAAGGAGATTTTCAAACACGTTCAAGTTTCAGGCAATGCTGTTCCATGCTTTCATGATCTCAACCGTGACGGTGACTCTGAGCTTTACGTGGGCGATGCGTTAGGTGGATTGACCGTTTGGGAAGGAAAAGGCTGGAGGAAAAAACGGACTTTGTATAAGAATCCACCTTTTTCTGGTCAAGTTCACCCAATAAGTTGCCATGATATAGGTTTGGTGGTCGGAGATGAGACCGGTCGAGTATGGAGCATCACAAAAAGTGGGAAATTCCATTTAGTTAAAGCTATCGAGGCTGGCAACAACGGTTCGTTTACTCCTTGGTTTGAAACATACGGCTCCAGGGCTTATCTTCGAGGTTCGAAAGAAGGGACAATTTCATATTGTCTCCAAAAGGAACTACCATGTGAGTATCAGCTTAGTATCCAGAACCTAAGAGTATTAGGGAATTCATGTCCGATTCTCCATGATGTTGACCACGATAACGTCCCTGATATCGTTATTGGTTCTGCTGACGGTTGTCTAAGGTTTTTTATCAACCGCGGTACCGGTATTGAACCGAGGTTTGCTACATATCCTAGGGAGTTCGAAAAAAAGTTTCCACTCGATGTTGGTTACCTCTCATCGCCACGCATTGCTGATATTGATTATGACGGCTTTCCCGACCTTGTTACTGGAGCCAAGGATGGTGTTGTGAGAATCTCTAAGGGGCCCCGTTTTGATGAGAAGAGTGTTTTGTCAGATTCCCTCTGCTTTTCGGGTGCCGTGCTCCCGGCTCCCGGGGATTTCGATGGCGACGGAAATATCGATCTTATTTGCGGGCTTGAAGATGGAACCATTCTAATTTGCAAGGGACCAGAATTTGTGAATAAGCAAAGGATAGGCAAAGTGCATTCTTGCGCAGCACCCTATGCTGCAGATCTCGACAGTGATGGAAAATGCGATCTCATCGTCGGATCAGGCGATGGGCGAATTGTGCTTTTTTACAACAACGCAGGTTCACTCGAAGAAAAGCCTGATTTCTTTCAGGAAATCAAAGCGGGTGAGTACCCTTGTCCTGCGGTTGTAGATATGAATAATGATGGGAAACTAGACGTAGTTACTGGCAACCGCGAAGGACCTATAAGAGTTTTCCTGGCACCTGACTGGAAGGAATGTAAAGAAAATTTTGGTATAGGAGCCAAGGAAACATTTACTGTACCCGGATTCGGTGACCTGACAGGTGATGGCAATCCCGAACTGGTGCTGGGCGGCTTGAACGGAACGTTTCTCTACTTCGAGAAAGAAGAAGGCTGGTGGGTGGAAAAGCAGTCATGGCAGTTCGAAGCATCTAGGGAATTACTGGATGTTACAGATTACTTCACACGCTGCCACCCCGAATCCGAATTATTGCGTGGTATGATTGATACACTTAACATCGCTGCTTTTACTGAAGTATTAGCAAAGGCTGAAGATAAATATCTCGATGAGACGGCTTTTGCCCTTGCCGCTATGCCCACTGAAGTGTTGCGGTCCATGGGTCGTATGGATAATGCAGATATCCTCTTGGAAAATGCACGTTGCATTTATGAAATGGCAGATAAGGTAAAGTACGCTAAGATAATTGAGAAGCAAGACTACACAACTATCGAATACATATGTGAGGGTGGTATTCGTTTCGAAATGCCGCGTGACGTTTACTATTGGTGGCTCGTGCATCCTCGCCTATACTACGAGGTTCCTTTACGCGTAGATCCATCATACTGGGAACACGACAACAAATACTACGGCATCACGCAGGATCAGTGGACCGAAAAGGAGATAGAACTCGAGAATATGGGGAGTGGAAGTAAATGTGAATTCTGGCGCAGCTATTTTGTTCATGATAATAAGTACGGTAAGACTCTTCTCGATGTCATCCAACCCGCTGAAACTGTAGAGGAAGCCATATACCTCATGGGCGACTGGCTATCACAGAATATGCCCTCCTCCTGGTACGTCTACGGTCGTAATAGTACCGATCCTCAACCAATGGTCATTTACCAAAAGCACTATGGTTCATGCGGGGAATCTTCTATGTTGTGTGCAGCATTCTCCCGCACGATGCTCGTCGCAAACGGATGTTCAGGTTGTGGGGGAGAAGACCATGTATGGAATGAGTTTTGGTTGAAGGACAAATGGTACGCTTGGGACTTGATTCAACCTTCCGACCGAATCCGTTATCCGTGGTACTGCTGTGAAGGTCCCGAGCACAGTGGGACGCAAATTATCGCAGTTACCCGACCACGCGGAGATGATCTCGTCGAAGCACGTACCACGGCAATTGATCAACCCGAAGGATGCAACTCAACAAAGTCAGGAAAAGGATACACAGATGCCGCTCAAGTCACTATTCAAATCATGGACAGTGACTCTCGCCCCGTCGAAGGTGCAGCTATTATCGTCCGAAGCGACTGTTTGGATTCCTGGAGAACGTCCATCTGGGGATATACAGATCCCAACGGATTGTGTTACCTCGAGTTGGGAAAACCGCAGAAAAGGTGCATGCTCGACATCATCAGCCAGCAGGGAATTACTGGTACCTCTCATCTATCTATCGAAGAAAACCAAGCATACTTCCTCAAATATATACTTCCCGGCAAGTTCAATGCACCAGTCTTCCAATTGAAGGAGATGCAAGGCGTATTAGGAGAAGAAGGCAAAACGGGAACATTGAAGATTAATACTAGAATTATTGAAGAGTTACAGTATCCAAGGAATCTGGAGACGGCAAAGCATGAGAGTAAGACGATTACGGAATTCATGAAAAAAACCGGATATTCAGGTACGCGTAATGCTCCATACTTAAACTACAAACACAATGGACTTGCATTCATTCAACTGAATCAGGATGAGTATAATCAGTTCAGAGCTAATCGACGTTCACACGAAACCTACCGTATGATTGATACCACCTTAATTCTCCCCTTTATGCAGACTAACGATGATGTATACCTATTCTATAATCCAAACCGTTTCACAAGTGTTTGCTTCTCGTTAACGGTCTCGACTAATATACCATCATCAAAACCAGAAATCTGGCTTACCTCTTTGGATAAAAGTGCTTATACTGGTGAAAATATTACATTCTCTGGCGAGACGTTGGAGAATCATCACATCGTTACTCTTCAATTTTCAAAAGACGAAGGCACAACATGGTCTGACATCACCAGCTCTCTTGATCGTGATAAAGGTACTTTTAAGTATATCTGGAATAGTGGGATTGGCGGTCCCACGCCGCCGGGGAAATACAGTGTGATTATTCGCACTATAAATATCGATCACACCACTTCACAAACCCCTCCTATTGATGTGATTATAAAACCAGCAAAGGAATTTAAGAATCAGATTATCTTCCAGGACGATCGCAACTCACCATTGCCGAAATCCTCATGGATACTAGGTCCTTTCAACATCCCGCGAGAGGAGCGGTTTCTCGGCATCACGACCAGCAGTAACGATCATGAATTCGATTTGGATCTGTTCCTGTTTCAAGATAAGAACTTGAACAGAAAACTGGATGGGATGGACGAACTGTTATCGAAATCAACAACATCCACTCCCGACGAGAAAATCATTGTAAACGATAGTTTGACTGGTGTTTACTGGATATACTGCCAGGGTTGGCAAGTGAAGGAACGCATGGATATTGCTGAAAAGCAAATTGCCCCCGCTCTGTTGCCGCCCGGAGCATTTCTTAATCTTAAATTAGATGACTTCCAGAATAAAACCACTTATGCACTGGCCGATATAAATCTATCATTCAATTATCAGCATACATTCATCATCGATGTGGAACCTACGGAAAACACACCAGCAGATGAAGTGATCATCAAAGGCGGATTCGATCCCGCATTCAATGTAGACATCTCCACCGTTCAAATATTTATAAATGGGAAAAATATGACCAGTATATCAGAAATTAACGAGCAACACTTTAAGATGAGTCTTGAAAACATTTTCGAAGACAGTGTTTATAGGGTACGCGTTGAAGCGAAAACTGATGGGGGATTATCGGATTGTGTTGAGTGGGAGTTCAGAGCTATTCATAAGCTAGTGGACCTAACATCAACACCTGAAGATGGAGAAAAAAGTGTAAGTGTGCAAGTTGTATGTCGAAAGAACAACAAGCTCGAAAAAGCCCGTGCCCGATTTTCAAACATAATAAGCAAGGAAACAAGCGAATGGTTTGACATAAAAATTGCGGGTGATAGTACAACAGCTTCTGGTCATCTCATCACTAGTGGTCACAGTGAAGGGGCTTACGAAGTCCTGTTGGAGTTCAAACTCAAAGGTCTTGCGACTGACACCGTTATGTCATCCTTCAAACTGGGGAAGAGTGCTATTCTTTCAAAGGAACTTATTATTTATCCTGCAGATAAAATCAATATCTACGATTTCCAACCAATGCTGGCATGTTTCGCTGTGGGTGAAGCCTGCAATAAAGTAAAATCTATGAAACTAGTTCTGGACGGGACTGATATTACAAATAAGTGTAAAATCTACGATTCGGCTATTAGATTCCTACCAAATTCCAATCTCAATCTTGGCGAACACACCCTTAATTGTAAAATGGTGTTGCAGGATGGAAGTTCAATCGAGGGGAAAAGCACGTTTATCATCAAAGTTATGAATGAATTACTAATAGGTAAATATTAGGCTACGAGTATTTAAAATGCTCTGACTGCGTGCCCATCTCTGGAAAGTCATTCACGTAACTAAAGACTGGTATATGCGCGTTGTTTCGGGGCGAGGTTGAGAATCAAAATCCGTCTTTAACACTTTCAGCAGGCGTTGATATTCTAAATCAACTGCCTTTCTATTTCCACAAGCAGCGTGGCATCGCATTATTTCAATATAAATCTCTTCAGAGTATTCATCTAATAAAAGAGCATTCCTAAAGAAACACAATGCGCTCTCACTTCGCTCACTCTTCAACAAGAATCGCCCCACTTGTTTTTGAGCATGAACATAGAGTTTTCGAAGATTCATTCGGTATGTTTCACACCAAGGATCATAGAGGTTGGTTAAGTAATCACCGACATATATACGAATAGCCATAAGGTAATTGTCAATTGCCTTGTCTAATAGATTGTCGTTATGCAATTTATCGCCTTGGACAATCAGACTCTCGAACTTATGAGTATCTATGAATATACGATATTCTTGATTTATTGAGTAGCATTGGTCTAATGCACTAATAAACCGCCCTTTCCCTTGGATTGATAATTCATGATTTAACCTGTGGATGGCGGTACGAAGATTCTTATATGCTTGGTTCGGTTCGCAATCCTGCCAAAATAGATCCATCAGTTTTTCGCGATGAATTGTCTGATTTATATTCTTTAAAAACAAGCACAAAAGCGGTTTTCGTTTGCTTCCTTGCCATTGCGAGTCCAGTATTTCTCCTGAATTACTATATATTTCAGCATCGCCGAGAAGGAATATCATATAATCGAACGAATCCGTCTCTTTGTTGCAGAGTAGAATCTCACTGCATATTGTCCTTCTGATATTCTTCTTATTTTCTTCTGTCAGGACTCGCTCAGCAAGTTCATGCAGATTGACTGTCATGTCAGAGGATGGTTCTTGGGTGGTATTTAGGGACTGTGTATTAGGCGTAACTTCATTATATCTTATTTTACGTAGTTTTCCATGTCGAATGTAGGTAGGAATAGTTAACGCTATAATGAAAAATACAACCATATATAGATACCATCGTTGTAATAACTGTATAACACCTGATGCTAAAGGCTTAAACGCAACACCGAGTACAGACCATCCATAGATCAATCCCTCTGAAACTATTACGAATTCCCCAAATTCAGCTTCGGAAGGATGCACTGGAACGGGCGGTCTGTTAAACTTCTGTCGACCAACTAAATTCAACTTATCATCAAGGATTACAACGGATCCATCTTTCAATCCTATAAGCACATCATCAAGTCTGTCGCCGTTTATGTCAACGTTATAAATCCAATTCAAATCTGAAAAGAAATGATATAGGAGAGATGGATTTAATTTAGTATCGAATTTTACTAAGGAGTTGTCGCTAAATCCAATAAGGATCGTGCTATTATTTCCTTTGCCCCAAGCAGCAAAACAATTGATTAATCTACTCTTATCTGTACATTCCCATTTTAGCACTTCAACACCATCATGAAGTCCTAGCACTCTTAGTGATGAATTCTGTTTCTTATGAATAAAATCACTATGCTCAGCAACAAGAATATCGTCTATTCCGTCATCTTCAAGATCGATTAGCCGATGTTGGACGTATGAAAATGGCCCTCCAATAGGGTGATTCCAGATGATCAAACCATTTGAACCATTAATTGCCACAACTGCGCTTTGAGAACCATCCAGATCTCCTATGAGTGCACCGGTTGAGGGTGAAGATCTAGATATTAAGAACTCAGGCGTCTTATCCTTATCAATGTCGATAAAACAGTTGTTATCAATCTCGGTTATTGGGTGCGTTTGGGTTATATGAAATTGTTGGAAATTGATAGACATCCAACTTTGTGGGTATGAATCGTGCGTTGCATGAAGTTCAATTATTATTCCATTCTTAAAATCGCGAATAAAATTTTGAACTATACGTGCATAGAAATCGTAATTTCCAGAGCTATCCCGGTCAACAATTTTAAATAGTTTTTCATTAGCAAGTATTTCATTTTTCATGCTATATACCTCCATCCAAGCCCAACCATCAATTTCTCTGAAAATGAAAATACCAAATTCACCTGATTCTTTGACCTTCAGGACACTCCACCCATGTAATTTGTCAGAAAATCTTATTTGCCCAAATTTGTCTCCAAGAAGTGTGCTTAACTCAATATTAACACCGGTTTTATAGATTATTTCATCAAGACTATCTCCATTGAAATCTTCAATATAAAATTCGGCGATATTATCCATAGAAGTCGGATTCAATTTCCCGAGTACAGGAAGACGGTCAAACAGCTCCCGAGTGACTTCGGTCGGTTGTTGTCTTCTTGCAAGTGCTCCAGCTACCGGCATTAGAAGCGCAAGCAGTTGAAGAAGTAAGGTATGTAAGTTGAATTTTGTCATACTTTAAAATAAGCTCGCAGAAACGTTTATGCAAATTTGAGTCAATATGAAACGGTAAATCTCAGCACTTTAAGCTACCTGACTTATTCGTTGCATCGCTTGAATCTGCCACCAAGTCAGTCATTTCGTGGTAATCGGGTAGAGTCGAAGTGTGGCGCGGTAGTTTAGGTTCAGCCTGCCTGTTGCCGACTCTTTCGTCTGTCGGTGCCTCACTAACATCAACGTGCTCTGTTTCCACACCCCGCTCATCGAACCGGATGTGCGGTTTTCCCGCTTTCGGCTCTCGGACAAGGACTCACGTTTTCGCCCACGAAAAGCCGTGCGGACGTGTTGTTAGCTGAACCAAACCTAACATCCCATGCAGGTATGCGTCCGGAAAACGTGAAGCTCCCGAACCTTTCAGCTGATACTTCCGACACAACCACTGACGACGCCGACGACGTGTAAGCAAGTCGGCTGAACGGTAGGCTTTACGGACATATCCCAAATGAAATAGTTCGCCCAGCCAACCAAGAGCCGGTTGAGAGTACCAATTCGCTCAGTCACATCCATCAGCACGCTGTTCCGACCTGTCATCGCGCTTATCGCTCGAAACAGGCACTTAACACGCTTCCGCGAGGGCTTCGAGCCCCAAAAGGCGTTGCCTGTCCTCGCAGAATACAATCTACCAATCGTGTAACCCAAAAAGTCGAATGGTTCTTCTGAAACGCGACACACATGCGTCTTCTGCTCGTTGACTTTCAATTTCAGCTTCCACATCATGACCTGCAATGTCTGTGCATCGCCTCTTCTGCGCTGCCATGACAGCAGATGACGAAATCATCAGCGTAATTGACGATATGATCGCGGAGTCGTTTGTCGTGACCCTGCGTCTTCCATCCATTAGAAAAACTCATTTCCTCTTTTAACTAATTGTATAAACTGATAATTGTACTAAGTGACATCAACGGAGCTGATAAGAAATTGGATAAACAGCGTTGATTTCTTCCGGAGTAAGAAGGGAAAGCATACTGGATGCTCCACTAACACATTATTAGGTGTTCTACGAAACGTCGGACAACGCGGTCAGGACTCAAATTTGGACTGCCTTTGCTATCAATGTGCTGTTAGCTATCGAGTAGAAACGGCTCGATGTTGAGTTAAGTCTCAACACTATGTTACAGGTTTTCAGTGTCTCGCTGTTTGAACGTGTGCAGCTTAATCAAATACTTACGAAAGCAGATTACACAATGGCAAACGAATACAATCCTAACCAATTGTCATTGCGGGAAAAATCTTTGGGACAGTAGTGTGATAGCATTAGTGTCCAGAAGATTCTTCCGATCAGCAATGAGGATGAACCTGATTTCACTACTGCTTTTGCGCCCTGAGCGACCGAAAAGCACCAGATTTTATGTCGTATTTTCGCATATAGACTACCGATACTCCTGCCAGTGTCCACAAAGCCGCACTTGCAAGCATTGCCACACTTTTCCCAAATATAGTCATTATAGCAAATCCGAGAATCGGCGCAAAACAGGCACGGATACTCGTCATCGCCACGTGGATGGATTGAAATATCCCAGAATCCTCGCCTACTGAAAAGCGTATTGAGGAGAGACTCCAGAGCACAGCCAAACCGCTCATCGTCAAACCAAACCAAGCAAACGAGAAATAGACCATCGCTTTGCGCAGTAAACCTTCAAATAGCGATGCGGCTAATAACGAAATTGGATATATCGATAATGCAACGAACACCCAGACCGCCAGGCGGTGCGGTGTAGTTCGATCAAAGATTCGACCGAAAAGTGGGACACCGCCGATCATCACCAACTGAGTAATCGCTCCACGCGCAATCCCAATCTCGCTATAAGCGTAATGTAAATCGTCTACGAGATAGAGTGGAACTACTGGAAGCAACATCATGAACGCAATGCCATATAGCATAAACGAAATCTCAAACCGAAAGAAATCCCTACGCTCTCTTAATATCTCCACCATCTTCTTGAGCGGCGAGAGGATGAAGTGACGGTCTATGTAAGCTTTGTTTTCGGGTCTTCCAGTAATTGTTTTTATTGTTGCGAACAATAGCATTGCCATCATCGCAATGAACGCTGATGCAAGAAAGAGATGCTGATAACCTGCAGGTATTTGATCCATGTAATACCCAGCTCCTACCGACACCAACACAGCACCCCCTTGTGCCAGCGACTGGCCCAGTCCGAAAATTCTACCGATTCGATTAGCAGCGAAATGCTGCTGTAACAGAAGATTTTCCGCTTGTCCATATAATCCATTGACAAATGAGAAATAAATCAGATAAATCAACAATAGGTGCTCAATATTTGTGAGAAAGAAACCGCTCGCCAGAGCCAAAACGCCGATCGAACCAACTAGCATCACCAACATTGATTGGCTCCGACCAACGAGGATCCTCGCCCACCAGAGCGTCGAAAGGCTCGCGATTGGGGCAAGCATCGTCAGCATCGTGATCGCGAATCCACTCGCATCTAGTGACTTCCGAGCAATCACCTCACCGAAACCAAGAAATGATCCGACCATCCCTCCTAATGCCGTAAAAGTGATATAACGATGAGCAGGCAAGGGAGCGATTCGTTGAAAAAGGGTTGCGGCTGCCGATTGTCTCAGCGGAGCATCCATTCGGCTTGCAGCCGCCTTTGGGGGTAACATTCGAATTATTTATAAAATAATAGTATAGTATTCAGTTATATTGTTACCCGAGAATACTTCAAATATGAGACAGTGACCGTAAACTTGAGTTCCATTATTAATACCCTTAAAGTCTAAATTTGCAGCGGAAAAGAGATTCCACTCTTCCGATTACAATTGTGTGGAGCAGAGTTTTTCACAACCAACCATATAAGCCTGGCCGGAAAGTCTGCGATGTGCTTAGTCGCGACAATTGGTGATTGTTCCTTAATGCCCGAGAGTCGAACGTAAGTATATTATCTGGTGATTGATTCAGCCACCTTATCAAACGATCACCAGCCATGTTTAGTCGTGAAGATCTGCAAAGAAAGCTGTTCGCTGCCGACGCCCACTATCTGGAGTATGTAGGGAAGAATTCCTTTTACGCCTTCCTTGCTACCGAGCGCCATCACCTGTTCTGTGATGACGATTTCGCCGAGTTCTACTCCCAGAAGATTGGTCGTCCCAGCGTACCGCCCAGTCTCCTGGCAACCGCGCTGCTTCTTCAGGCGCACGACAAGATCTCAGACGCTGAAGCCACTGACCGGTCACGGTTCGATCTTCGCTGGAAGGTCGCATTGGGTCTGGAACTGGAAGAGAACCTCTATGCTAAGAGCACTCTTCAAACTTTTCGAGCACAGGTATCAGGAATGCGTCTGTTTAAGCACTGTCCCATTAAGACTCTTAGTTCGATGTCGGCAATGTTCAGCCAACCGTATTCCTTACATTAAGTTCATCTTCGACCACTAGAATCGTGTCAGTACATTGCATGTGATTGATCATTACACTGGCAGATGACATCAACAAAGTAGCTATATCCTGGACGCATGGTAGGTAGACTTTAAAGCAGCTGCCTCTCCTTGGTTCTGAATCAACGCTGATGTATCCTTCACTCTGTTTGAGAATATCTACGATTATTGAGAGGCCAAGCCCAGTTCCTTTATCAGTCGGCTTGGTGGTAAAGAACGGTTCAAATATTTTGGGAATCAAATCTTGCGATATTCCACAGCCTGTATCACTAACCTCGAGCAAAACATACTCACAGGCAATCAACCCAGGAGAGTTTTGGCAAAACACATCATCAAGTCTTACACTTCTTGTTTTAATCGTTAGCTTTCCGCCATCGGGCATAGAATCTCGAGCGTTTGCTGTTAAGTTGATAATTACCTGTTCAATTTGACATGGAACAGCTTTAATATTGCAGAGATCGGGACTTTGTGATATGACTAACTCAATATCTTCACCAATGAGGCGACGGAGAAAATTCTGAAGATTATCAATGAGTGCTGTTAAATTGAATACTTTCACCTCAAGAACCTGATTGCGGCTGAACGCGAGCAACTGCTGAATAAGAGCTGATGCGCGCTCGGATGTCTTTTGAATTTCATTTAAATCAAAGTAAACCGGATCTTTGGGATTTAACTTCATCATCGCGAGATCGGTATGACATGCAATCACTGTGAGTAGATTATTGAAATCGTGAGCGACTCCAAATGCCAATTTACCTAAAGATTCCATCTTCAAGCTCTGGCGGATTTGTTCATCCAATTTCCAAGCTCCGAGTGGTTTGGTGTAATTATCTAGGAATTGTGCAGATATGTTATCTTGAGAGCTGAATTCGATTATTCCATTCTGCCCGAGTGAATACGACCTGCACATACCGTGTGGTTTCCAACTCGCTGATGTTCTCTGAAAACAGCTTTATCACTCAAACAGTAATGCTGGCGCATAATATTATTAAATAACTACATATAACAGTTATTACTCAATGTCCGATTTACCGGTGAAAGTTCACGACGAACTGATAAAAACGCAGATGCAAGACCGCCTCGTAGGGCATATATCGCGGGACAGCACGGCGATTGAAGTCAACGGGAAGCCGGCTCCGTCAAAAAAAAAGAGCCCAAGACACCTAAAAAACCCGGTCGCCCCCGACGCGGCGAAGAGCGTCCACCAGCCACGCCAAGTCGACTTGAATCTCAGTTAATTCAAACGCTTGAAGAGATACTTAGAGAATTACCGGTGGTTTGTGACCGGGGAACGAAAAAGGACAGTCGAGGTTACAAATATAGCTGGAACGGGCATAAACTGCATATCGATGTGGATGACAATGGCATTCCTATATCTGCGCTGTTGACTTCCGCGTCAGTGCATGACAGTCAGGTCGCGATTCCGTTGGCGAAAATCAGCAGCGGGCGGGTAGTAAGTCTCTATGAAGTGATGGATGCGGCTTATGACGCCGACCCGATCAAGGCGCATAGTCTCAGTTTAAATCATATTCCGATAGTGGATTCTAATCCCCGCCGTGGAGAAAAGGTTACGTTTGATCCAGCCAAATCAATAAGATATAATGTGAGAACAAGCGTTGAGCGGGCTTTCAGTCGATTAAAGAGCGAATTTGGCGCCGAAATGGTCAGGGTCAAGGGAGCGGCTAAAGTATTTACACATCTAATGTTTGGAATATTGGCTCTGGCAGCGAATCAATTGCTCAAGCTTGTTCGATAAACACAAACATAAAAGACTTTTGCAATTACCTCTAATTAGAAAGATTTTAAGAGGCGCTACTGTCTCTTCAGCCGAGCATCACCGAGATTGTCTCACATCGTTCTCAAAACCGACTCGAGCATTCACCAGACTCTATCGATAGACTCATGACGCACAGCTCCCATATACCATCTGCTTAACCTTACCCCTGAAGATATTCCGCTGAGAGCATCTTTTCGATCTTTGAATCAGTGAAAACGCCATCCTTGCGGATCAACTTGTTGTCAAACCAGATTTCACCACCCCCGTAGTCTGCGCGCTGGATCAATACCAGATCCCAATGCACCGACGAGCGGTTGCCGTTGTCCGCCTCTTCGTAAGCCTGCCCTGGCGTGAAGTGGAGCGATCCGGCGATCTTCTCGTCGAACAGCGTATCCTTTATCGGATGGAGAATAAACGGATTGCAGCCAAGGCTGAACTCGCCAATGTAGCGCGCGCCTTCGTCGGTATCGAGCATTTTATTTAATTGCTCGGTAGTTGCTCCTGAGGTCGCTTCAATGATTTTCCCGTCTTTAAAGACAAAGCGGATGTTATCGAATTGCGTCCCCAGACCATTGCTCGGCGTGTTATAATGCATGATGCCGTTCACCGAATTCCTTACTGGCGCAGTAAAAACCTCGCCGTCGGGGATATTATGGTGGCCGTCGCACTTTTGGGCGTTGATGTTCTTGATCGAGAAGGTAAGGTCGGTGTCGCCGGGACCTTTGACGTGCACCTTGTCGGTCGCCATCATCAAGTCGAACAGCTTGGATTGCGCATCTGACATACGGTTATAATCGAGGATGCAGACACGGTAGTAGTAATCTGCGAATATCTCTGTTGGCTGTTGCGCGAGTTGTGCCATCGCTGAATTCGGGTAACGGACCACTACCCAACGAGTCTTCTTAACGCGCTGTTCAAAATGGACAGGGTGATAGAATAGTTTAGAAAACTTGTCCATCTGCTCAGATGGAATATCCGCCATATCGAACGGATTTCCCGACCCACGCAGACCGATGTAGCAGTCGGAGCGCTTCATCAGCTCAATGTGGAGTTCCGCCATCCTCTTCATCTGAGCGTCTGATGCACCCTTGACAAACTGGCGTAGCAGCGACTCATCGCTGTAGAACCAGAAGGGTGTAATGCCTCGTTCCGTGGCGATGCGAAGGATGACTTTGCCGAGTTCAAGGGTTTCCTTCCCCTTGACTTCTAGGTAGAGTGTGTCGCCAAGCTTCGCTTCTACCGAGTAGTTGAGCAGTAGCACAGCGAGTTTTTCGTTACGAGGATCAATCATACCTTAAATCTGGAATTATGCACTTGAGATAAACTGACTTTACTAAAGGTTTTGGTCCCCAGAACTAGTAATCTGAGCTGTACCCCAAAAACTGGACAGGTGAATAAGGTGAAGATTATCTTACAACAGACCTGTCCCAAATAGGTATTTGAACTCTGGGAGCAGGAGCAGCGTGAAAGGAGAAAGCAATTCACCTTTCACCCCCCCCCCTGACCGGAGATTCTAATGACTCAATGCGCCAGTTTATTCAGCCAGATACTTGCTCTCTTTAATCGTAATGAATTTGCCGATACCTGTTGTGCGAATGATATTCTCCATAAGCAAACTAATCTCAGCCAAATCTTCTGATGCAATCGGAAATTGACGAGCGTTGAGGTGTCCGGTCAAACCATTTCCTTGTGCATTGCCACATGTTATCAAGTTAGCGTTTGGCTCGGCACCGACTTCTGTAAGTTGGACGAAAGTTGCCTCGCCACTACCTCCGGCATATGAGTTTATTGCCATCAATGCCAAAGAGTAGAAGGCAAATACAAGAGTGAAATTGGACTGTTGAATGTTGAGCTTCGAATTCAGAATTCCTGACTTTACTCTTACCGATGTTCTCACTTTGAAGTTTCTCCTGTTTTCCAGTTTTCGAAACATATTCGCGTAAGATACTTACTTAGGTGCTTCTCGATTGTCTCTTTACGTGTCTCTTTTGCGTGTCCTACTGGATACGAATGAAAGTCAAGTGCGAAATGTTGTGTAATTTGGTTTCCGCGTATTTGGGCAGCCGTGTAACGCAGCGAAGCCGTAGGCGAAGCGAAGTTACACGGCTCGGCGTAATTCAACCGGGGTTTCAACCCCTTCGT
>Ga0247841_10008003_pt1 | contig 15400 bp, 7 predicted proteins | sample LaCruzMarch2015__2_FD_192410 | JGI IMG/M metagenome (GOLD analysis project Ga0247841, IMG submission 192410) | Freshwater microbial communities from meromictic Lake La Cruz, Castile-La Mancha, Spain - LaCruzMarch2015_18m | ecosystem: Environmental > Aquatic > Freshwater > Lake | place: Spain...
TATTTGCTACTTGTAACCTGAAACTTGTAACCTGAAACTTGTCACCTGCCACTTGTAACCCTCTCCAGCTTCACATCCGTAAACTCCCCGGTCGTCGCTACCTTCCCGTATCCGAGATGCACATACACGACCGCCGTGCCGGTCACCTGATTGGTGAACACCAGCTCCTTGGGCAGCCAGTTATTGTATTCGCTCATCCAGACAAGCTGTTGTTCTGGCTGTGGCGGCAGCCACAGCGCCACGCGCCCACCGAACAGGATTTCAGAAGCCTTGGTTGCCACTGATCGCACACTCCCCGACAAACGGTAGACTTCATTCGATTTCAGCGGCACCGTCTGCTGCACACCCACCAGCTTCTTGAGTGGATTCATAATGCGCAGCGCCTGCCGCACGCCGCTTAGTCCTTGCACCGGCACTATCGCAATACTGTTGGTTTGTTGGCGCGCATCCGACCAGTATTGCCAGCCTTTCAGTCCATCGCGAAACGCACCATTGTTAAGTAATAATGCGGATTTTGATGATGCCGTGAGCGGCGTTGATATCGTGAGTTCATTGTCTATATTCTCGGATCCAGAATCAATCCCGGTGACAGCCACACGACACTTGTATGGTGTGGCCGGCACATCGATAGAAAATGTGTGCGGGCCGTGTGGCAAATGAGCCGCAATGGTGCCACTCGCATCCAAGCGATAGGCAGAATAATTATCCTTTGCAATTGGCACCATGTGAAACTCGAATATATCACCAGAGTTGTACATGCGTATGCCTGCCCACCATACATCTGATGGCCGCACTGCTATCCGACCTGATGTCGAAAACACCACATCAGGTGCGTTGGTCAGGATGCCATCAAAGCCGGTTACGGATCCGGAAACGGAGCATGCATCAGGCGTGACAAATCGCATTATCCATTTCTCCGGCAGTGCATTAGTGCCCGCAAATACGCGCAAAGGTCTGCAGAAATCAGTCTTGTTGCCAAAAGGATGCTCACCAGTATTTACATTGTTTGTGTGCGGCAGCGGCGTTGTGGCAAACATCACCAACTGACTGGAATAACGTGGCTGCACACCATCGATGTAGAAAGCAAGGTTACTGCATTCGACAGTACCAAACGTGACAACAACCCATGAGCCAGTGAAGCGGCAGTCCAATTTCCCACCCGTGCGCCCATGATAATCGGCTGCACCTTTGACGGGATCATGAACTTGCCACTGATCGCTGGCCGCCTGAACCGATTGTTGTGACCAGCGCGCCACACTATTTGTGAGCGATAGCGCCGCTCCACAATAGGAGCCCAATGTGCGGGCAATCAACTCCTGCCCTTGGCGGCTCGGATGTTTCCCGTCGTTCCACAGTAACTCATTAAGCGGCAACTCATTATCCAGGAATGCATAGCGCATATCCACGACACCACAACCTGTCTCACTACCAATTTGCAGCACCGAATTATAGTGTGGAAGATCATGGTACGACTGGTCAATCTCAGGCAAGAACGGCGTGGGCGTCCACAATACCACATGGGCACCAGTTAATTGTTGGATCGTGCGCACAATCCAGCGCAAGCGTGTGAAATAGGTGTGGTAGTACCACGCCTCGGTCTTTGCCACATGAATAATCACCAAGTGTGGACGATATGCGATAACATCGGCATACAGACGTTCAGCCATCTGGCGCGTACAATCACCACCAACGGCTGCATTAATCATTTTAACGCGCGTTGTAGACGGCATTGATTTTAGAGTGTTATCCATCAGCTTGCTAAATTGTTCATGCCATCCAAAGCCTTCTTGTGCGCCTATGGCAACAATTGAGTCGCCAAACAGCACGACCCGCAATTCCGGCAATGAACCCGCATCCCGCATCGCCACAACACTCGACATGTCTTGGGTGCGGAACTGCTGTTCAAATAATGATGGTTGATTCGCCAGTGGTTGGATGTCCTCATAAATTGGTGCAGGCCAAAGGCCGTCCGCGACGCGCGGCAATCGGATGGCTTCATTCGCACCACGATTTTGTCCATAATATTGTCGCAGTTGGTATTTTCTAATTCCATATTCAACATTGGTGATTTTGTACTCACCACTTCTACCCCATTGCCTCTTGTTAGTCTGGATTGCATCATTAGCGATGATGATTTCACTTTCATCGAGTCGCTCCAGCCAAACATCGGAATAATCCGCCGTGGTCGCAACCTTACCATAACCCATGTGCATGAAAATCAAAGCCCGGCCGGTCACCATATTGGTGAAGACACATGACTCTTCGCGCCATTCATTGCGCTGGGTCAGCCAGCGAAGATCGTATTCCGGTTGTGGTGGTAAAAACACGCCGAGGCGCGCCCCAAGGATCTTTGCGCCATCGGCCGCGCCGACGCAGCGCGCCTTGGCACGCACACGGTAGACAACACCCGACACGAGCGGCAGTGTTGTTTGTTGCTTGATCCCCAGCAACGTTCCATCCGGATTGGCCATGCGCACGTAGCCATTCAGAAACGCTATTTGATTAGTGCGTTTATCATTGACATTCCAGAAATCCCATGATGAGCTACCGCCAATAAAGTTGGCATTGCTCAGAAGGTTCGTCACCAAGACCGTGACAATTGCCGGTGCAATCTGCGAAATCGATGGTTGTTGCTGCGAAGGGGAAATGACTGGCACGTCATGACGCACATCGCATCCTGCGACTGCTACACATAGCACAAACAAGGCCTTCGTCCTTTGGCAACAGATTGAAGGTACGAACGGCTTGAAAACAGCTTTTTTGTTTGTCATGGACTCTATCTCTTCCCAGTTGTTGTAGAGGTACACAATTTGCTTAAATCATTTAAGACGAAAGTTCGTGAACTATTTCGTGCTCGCCATCTTGCAGTACCTATGTGTAGAAAAAAACCCGTCCAGTCACTAAATTACTAAGAATGCAAGACTCTTTACATTAGTCCTTATCGTTATATCCAACAATGCAGACGTGTTCCGGATGTGGCAATAAAATACGCTGCAGCGCGCCATGGCGCGCAGTTGGTAAACAACGCCTGAACGGATTATGATTGTCTGATGATTGATCTCCAACAACGCTCCGTTCGGATTTGGTATACGCACATAGCCATCGCTAAAACCAATGCGATTCGCACGTACATCGGTGGTCAGCCAACAGTTCTGGTACGTTCCAACAGTAGACGTACCGGGTCATTCAGCCAAATAACGAGCGTATACTCGCGCGTAACTAATTCATCCACCAAGCAAGAACCAATCACGCATCACAACTGTTTTACTCATGGTAGCTTTGTTTCACTTATCCAAGGAAATACTAGAGAGATGAGAGCACGGGTAGCCGTCAGGCCACTTCAGTGTTACGCGATTTGCACCTTCTTTTAATGTAAGTTTCCCCAGGAGTATTTTCTCTTCATCACCAGGCCCAAGTCCTTTAGTGACTTTGTCGCCCACATTAGCAAGCACAATCTTTTCATCCACTATGACCGAAAATGGCCGCGCATTTTGTGCGGCAAAGGTGGCATATAGATTGTAGTCGCCTTCGCGCTCGACAACAATTTCAAATTTAATATAGTTAGGCGATGCACCGCCATTGATAACCACAGGGCGTTCTATGGTGCCATAGCCACCTTCCATAAGTTTGAGATTCGTTTCCGCAGCATCGCGCACGAAAATTTCAAACGAAGTCGGCTTTGGTGGCTTTTTCGAAATATCTGCCGTAACTCCATCTACATTTGTGGTGGCCACTTCGGTGATTATCTCATTCTGCGCGATGGAGTTGGAATCGGATGGCAGAACCTGAGGTTGCGCAATATGCTTTTGCTCTACGCTCATTGGTGTCTGTGCATCTGTTGCACTCACAGACGTTGTTATGCACACGTCGCTGGCCGCTTCCGGTGGTGGGACTGAGTTAGACTCGGATGGCGCAACCAATACAGGGCTTTGCTCTGACGCCACTGGCATCTGTGTGTTTGTTTCACTAACAGTCTCTGCTGCTGGAGAGGGTTGCGGTATGGCTGTCTTACTTGCTTTCTGCATTTCACAGCCCAATAGCAGAACAGCGCTGGCAAACATGATAGTGCGGTACATTGTCTGTCTCCTAAATCTGGTTAAGCATCGCGTGGCAATTTACTTTTGACACGTCAATGTGTTGTAAACAATAATATCAAAAAACGGATTTTTTTGCATGTTTATGTATTAAACGGTTCAAATCACGGGCTGACTCGCGGATTTCCCAACACGATTTCATCGTTGATTTCACTTCCCAATGGCTCAACTATGATGTCAATTATATTGATGTTCGATACGCAGATAGAGAGCGTGAGTGGTGGCGTATTACTCGTAAGCAATCCGGAATTTGCCAGTTCCCGACCGTCGCCACGCACGCGCACAAGAGTGTTCCCTTCTGGATTCGTTAAAGCAAGTGTCGTGCGAAAACGGCCGTATTTGCCTCCTATAACAAACCTAATAATTCCTTCGGCACACGAAGATGTCGGCCTAATCGTGATACCTCTCAGATAAGGTATTCCTGCGATGACCAGCGGGGTGCCATCAGATGTCATGTTTTCTTTTACGATACTAAATCGCTCGCTTGGCTTGCATACTTCCATTATGCTAATAAAGTTCACTTCATTGCTGGGCAGCCGATCAATATGTTCGATCATGTTTCGAAACTTGGTGCCGAAATAGCTGACGAGTTGTTCAATATGGTTCGTGACGGGGATCATTTCTTGGCCACGATAAATCCACATGTCAATCGGTGGATGTCCCATGTCCACCGGCGTTTTTGAAAACAATGCTTCGTCGAGGGAAGCCTTGTTGCGATCTCTCAGTATGACCATGGTCGCTTCGCCCGCGAGCACTTCGGTTGCGTGGGATTTCAATTCCTCTTCAGCAACTAAGAAGACATTCGACAGTGGCCGAAAATGGGTAAAATACAGCCATGGACTTTGATCGTAGAGAACGGTGGCGACAAGGTATACCCGGCGTTGCGTCGAAATATCACGGACTCGCTGCCAGACAAGCGCCCATGGCGCTTTGTCGAAATTGTTACCATAGGCAATTTTTGCACTCGGAAATCCAGTCCATGCCATCAGTCCAACGCTGGCGCCGACCGTAAGTATTGCCGAGATCCATAACATTATTTTATTCTGAGCATTCGCTACGCTGCATTTGGATCGTCTGAGTCGATTAACTAACCATGCACTTCCTGTGACGAGATAGTCGGAAAGGCAGGCAATCACATAACTGCATCCAAGAATGGCAAAGGGCATTGCGTAGATGACATAACGCGACTTAAAAGAGACACCCGTTCGCTTTGAGAAAATCCATCCTTGCATCACTATGCCCGCGATGAACACGGCAACAAGCCATTTCAGAAAGTAATGCCGGCGAACATTAAACAAGAATGCAAGCGGTACCATCCCCAGAACTCCATACGCAATCCAGCGATCATACGTGAAGTAGTAACGTATGCAGAAGAAGTCCTGCAAGGTATCCAACAGTACCTGTTTGAGAGAAAACACACCTAGAGCACCTTGAGAAGTGTAACTACTGTTATTCATCTGGCCTATCAATCCCAAATAACGATACCAGAAAAAAACAATCGCGAGACACAATCCCAAAACACAACCAAGTGACGCGAGAGTTCTCCATCTCTTTAATTGGAATACGTATGTAAGACCCAGAGCAGCACTAGTGAAGAACACCACAAATAAGAAAAACATATTGGTACCGAAACCCAGCAAAGTGGCCACAAGTAGAAATACAATGTTACTCCAACACAACCGTGCCATGCATGCCCATACTGCCATTACATATAGCAGTGTGGCAAAACAGAGCAGGCTATACATGCGCACTTCAAGAGAGTAGTAAATGCCATAGGGACAAAGAGTCAGCATTACTGCGGCCGCCATGCCAACTCGTCGGTTGGCGAGTTGCGCGCCTAATACTCCTATAAGAACAACTGACAAGACACTCGCAGTAAGTTCGGGTAGCTTTACCGCCCACTCCGTGATGCCAAACATCTTCATAACAGCATGTAGCGCAAAATATGAAGCGGACGGCTGGGAAACAAGTGCTGCATGTTCCATCACTTCCTTCCACGAACGGTTAGGCAGTGCATACCATATTTGCAGTGACTCGTCCATCCACAGGGCATGAGCGTTAATAAAGCAAATGCGAATACCAGCAGCAAGAATGCCGACAGCGATGAGCAATAAAAAGAAGCCCCAGTCAAGTGTGGCGGGCTTGGTCGAAACTGGCGTTTTGTAATCGGAAGTCATTGGTTTCATCATGTAGTAATCATAACAAAAAGCTCAACAATGTGCAAAGAATATGATGCGTGTATCGAAATACAGCTTGTGTTCGTCTCATACTTCATCGGACTAGACGCGCGCCTGCCATTGTGACACGGCCATCAAAATGCGCAGGCGACACGGATGTTGCTTGAATTTTCAACACTTGCGAGCTGGCAAGCGCCACATCCAGCTTCCATGGTCTGTCATTTGTCGCGGTCAGGACTCCCGCAGTAATTTCATGACCATCACACATAACCGAAATGCGAATTGGCACTTTCCCAGAATAGACCACCGTTGTTTGGAAGCGGCGAAAAAGATTACTTGTCGCAATCTGCAGACCAAAATTGTCCGCGTTACGGGATGGAACAAGCACAATATTACTGTCGGCACCACAAATTGCCGCCAAAGTTGACGGTTGCTGACGTGCTGCGAGACAATTGTCGACGCTGATAAGAGATGTTGCCACTGTCTGTGTGGACATTTGAGTACGCCACGCAGCTATTTCAGGAGTGGATCCAAAGGTGTGATTAATAACTTCGAGACCATTGCTAATACCACCGGCGTCAAGCTGGCCTAACGCATGTCTTAGAATGTCGTTCATGGTCGTATAGTTAGTTAGTTGCAGGTAGAAAACAAGCGCGTCCAAAGGATCAGATGCAGTTGCTGCTTTAGTCAATAGTAACGCTCTTTCCGTATCTGTGAAACTGTTTTTACGAGAAAGTTCGTAGTGATATGCATCAACCCACGATTGTAAGACAATGGGTTTGTTGGTTTGCTGCACTAAGACTGCGCCGTATGTATCAAACACGTCGTTTGGCAGCCATGGTAGTTCGTATACACTACGGCAAAACACAGGTGCAGCACTTCCGTAGTTCTCCTCAATGGTGTTGATCGCATCGGCAGGGAGATCATACAACACAAGCGTGGGCATAGCGGCAGGTGTGGCAGCTTCGTGTGCCTTAGTACGTCGCCGCGCATTTGCCTGGGTCGCAGATGCAGCAGATCGAGCACGGCGAAACTCCGTCGGTACATCTTCCTGATTCGTTCGCTCCGTATAAAAGCCATTGAGCCGCAATCCTTTCAGCGCCGAACCGTAGATAAATATATCCACCGTGTGAAGCGAATCGTAAAGTCCGGCAGCGAGTTCGATCATATGATTACCCGAACCATATGCGACTCCGCATACGGTTCTCACGTCAGTGCTGAAAGTATGAACATCATTACTGAGATATAAACCGCTCTGCCACCAGACGTCATCACGCGAGAAAACAAACTGTCTTGATGTATTTGTATACCAGAATTCAGTGTCTGAACGCTGGCAGATCCACTTTTCAGGAAATCCACATGGACCGAACACAAACTTCTCAGATCCGACAAAATGCATCTGCCACTGGCCGGCACTTACACATGATGGGGCAAACACCCGTAACGGTGTAGTTCGTTCAGCATCGTTGTTGAAGGCGTGCGAACCGTTGTTGATATTTGCTGGATTAGCTTTTGGTGATTGTGCAATCGTAACTGCGCCCGGCAGATGGGCAGCAGACATGCCATCAATCTTGCAGAATACTCTTGCGCTGCTGTTTGATGGAATGCTCATGGCAACTATCAACCGCGTGCCTTCCAATCTTGTACGCACATGGAGCGCGGTGGCTTTGCCACTGTAGACCCATCCATTCCCATCATCAATCGCATCATTGCTGTCATCTGTGCTGACATGTCCTGTCACACCTGCATTCCACCATCGCGCACTACGGGCTGGTAAAACAATTTTCCTTGCTCCCGTTGGCTTGATTGCGGGATTAAAAACGCCTGACTCCATAATAAGTTCCGCAATGCGCTCGTTGCCGGCATTGTTGGGATGTACACCATCAAGTAGATATTCTTTGATCGGAGTTTTGCCCATTCTGAGTGGTACACTGATATCAATCATAGCACACTTGAACTGCCGCGCCAGTTCAGTAATGCTGTGATAGTAGCGGGCATCGTTGTTGCCGCATCCATCCGGTGCCGATGAAGGCCAAGGAGTAAGAAGGACAACGTCTGCGGCACACCATTGTTTCACATGGGCAAGCAGCAGCGCATAGCGACGATAGAATCCATCCAGTGACCAAGCCTCATTGCTGGCTGTGTGGATCATCACACAATCTGGATAGGCAGCAATAACATCCGACCAAATGCGTTTTTCGAGTTGCATTGTGCTATAACCACCGACTGACTTGTTCAGCACTTCGATGGACGCACGGGGGTAAAGTGACCGCAAGCGTTGTGCAAATAATATATCCCATTTACTTGCGGCAATGCTATCGCCAAAAATGATAAAACGGATTGGTTCATTGCTTGAGCATTCCAGGCGATTTGACATTCCTAATCGCTGACGCGTGTGCTCTGGCAGCCACAGCGATTCTTGCGCATGAGCAGGAAACGGATGGCTGAATTGGTTCTGCATAGCAGCCATTGGTACGATAATCTCAGGCATGCGTTTGGCTGTATCCCATCCGCGTTCAGCAGCACGCGCAGCTAAAACTTGCTTGGCAGCAGACAGTCGGGCTTTGATCCTATCGTGGTATTGGCTGCGCGCATGCTCAAGGCACATGTCGTAACAGGCAACTGCATCGGAATGTCTATCAAGCATTTCGAGCGCCGCCGCTTCAAGAAGTTGCACTTCCACATACTGAGAGTCGTGGTATGAGACCAACTCTGGTTCGGTAAAGTACTTGTCTAAGATCGCTTTCGCCTTGACAATGCGTTGAAGAACATCGTCTGGCCGGCCCATGGCATAGTAACTGTTCATCAGATTGAGTAACGCTACCCAACGGTCATACCTAGCGCGATCGGGCTGCAAAGATGCTGCTGCATAGCTCAGCTTAAGCATCTTAAGTGCTTCTGACTTATCAGATAGATGGTCTTGGTAAATGCTTGCCACAAGCGCATAAGTTTGTGGATCAAACGGATACTGTTTGATAAGGAGCCTGAGCATTGTCAAAGCAGATTCATAGTGATGTTGCGAAGCTTGCAAAGCGGCAAGACGTTTCCTCGCAAGATACATTTGGGGAGCGACATTTAGAAATTGTTTCAGCAATTCGGTCTCATGCTCCTCGCGATGTAATGTGTTTGTGGATGCATCACATTGCTTTCGATCCCATAGGTGAATGTAGTGATATGCGGCCAGTGGAACAGAAATGAACTCCGTATCCATCCAGCGGACACGCTCTCCCCCGGCCCATCGGAAATAGCCGGAAGCAAACAGCGCAATGACGCGCTGATACTTATCTTGATATCCCCGAATCTGTTGAATGGTAATGTCATTCCCATCATAGGCCGATGTTACTTGTACCAGTTCGCACGGGAGCGCAGGCAGACCCAAATGACGTTGGTACCACTCAATGAAATCTTTATCATATCCCGTGAGTATAATATCGCCTGGTCGTGCCACGGATTTTAGAAACAGCACGGTCTCACGAATGTTTGAGAAGGTTGCGAGGGCATTACTTATATTTAAGTAAGCGATGTCTCCGCAGTGAAGTACTGCAATAGCGAGGAAGGCAATTGTAATAATGAAGGCAATCAGAACGCGGACGACTCGCTTTGTTCCACTCCCAAACGGTTTGTGATGCACCACAGTTTGCCAAAAGAATTCACCTGTGTTTACGGTGATACTTGCAACTATGTGTGCGGCCAGATAGAATCCTCCAGCCATAATAACAATAATGAGCGGCAGCATGAAGAAAAGGTATCTCTCGCGAAATCCAAAGCTCAAACGCATGCCGCTGAGCATAGCGAAAATTACTATTTCTGTAATTAGAAACATAACGATGATGCAACGCATACGAAACAGGCCCCACAGTATTCCCACAAACAATGCTCCAAGAAAGACATGCCGCAGAAGTGGAAACTGGGACGTCAGCGAACACCACACATTCCCCCAATGTAGTGTTTGCAGTCCTGAGAGCTGCGCTGCGTTGAAGTTGAGCCGGCCACCCGGCGCCAAAGAAGGATGAATGTACATAATATATTCAGGAAGACACAAGGCAGCCAGCACAACACTCGCGGCACCGTATTTGACAAGCCAATGCCATCCGATTCGACCTTGCTGGATCATCGTGGCCAGTCCGTAGACAGCAATCGTTGCCCATGCACCAACTACCAGCGTCGTGCAAAATACCTGAATGAAATAAAGATACGTACTCGCCAACACAAGCAGGCACCATGAGTTGAGACGGCTGTGTTTGGTCACTAGTAGCACTGATACCATCAGCCATGCGCACCCAAACATGGCATGACTGTACTGAATGGCACAGCGCGAATAGGCAATGGCGCACGGATTAACAGCAAAGAGCGCAGCCGCCATAAGTCCTATAGTTCGCCAGCCCGCAATCCGCCCGCTTATGTACAGCAGCAGGATCGCGGCGGTACCAAGCATGGCCGGCAGAAAACGAAATGTGAATTCGTCTTCAAGCGTTCCGCCAAAACAGTGTACCAGATGTGCATAGCAACGTATATAATAGTCAAACGCATGAGTGAACACGTGGCTGGAGGAAACGGGAGATTTGTCAAGGTATGTGTAGGCAAACTCATCTCCCGTAAACGAGTCCATACCCAGACCACGGAATCGAAGCCATGCACCAAGAGCAACAACAAGAGCAAGAATGATGTACTCGAAGGCTCTTGACCCAAATATAGAACCGAAGTACACTGATGAAAAACTATTATTTGGGACGTGGGCCAGTTTAGGAACTGCCACTCCACAGAAATCACTGTTTTTCATCTCGGATTCTGCCAATTTACAAATAGTGAACTGCGCATTAAAACTTGTGATATAGGAAGCCAGATAGCCGGCATACCACATCGTTAGCGGTCAAGCGAGCCGAATTTTCATGTTTGGTCATGCAAACAATGTCAGCGCAACCACATTTCGCGCCAGAACAATTTCAAGAAGGCACAACCAGTGGGCAGCGATTTCGCGTAGCTTTCACCGCCGATGCGCGCACTCTCGTGAGTTGGGAATTCGACAATGCGCAGTTTTTGCTTCATCGCCCGGATGCTCATCTGGTACTCAATCGTATAACCAGGACCGTCGGGGCTCAGTTTGGCAAAGCTCGCTGAGCGCACGGCGCGGAAACCATTGATCGTGTCAGTGACCCATGCCGCCTTGTTGAAGAACACGTTGGCCAGCCAACCAAAGGATAAGTTCGCCCATTTGCGCCAGCGCAGGAGGTGCTCGTCTTCTTCGTTGTACGCGCCTTTCATCATGCGCGACGCGATCACAATGTCGTTGCCCTGTTCGAGCAGAGCACGGAATTTGAGAATATCGGCGGGATCCTCATTGCCATCGGGGCTGAAGCAGATCAGCGCGTCGGCCTTGCTGTGTTTAAAGGCGATGCGGAAAGCAGCACCGCGACCTTTTTCGGCGCCCTGCCGTATGACGGGGATGCCTTGTGACTCCAAATACTCGACCGTGCCATCGGTTGAGCCGCCGTCAATCGCGAAAATGCCGTTGACACTTTCGCGCGGTATGTGCGGAACAATCGCCCGACTGCCCTCAATTTCGTTATAGGTAAACAATGCCAGTTCGATGGTCATGCTGTTTGTTTGTCGCGGGTTTCGGGGTGTTGGCGGTACCACGCAATGGTATTGCGCAAGCCGTCGCGCATGGACGTGCTGGCCGCATAACCCACGGTGGCGCGCAATTTGGCAACGTCGCAACAGCGGCGTGGCTGGCCTGTTGGCTTGCTGGTATCGTACTGAATCTTCGTGGGTGTGCCAGCCAGTTCTACAATCGTTTCGATCAGTGTTTTGATAGTCACTTCTTCTTGGGCCCCGATGTTGACCGGATCGCATTGGGCGTGCTTCTCCGTGACTTCCATCAGACCGCGGGCAAAATCCTCGACGTAGAGGAACGAGCGGCTCTGACTACCATCGCCCCACACGATCAGCGGGTTTTGTCCTTCGACCACTTTGCGCACCAAGGCGGCGATGACATGCGACGTTTCCCAGCGGAAATCGTCACGTGGCCCATAACAATTATAAGGGCGCGCGATGGCCACCTGAATGGCATGTTGTTCCGCGTAACATGCGCCAACAACTTCGGCAAATCTTTTGGACCAGCCATACCCCAGATTGGTCGGTTCGGGAATGTCTTTGAATCCCTCGGTTTCCGGCGTCGGTATGGTGCAAAAGCGCGGATAGACACACGCCGAACTGGTTATGAGGATCCGGCCGACCTTTTCGCGCACGGCGGCGTCCATCACTTGCAGGGCCATCAAGCTGTTGTCATAGAGCAGATCCGCGGAGTGTTTGATGTTGTAGCCGACGCCGCCAACCACGGCCGCCAAGTGCATGACCACGTCTTGCGCGCGACATGCCTGGCACGCAAAGGCCACGTCGCGCAGGTCGCCAGCACAGTACTCGAAGTCGGCTTGATGTGGCGCAAGAAACTGACGCCAGCCCTCGGGCTGAAGATCGGCGATGCGCACTCGCGCGCCGGCCGCCAGCAGGAATTCCGTCAGGAACGAGCCGACGAAGCCGCAGCCACCAGTCACCAACACTTTTTTATCTTTCCAAAAACTCATGTTACGGTATCCCTTTGCTATTTGCCGCGTGCATGCCGCGTTAAGCGATATTCCTTGAACAAGACCCACAGCAAGCCTATCATGCTGCGATAGGCTGCGCGCCGCTCCCGTGATGTTTGGCTGGCATACTCGACGCTGGGGGCTTCGGCCACCCGCCAATTGCAACGCAGCGCGTGCAACGACATGCGGTACATGGCTGCCAGCATGCTTGTTTCAGGCTGGACTTCTTTGAGGCGTGCAAGGCGCACCGCCCGCAGCGTCTGGAGCGTGTCGCTGAGATGACCCGGAAACACCACATTGGCCAGAAAGGTGAGAAAGCGGTTACCGGCGCTGCGCAGCGAAATGGTGCGCTGCGCATCCCAGCGCGCGCCGCCGGCCATAAAGCGGGAGCCAACCACTATGTCATTGTCGCGCATCACTTGTGTCAGAAGCCGCCCGATTTCGGTGGCGTTCTGCCGACCGTCGGCGACGAAAAACACCACGTATTCACTGCCAATCTGGAGGCTGCCGTCTATCACGCAGCGTACTACATCGTTGTAGGGAATGGTCGCCTGCCGCACCGTGATGCCACCAGCAAGCGTGGGGATTGCTGCTTCTCCAGCGTTGCCGGTATTAATGACTATTGCCTCCTCAAAGTATTCCAAGGGAAGGTCATCAAATACACGCGTGGGCGCCTGCCATGCAGGATTGGTCAGCAGCACCAAGGTGGCCGACGGTCGCGTGCGCACGCCCGCCGCACGTTCCTTCCAAAACGCATGAAATGTCTCCGCCATATACTCGATATCACCGTCCGTCAAATCCTGGTGGCTGGCAATGTAAAAGCCATTGGTGTTGATCCATTTCGCCACTGGATAATCATCCTCGCGCACGCCCAACACGCTATTGTAGACCGGCTGATTGGTCAGCGGCAGCATGTCACGCGTCTCGATGCCGCGCTGCTCCAGCCAGTTGACGAGATCGGCCTTGGGCATGTCGCGCAGCACAATCGGATACATCATGAAGGAATGCTCGTTGCCCGCGCGGATGGCCGGAAGCTGCATGTGTTCCTGCATATCAGCGAACGCCGCAGTGATTGCAGCGGCATTGGCGCGCCGTTTCGCAATCATCGTCGTCCATTCTTCCAGTTGCGCGACGCCCAGTGCCGCTTCCATTTCCGTGACGCGAAAACTGTGCCCGACGCTGACAAACGAGAAACGCCGCGCAATCACCATCTTCAACTCTTCCGAGGTAAGATTGTCGTCGTCATCAATCGAGATGTAAATCGAATCGCGGCCATGATTCACCAGCGAGCGCAGGCGCACGGCATAATCGGGATTGTTCGTCGTGGTAAAGCCGCCCACGCCGGTCGTCAGCAAATGCGCAATATAGGTGGAGAAGCAACCCATGTCGCCCAGCCCACCGACGTAAGTCCCGCGGTAACGCGCAAACATAGTCTCGGCCGAGTCCTCGATGATCTTCAGCCCGTGTTTCCGCGCGATATCTTGGATCGGCTGCATGTCCGCCGGCTGGCCAAACAAATGCACGGGGATAATTGCCCGTGTCAGCGGCGTGATTTTCTGCTCGATCAGGGCCGGGTCAATTTCGTAATAAAGAGGATCGACATCAACCAACACGGGGGTCATGCGATTGTGCAAGACAATGTTCACCGTGGCCACAAACGTGACTGCCGGAACCAGCACCTCGTCGCCATCCGCCCAGCCGTGCATTTCCTTCATGGCCGCCAGGGCCACATGAAGTGCGCTCGTGCCACTGTTGCTTAAGACCGCGGATTTGACCCCGTGCGCCTTGGCGAATTCGCTCTCGAATTTTCGGCAGTAGGGCCCGTAGGACAAGCGATTGTTCTGCAGCGCGTCCATGACAAGCTCGCGCCCGCGGGCACTAATGTTCAGGGTGCCAACGCCAATCAGCGGTCGTTCAACAATTGTCTGTGCCATAGTTCTGTATCAGCTTCTATCATTATTTGTAAATTCGTTCGCTGCGAACGAATTTGGGGCGAGCCGTCTGGCTCGTTTCAATCGGGAGGATCCCCGTTTTGCGTTCGCTGTTCGGTCTTCCGGTCATCCAGCCATCCATTCTTCCATTGCTGTGGTATTATAGCAAAGCCGGCGCGATTTTGCAGTCAGCTTGTAAAATCGTTCGCCGCGAACAAATTTGGTGCGAGCTGCGGCGACATACAATCGTGTGGCTTGGCCATCCCGCCGCTGGCGGGACTGGCCAAGCCAGCGGCAGCGGCGAGCCGAGGTCGGCGCTCGCGGCTACAATTGCAGCGACGGGCAACGGTGTGCCCGCATCCCCTCAGCGGCACCGGCGTGCCGCGTTCCCCTCGGCGCCGCATTCTAAATTATCGCGTCGCGCGAGAATTTACAGCGAACGAATTTTGGGCGAGCCGCCGCGGCTCGTTTCAATCGGAAGGATCCCCGTTTTGCGTTCGCTGTTCGGTCTTCCAGTCATCCAGCCATCCATTCTTCCATTGCTGTGGTATTATAGCAAAGCCGGCGCGATTTTGCAGTCAGCTTGTAAAATCGTTCGCCGCGAACAAATTTGG
>Ga0247841_10008004_pt1 | contig 15400 bp, 11 predicted proteins | sample LaCruzMarch2015__2_FD_192410 | JGI IMG/M metagenome (GOLD analysis project Ga0247841, IMG submission 192410) | Freshwater microbial communities from meromictic Lake La Cruz, Castile-La Mancha, Spain - LaCruzMarch2015_18m | ecosystem: Environmental > Aquatic > Freshwater > Lake | place: Spain...
GTAAAGAATATTCTCGTTTCCCAGCCTCAGCCAATTGATTTTGAAAAATCACCCTATGGCGAAATTGCACGGAAATTCAATGTCAATATTACTTTTCGCAAGTTCTTCATAATTGAAGGAATTCCGGCCAAGGACTTTCGCAAGGACCGGGTAAACATACTGGATTATTCAGCAGTGATCTTTACTTCGCGCAATGCAGTGGATCATTATTTCAGGATGTGCAAGGAGATGCGGATTGAAGTGCCTGAAACCATGAAATATTTCAGCATTTCTGAATCCACTGCCTATTACCTTCAAAAATATGTTCAATTCAGAAAGCGAAAAATTTTCCATAGCAAAGAAAGTTCTGCCAACCTGATGGAACTGATCAAAAAGCATAAGACCGAGAAATTCCTGCTTCCCTGCTCTGATATTCATAAACAGGAAATCCCTAAAATGCTTGAAGAAAATAAAATTCAATACAAGAAAGCCATAATTTACCGTACATTGGCCAATGACCTGTCCGATCTGGATATCCGTAATTTTGACATGCTTGTATTTTTCAGCCCGTCGGGCATAAAATCACTTTTTAAAAACTATCCCGATTTCGCGCAGGGTGATACAGCCATTGGGGCATTTGGCAACTCCACTCATAAAGCCGTAAAGGAGGCAGGTCTGACACTCAATGTGGAAGCGCCAACCCAAACAGCGCCTTCAATGACCATGGCCATTGACCTTTTCCTCCAAAGCGAGTGCAAAAAGAAGTAATCATTACATTTTAATATCTTCGTGCCTTGTACTATTTACAGGGAAACCGGGATAAATCATGAGGCAAACTTTTTCTAAAGATGAGCGACTCAGCAGTCATCGGATCATCAGCAAGTTATTTGCCGGCGGTTCAACTTTTCACCTTAAGCCTTTCCGGATTACCTGGATGATGACCTCGCTGGATGTGTCATATCCGGTTCAGGTACTTATGAGCGTTCCAAAATACAACTTCCGGAAAGCCGTGCACCGCAATCTGATCAGGAGGCGAATGAGGGAGGCGTATCGCATCAACAAAAACATTATTTATAATTCCCTTGCGGAAAAAGAAAAGCAAATGGTGGTCTGCATCACCTATACAGCTAAAGAAATAGTATCTTTCGACCTGATCCAAGGAAAAATAATTTTACTTTTACAACGTTTAACAGAAGAGAATGAAAAAGTTACTGGGTAGTTTTTTCATTTTGCTGATCCATATTTACCAGGGGGCAATATCGCCTTATCTCATGCCTTCGTGCCGTTACACACCCAGTTGTTCGGCTTATGGAATCGAAGCCATACGAAAGCATGGTCCGTTCCGGGGTGGCTGGCTGGCGCTTAAGCGTATTGGCAGGTGCCATCCCTGGGGAGGAAGCGGGATTGATAAAGTACCCTGAGCAATGACCAATGACCAATTACCAATGACCAATTACCAATTACCAATTACCAATTACCAAATAATAACGCAGGCAGAACGATGGGAAAAACATATTTTTTAAATGTAAGACAAGCTGGATTTGTTGGGTTGGTATTTATGCTGCTATTTCCGGGTTTGCAGGGAACATATGCCCAAGCGCCAAATCAACAAGGTTTTGAGATCATGAAAAATCTTGATATTTATTCTAATATGATCAAGGAACTCAACCAGGATTATGTGGATGAAATCAACCCCGGTGAACTCACGCAAACCGGAATCAACGCCATGCTTGAATCCCTGGATCCCTATACAAATTTCATCCCCGAGTCACAGGTTGAGGATTACAAGTTTATTACCACAGGGCAATACGGCGGAATTGGCGCTTTGATTCACCAGCAAGGCGAATTTGTCGTGATATCGGAACCATATGAAGGCTCCCCAGCTCAAAAAACAGGCCTGAAGGCAGGAGATAAAATATTGGCAATCAATGGAAAACAGGCTAAAGGAAAAACATATGATGATGTCAGTTCTTATCTCAAGGGGCAGGCAGGCACAACCGTTACCCTGCAAATTCAGCGGGATGGAGAAAGCAACCCTATAGATAAAGTCATCACCCGCGAGATCATCAAAATTGACAACATCCCCTATTATGGCATGGTGGATCAACATACCGGATATATCAAGCTGACTGGTTTTACCCAAAATGCTGCCAAAGAAATGCGTCAGGCCTTTTTTAAACTCAAGGAGGGAAATGACCTGAAGGGAATCATCCTTGACGTGAGAGGCAATGGTGGCGGTTTGCTGAATGAAGCGGTTGATATTGCCAACCTTTTCGTTGAACGGGGGCAGGAGATTGTGAGCACCAAGGGAAAAATGGCAGATAAAAACCGGATACATTCAACCATGAATCCGCCCGTTGATCTGACCATTCCTGTTGTCGTGCTGGTGGATCATTCAAGCGCTTCTGCAAGTGAAATACTTGCAGGATCATTACAGGATCTTGACCGTGCTGTTGTCATCGGCCAGCGCACATTTGGAAAGGGATTGGTTCAAAATGTTGTTCCCCTGTCCTACAACGCCCAGATGAAAATTACCGTGGCAAAATATTATATCCCAAGCGGGAGATGCATCCAGGCGATTGACTACGCTCATAAAAAAACAGACGGAACATTTGGTAAGATTCCCGATTCTTTGATCCGTGCCTTCAAAACAAAAAATGGCCGGACTGTTTACGATGGAGGTGGTATAAATCCCGATATTCTCACAAAACCACGGAGATTCAGCAACCTGGCCCTTGCCCTCTATGGCAGGTATCTCATTTTTGATTTTGCCACATCGTATGTCCGTAAAAATCCCTCTATTTCCTCAGCCAGCGCTTTTGAGATCAATGATTCCATTTACAGCAGTTTCCTAGAATACATCAAGGGCAAAGATTACAACTACACAACAAAAAGCGAAAGAGCGCTTGAGGCATTGAAAAACGAGGCAATGAAGGAAAATTACTTTGATGCCATGCTTGAAGAATATGACCACCTGAAAAGTCGCATGGATGCTGATAAACTTGATGACCTGAAAAAATATAAAGAACAAGTGACTGAACTCCTTAAAATGGAAATCGTGACCCGATACTTTTACCAGAAAGGTAAAATTGAGGCGACGCTGAAGGATGATCCCGATTTGGCTTCAGCTATTTCCACAATTAACGACCCTGAGAAGTATTCGGCTATCCTTTCCGGGAAATATGTACAGACAAAACCTGAAATTCCGGTCAATCCAGATGATGAGGATGAAAACATTGATGAATAATCCAGACAAAATAAAATGTCATACACTAAGAATTAAATCATGCTCCCTGATGTCAATGCGCATATCCCTGATGACAGGAGTGTAAATTATACGATATCAAATGAATGAGGTCACCTACTCTTTTAACTACCTGGTATATAATTCCATAACAGAATTAGCCGTTGATGACAGGGAATTGCTTGAAAAGGCAAAAGAAGCAACTCATGGCTCCTTTGCCCCCTATTCGCATTACCATGTGGGAGCCGCGGTACGACTGGCAAACGGCATCATTTTTTCCGGAAGCAACCAGGAAAACATGTCATTTCCTGCTGGCTCCTGCGCTGAAAGAGTAGCAGTATTTGCTGCTGCTGCCAGCTATCCGGATATTCCGATGGAGGCTTTGGCCATCAGTGCAAAAGCCGACTCATTTGAGGTTACCGACCCCGTGCCTCCATGTGGAATTTGCAGGCAGGCCATTTTAGAATATGAGATGAAGTTCAATAATAAAATCCGGCTCATCCTGGGCGGCCAAAATGGTCATGTATACGTTATTGAGGGCATGGGAACCTTGTTGCCCCTCGCCTTTGTTGAAAAAGGACTTAAAAAATAGTTCAAAGATCAAAACTCAAAATTCAAAATTTCAAACTGATAGCCGAAATCCTTACAAGAAAATTCTCCCCATGAAAAAATCTTACACTGTTTTATTGATGTTCCTCCTCTTGCCCTTTCTTGCAATGAAGAGCGACAAACCGGCATACAAAATGTACAATGCCAAAGGCAGGACGGCCGAATACAATGACCTTCTTAAAGCAGCCTTAAATGCTGACATTGTATTCTTTGGCGAGATGCACAACAATCCTATCTGTCATTGGCTGGAGCTTGAATTGACAAAAGATATGTACGCTGAAAAAAAGGACAAACTGATACTCGGGGCTGAAATGTTTGAATCCGATAACCAATTGCTGATTAATGAGTACATTTCAAAACTGATCAGGAAGAAGGATTTTGAAGCTGAAGCAAAGCTTTGGCCGGGGTATAAAAGCAACTATGCGCCTATTGTCGACTTTGCACGTGAAAATGGGATTAAATTTGCGGCAACAAACATTCCACGTCGTTTTGCCGCACTGGTTAACCTGAAAGGATTTGAAGGCCTCGACAGCATTAATGCACTGGAACGGGGATTGATGGCGCCTCTGCCAGTTAAATACCCCGATACACTTGAATGTTATGCCAGTATAGCAAAAAGCATCGGAGATGGTCAGCCGGCACATCAAACTGCGAACCTGGGCAAGGCACAGGCGATGAAAGATGCTACCATGGCACACTTCATTATGAAATACGGAGCTTACGGACAAAAAACACTCTTGCATTTTAACGGGTCCTACCACAGCGATGATTATCAGGGGATTGTTTGGTATGTGAATCAGGCCATACGTAAAACAAGTTATGAATTGAAAATCCTCACTATCACATGCCTTGAGCAGGAGAATATAGATACCATTTCAAAACCGGATGCTGGAAAAGCTGATTTCATCATCATGATTCCCGCTTCGATGACCAAATCGCAATAATCGAACTTATTGTCGATACACCCTGTCAGGGTCATCGACCCTGACAGGGTGTATCGACAACATCTATGCGAACGTGTAATAGGCATTGATCAGAAAATTCCAAAGCGTCACAACCAGCGTGGCTGCCAATTTTGAGATATAGAAATTCACTTTGAACTTACCTGACATCGCCCAGATGATCAACAAGTTGATTATCAATCCGATCAGCGCAATAATAAAAAACCGCGTAAACTCAAGTGCAATGTTTGGATTGGTACTGTGAAAAGTCCAAATGCGGTTCATGATATAATTGGATGTAGCCGCCATTACGAAGCCACAAGTATTTGCTACATATTTCTGGATTTTAAAGAATTCCTTGCAGACAAACGTAATACCGAAATCAACAAAAACACCGGAAAAACCAACCAGGCTGAATTTGATGAATTTGAGGAAAAAAGCTTCGGTGAAAAATGTTGGAAGGTCCATGAATCAATATCAGAGTTGAATGATCAGAATCTGATTTTTTTCTTCCCTGATGATTTCAACGCTAATCGTTGCACCCAGCTTAAGTTTTTGAAGGCGGGACATATACTCATAAATGTTCCCGACCTGCATGCCATTGATGGCGATAATAATGTCGCCTTTCTTCATGCCTCCCTTATCGGCAGGCCCATCCTTGGTAACACCATCGATACGCAGGCCTTTTTTTTCTGTACCGGCAAAATCAGGCATAATGCCCAAAGTCACCTTCAACCGACGGCCCGAACGACCCGCATTCTCTTTTTTACCCGATTCTTTAAATGTCAGCGCTTTCGGAAGGTTGTCAACCCCGAGGATAACACTTGCTGCAAAGTCGCCAATTTCCCTTTCAGCATCCAAATCAAGTTTTTCGACATCATCGAAGGGGGTGTGATAATCGGTGTGCACCCCGGTATTAAAATAAAAAACAGGTATGTCAGAGGAATAAAACGCGGCATGATCAGAAGGGCCATATCCATCAGGAGAATGAACCACTGCAAAAGGCAATTTCTGCTCCAGGGATTTTAAAATTGAATCCGCCTCAACTGAAGTGCCTGTTCCACTGACTGAAATCGAGTTTTTCTCCTTCTCAAACCGGCCAACCATATCAAAATTAAACATGGCTTTCATTTTTTTTATTTCCACTGGAGGATGGTTCACAAAATATTTGGATCCCAAAAGTCCGATTTCTTCTGAGCTGAAGGTGACAAAAATAATGCTTCTTTTAATATTTCCTTTTTCCTGGGCAAGTCGTTTGGCAAGTTCCATTACCATCGCAGTCCCTGAGGCATTATCATCGGCTCCGTTATGAACTGCACTGGTGTCGGGCGTTCTCGATCCGGAGCCCTTACCACCTAAACCGAGATGATCGTAATGACCACCAACCACAAGATATTCATTTTTCAATATTGGATCACTGCCTTCAAGCATTGCCATTACGTTGGCTGTTCGCTGATGCTCAACTACAAGATCGATGGTTCCGATAACTGTTTCGCCGATTTCAAAACTTTTTGGGGCCTTGGAAGATACAAGGATCCGTTCAAGACTGTCGATGGTTACACCACTTTTTTTCAGCAGCTTATCTGCAAATTCGCGGGTGATGCTCACGATGGGAATCCCTCCCTTTACTTCATTGTTTTCAACCACAAGCGGCATCAGTTTATCTTCTTTGTCGACACCTTTGGGGGTGACAAGTAATAACCCCGCTGCCCCCTGGTCTTTAGCGGTCAAAACTTTACTCCGTTCATCACCGTATGGGATGAATTTACTATCGGGATTGTCAAGATCCGGGTCAGCCCTGAATATCATGACCCATTTGCCCTTTACATCCAATCCTTTATAATCGCTCCATTTGAGACTGTCGAGATCTATGTCGAACCCATATCCTGCAAAAATAACAGGTGAGTTCACTGTTGCATTGGTTGAAAATGAAAGCGGAATGAAATCCCTTTTAAGCGAGGCATTATAATCTCCAAAAACAAGAGCATTTTTATCCCCCAGTTTCACATCGGTTACGATTTCGAACCATTGAAATCCAGCTTCACCCAGAAGTTTCAACCCTGCCGATTTAAAATGATCACGGATATAGGCAGCTGCCACGTTAATCTCGGCTGTACCAGGTTTGCGGCCCTTCAGCGAATCGGATGCCAGGAAAGTCACATACTCCTGAAGATCGCTGGCTGAGGTTCTGATTTCCTGCGAAAAAACAACATTTGATAATAAAATAAAAAGAATAATAATGATGTTACGTTTCATATTTTATGAATGTATAAGTTAAAAAATTGAGCCCACTCCGATAACTTTTATTTATGATTTATTTGAAAGATTATCAACAACAAGTCACTGATTATAAAGACACTTCTACTTCGATCAGTGTCTGGTTTTCTTTGAAACTGCCTTTTCGGAGTGGACTCAAGATTTTAGTTTTGATCTTTGAATTTTCAGTTTAGTTTGCAAGCTCCTTAATAATTCCACCTCCCAGCACAATATCATCCTCGTAAAACACTGCTGATTGCCCGGGTGTAATTGCATCGTTCGGATGAAAAAAGGTGACTTTGACATCCCCGTTTGCCCATGGTTCGATACGTGCTTCGCGCTCTTTTTGTGCCGACCTGATTTTGGCGGTACAATCCATAGTTTCTTCCAATTTCGCCAGGGCAATCCAATTAAGATCTGAGACAATAAAGGAGGCATTGTATGTTTCTTCGCGAATCCCTACAATAACTGTGTTGGCCTCTTTATCAAGCCCAATGACGTAGAGCGGTTCAGAATAGGCTATCCCAAGCCCCTTTCGCTGACCTATCGTATAGTTCCAGATTCCCTTGTGATGGCCGAGAATCTTTCCATTTGAGTCAATGATATTTCCCGGATTATCTTCCACCTCCAGCAGGTCTTTGTAATCACCACTATAAAAATCCTGGCTTTCCTCAAGGTCTTCGGTGGTAATACCGACTTTACGCGCCAGTTCCTTTATTTCGGGTTTGGTAAACCCTCCGATCGGGAGCAGAACATGCCGCAGTTGTTCCTGTGAAAGGCGATGGATAAAATAGGTCTGGTCCTTCTTCAGGTCTGTCGCTTTTTTCAACACATAACGCTGGTATTTATCACTGAATTCAACACGTGCATAATGCCCGGTGGCGAAGTAATCAAAACTGATCCCTGCTTTTTCCGCCATCCCGGGTAACATGCCAAATTTGATAAGCTGGTTGCACTGGATACAGGGGTTTGGTGTACGTCCGGCCAGGTATTCAGATTTAAAGTACTCAAGCACAGCCTGTTTATACTCAGCCGAACAGTTGAATACATGATATGGTATGCCAAGTTTATCAGCTACTTCCCGTGCTTCGCGAATTTCTTCCTCTTCGTCGGAACCATAACAGGCATGCCTGCCTGTTGATTTATACTGACCGTCCCAGATAGCCATGGTGACACCTATTACTTCATAGCCCTGCTCCCTGAGCAGGAATGCTGCCACCGAAGAATCAACACCACCGCTCAAACCAACAATGACGGTTGTTTTTTTTGTCAAGTTTTGAATGATTTATGGAATAAATAAATGGTTGCAAAGTTAGCGATAATTTAATTGTATGGTCATGCTGTGAACCATCCGGAATTTTTCGACCAGATACCCAAATCACTATTATGCATCAAAATACGACAGATTTGACGAATTAATTGACGTTTACGAATTTCCGCTTGCCACAATTAAATACTTTATATATTTTTGTATCTTAATCAATTAAACGTTATGAAACGACTTATCTCGATCACCAGCATGTTACTAATCTCCGGATCCATTTTAATTCAGACCAGTTGTAAGAAAAAAGTTTCAGAGGACCCAGTGGTTATTCCAACAAAATTTACGGAATTAAAGATCGATCCCGCGTTTAAATTTGAGAATTTCTCCAATTTGGGAACCTCCATTCAACTCTCTAACAACAAGGCCTCCGGAGTCGAGATTATTCAAATTTACGACGCACATCCCAACAATGGAGGAAAACTGATTCTGACCGGTGCAGCCAGCCAGGACGGTTTATTCAACCTGCCTGTTCGTATTGCTTCCCGTTTAAAAGAGGTGTACGTGGCTAAATTATCATCCATCGGAGCCAACGAATACGTAGCAGTTCCGGTAACCGGATCGACGATCCAGTTCAATTTCGCCGGGTATCAGCCAAACAAAGAGGCTAATGCAGATTGTAACTATACGATTCCGAACAATTTCAATAACAATTTAACCATCCCAGCAGGTGAAACTTATTGTGTTGCAGCCGGCACAACGGTTACGATTAAAGAACTTGAAATTAAATCAGGTGGAACTTTAAGTGTAAGTGGTTCAGCTACTATTACAAAGCCGTATAAAAGCGCCAATATCAACCAAACCCTGATTGTTAACCCCGGCGGAACGCTCAATTTACCGAAATTCAATCTTGACTATACGGTCGAGAACTACGGCACCCTGAACTTTACCGGGAGTAACAATGGGGAGCAAACATGTCAGATTGAAGGTTCCTTACACAACTGGGCATCTGTTGTATCAACCATTAAATTGATAGATCATGGTTCGATCATTAATGATGGGACATTTACAACCTCGCAAGACTTCGAAATCAATTCGGATGGATCGCTGGTCAACAACTGCCAGTTCATTGTATCCAGTAATTCAAAATCCACCTCATCTGAAGATGTAAATTTCAAACAATCGGGCGCTTTCACCAACAATGGCTATGTGTATGTTAAAGGTGAAGCTGATTTCACCGGGTCCGACAACAACAAAAAAGCAACCCTTGGCGACAAAAGTTTAATTGATACCAAATCATTTAAGGTTGAAGGCTACATCGTTGGACCAAACGCATCAGGGTCCAAGTCTCAAATTACCTCCACCGACGACAGTCAAACATCCGGTGGTTCCGACATCCGCGGATATGTCGATCTTTGGGTAAAGGATGGCAATCATATCAGCCCAAACAACGGATACAAAGAGCCGGAAAAGGTTACCTACCATGCTTATACGGTTACTGCGCCTTCATGCGCAGTTAATGTGGCGCCCACCATAACCAGCTCCCTGCAAATCGGAGGTATTAAAAATCAGGCAATGACCCCTTATGTGATTACTGCTGATGGAACACCGACCATTACATACAATGCAACGGGCCTTCCTGCATGGTTGTCTTATAATTCTTCAACCCATACCCTCAGCGGGACACCAACTTCAGCTTCGACTTTTAACGTAACCTTGACTGCAACGAATTTTATGGGCACCGATACGAAGACGTTGGTGATCATTACTACAGAGCCAACGGCTGCCCCGGTGATTACCAGCAATCTTACAGCATCTGCCACGCTTAACCAGTCATTCAATTATACCTTAAAGGCCAGTGGAACAGGACCCATAACCTACGATGTAGGTAATTTGCCAGGTGGCCTAACATGGGATCCTGATACACAGCTCATTTCAGGTAGCCCAACTACAGCAAACACCTATAATATCGATCTTTACGCTACCAATGCAGGTGGAACAACGCATGAAGTATTGGTATTGACGGTGGGAACTCCTCCAACCATAACAAATAATCCGCTCACGGCATCGGGGACCAAAGACATTCAGTTTACCACCTACACGGTAACGGCATCGGGGTCGCCGCACATTACCTATACTGCTACAAATTTACCTGATGGGTTAACCTTTAATCCTGTGGATCAAACCATTAACGGCACTCCAACCAGCAGCGGGGTAAAAGATGTGACCTTAACCGCAATCAACGATTATGGAACTGACATTAAAACATTGAGCATAACCATTGTCGAAGGTTTACAGCCTCCGGTTATCACAAGTTCGTTGACTGCCTTCAGCGTGAAAGATTATCCGTTCAGCTATACTATTGAAGCCACCGGTTCACAACCAATGACTTTTAGCATTGATGAAACGAAACTTCCGGCCGGACTTACATTTAGCGGAGGCGTGATCAGTGGCACTCCATCAGTGATCGGTATCTTCAACATCCCAATGACTGCGCATAACAGTGTTGCAAATGATAACAAAACACTTGTACTCACGATTGCTGCAGGCAGCGGAACAGATACGGATGGAGATGGTATTCCCGACAACATTGATGCATATCCTACAGATCCAACGCGCGCCTTCAACTCCTATTATCCCAATGAGGTTGATTATGTGAGCGTGGCCTTTGAAGATCTGTGGCCTGGTAAGGGCGATTACGACTTCAACGACTTCGTAGTAAACCTCAATTACAAGATGGTTACCAATGCCCAGAATAAAATGGTGGATGTGATATTAAAATACCAGATCATGGCCGATGGCGCATCCCTTGACAATGGGTTTGGACTTGTATTCGATGTTGAGCCTGGAACTGTTGAAAGTGTTTTGGGTTGTATCAAACTTGGGAATGCCGTATCAATTGATTCCAAAGGATTTGAAGCAGGCCATACCAACCAAACCGTCATCATTCCCATCGACAACATCAACCCCATCATGGAAGGGGGTATGGCGAACACCATTGTTGGTGGAAAGTATGTTCAAACATCAGTGCAAGTCGTGACTACCCACTTTGGCACGCCACAGGCTTCCATTGGATTACCTCCTTACAACCCCTTCATTTTTGTTGATCAGGTTCGCGGACATGAAGTTCACCTGAAAGACAAGCCACCGACAGAGTTTGTTGACAATGCCCTTTTTGGAACATGGCTCGATGCTTCGGATCCTGCACAAGGTCTTTATTACCGTTCAACAACCGGTCTGCCCTGGGGAATTGAAACTCCTGTTAATTTCAATTATCCTATCGAACTGGCGGATATTTTAACCGCTCATCTGAAGTTTGCCGCATGGGCACAGTCTTCAGGCGCTGAATATATGGATTGGTACATGGACAAGCCGGGATACAGAGATGTATCCAAGATTTACGTGATCCCAAACTAAATCCTTTTTGTTTTCTGTGGGTTGAAAATCCCCGTGCAGCAATGCCGGGGATTTTTTTATGAGGTCCGGAGACAGCACCTGGAAAACAAGGTTACCCTGAAGAGAATAAATAATTGTGTCGTTTTACACTTACCGGTATTTCAGCAAACGGAATATAAAAACCAGGTAACAAACCACTGTAAAAACGCCAATACCCGAAATCAGGAACATCGCTTGCGGGCCGATCGAATACCATAGCACACCAGCCAGACTGCTTGCGATCAGGGTGCAGATGCTGGCGGCGCTATTATAAAAACCCAGGGCAGTTGCTGTATCATTCTTTTCAGCAAGATTCGAAAGCAGCGCTTTTGAAATTCCCTCCGTACAGGCTGCATAAACTCCGTAAAAGAAAAACAAAACGCCGAAGAAAGACAATGAACTCACAAATCCCATGCTTGAATAGACTAAGGCAAAAAGTACCAATCCGGCAATCAGCATGGTTTTTAACCCAATTTTATCGGCAAGGACACCTATCGGATAGGAAAACAGGGCATACACCAGGTTATAAAAAATATAAACACCAATCATGGTGGTATCGGAAAAATGCTGTTCCTTTAAGGCCAACAGTAAAAAGGCATCAGAACTGTTGAACAGGGTGAATGCCAGGAGTCCTGCCACCAGGTAACGAAAAGATGGAGAAGCTACCTGCCAATACCTGAGATAAGAAAAAAAACCAATGACAGGTGGAGGTGCGGCGGTATGGTGAGGTGGCGAAATTTCCTCTTTGTAACCTTGTGACCCTAGAACCCTGTGGTCATGGCCCCGGGTAACTCTGTGACGCTGTGACTCTGTGACCTTATCCTTCAGCAAGAACGTCAGCCCGATGGCGATGAGGCCGGGAAAAAAGGCAATAAAGAACATCCATTTATACTGACCGGGATAAAAGTGCAAAAAAATCAAGGCCATGATGGGTCCAATTGATGCGCCAACGGTATCCATCGACCGATGAAAGCCAAATACTTTTCCTTTGTGTTCCTTTGTGGTTTCGTCGCTAAGCATTGCATCGCGGGCGCTCGTGCGAATCCCTTTACCAAAGCGGTCAAGCGTTCGGGCAAAAAATATCCAGACAGGAAAGGTAAACATGGCCATCATAGGCTTGGAAAGTGCGCTTAAAGAATAGCCTGCCCTGATAAATGGCACCCGTTTTTGCCAGGAATCGGACAGGTGGCCGAAATAACCTTTGCTCAAACCCGCTGTAGCCTCGGCAAAACCCTCAAGAATTCCGATCAGCAGCGCTGAAAACCCTATCGATTTAAGGTATACAGGCATGATGGGATAAAGCATCTCACTGGCGACATCGGTAAATAAGCTTACGAAAGAGACTAACAGGACCGTGCGGGTGAGAATTTTAGTTTTTCCGGGCATGAGTGAAAATTAAAATTCAAAAAGCAAAAATCAAAACTACAATTCAAAAAGCAAAACGCAAAACGCAAAACGCAAAATGCAAAATGCAAAATCAAAAATCAAAACCACAACTCAAAAATCAAAACCAGCGCTATTAATAATTATCACGGCATTCTCTGCATCTGTTGCTTTTATTTTCAAATTCTCAAATTTCCACATTCTCAGATCCCCAAATCTTCACATCTTCAAATTCCCAAATCTTCAAATCTTGAGCCTACTCCGAAAAGTCTGAACAATTGGATCCTGAGCGGAGTCGAAGGATGCAAACACCTGATAATAAGGACACTTCGACTTCGCTCAGTGTCCGGTTTTCCATTAAATTGCCTTTTTCGGAGCATACTCAATCTTCAAATCCCCGAATCTTCAAATCCTCAAATCTTCACATCCTCATTTTTCAACTTTAAGGTATTCCGTCGCCACCGCGCTGAGTTTGTTGTTCCAGTGTTTACTTGCTGCTTTTGCATACGCAATGGTTTCATCATCGCTATACCGGAGTTTCTTAAGTAATGTGAAAGCATTCATCCGGGTTTCGAATTCAAATTTCGGACTGCAATAACTGATCAGTTCTGGTAATAATTCCTTTTCCCCGCCACCTATGCTAATCTCAAGCCATTTCATCCTTATATTTTTTCCTCGCCATCCTTCCATTTCCCTGGTAATTTCCAAATATGATTCTTTGCTTTTTGGAAAGGAGCCACATAAAGCGTCCAGCGCCAGTTCAACATTCAGATAACTCGAATCATGCAACATGCCTTCTGTCGCACTCTGTAAAAGATCGGGGACCGGATTCAAATATTTGAGGGCTGCCTTGCGAACATTGGCATCCTTGTCGCGCAATGCCTGCCGGAAAAGCTCCATAACCTCCGGAGAATAACCAACGGCCAACTGACCGAGAATTTCTGCCTTGATCAGCCAGAATGATTCTGCATGAAATGCCTTAATCTGTATATCCACTTTTTTATCAGCAGGGGCATTTCGCAATGCAAGCCACGCATCATACCGGTCAATCATATTTTCAGCCTTTACAGCCTGGGCTGCTAATTGTTCGAAACTTCGCTCAAATTTTGCCTTTTTCAGGATTTTCCGGTTGGGATCAAACAATACGAACTCGATCGGCTTCCGGCCAGGATTGGGAATGATGACGTCGGTATATTGCTTCTCGATCCAGTTTTTTATTTTGTCTGAGGAACCGTCGGTGTAATGCACTTCAAACTGGATAGGCATTTTAAAAAGTCCGCTGAGTTCATTAACCTCCTGGGTTTGCCATACTTTAACATGGGTGCTGTGATTTCCAAGAGAATCAATCGCAACAGAATCCGAAACTTTGTAATCAGGCTCCCCTCCTCTTAAAATCCATTCATCGAAAAACCAATTGTATGGTTTGCCGCTTGTTTCATAAACACAACGGATGAAATCGTTGGTCTCGGCATAGCTAAATCCATATTTTTCAAGATAATGTTTGATGGCGTCCCTGAATTCCCGGTCGCCCATTACATCCCTGAGCATATCCAATACCAGCGAACCTTTCTGGTATATCCGCTGCACACCTCCGCGGGTTCCTCCAACAGGGAAACTGTTTTTGGTTGCAGCATCCAATGCCTGGAGCATCTCGTCGTTGCGGATATTCTGGTAATAGTCCTCTCCATAAACACTCTTTTCAAACATCTTGGCATAGTAGGTTCCAAAGCTTTCGGTAAGCCAGACATCACGGTTAACAAAATGGGCCACGTAATTCCCAAACCACTGATGAGCCAACTCATGAGCATTCACATTCACATAGTTACGCTGCCACCAGGCACGGGGATCAATCTGCATAAAATCACCAAACACTGTGCTGGTGGTGGTTTCCATGGCTCCATACATATAATCTATCACCGGGGCTTCACGATAAACAGGGTATGGATAGGGAACTCCCATCTCCTTTTCGAAGAAATCGAACATCTGTCCCGTATATTTATAGGTTGTGGCAACGCGATCGGGCATATCGGAATAGAACCAATACTCAAGGGGCGCCCCGCGGGAAGTTTCATCACTCATATAATCATAATCGCCTATCACCAAAGCCGTGGAGAAAAAAGGATGGTCCTTTTCCATTGCATAATGCCAGGTGCTGGTACCATCGGCATTTGCCTCAATCCCAATTCGCTCGCCATTCGAGAATACCTTGTATTTTTTATCGAAAGTGATGTACAAATCCATCGTAATACGTCCCTCCATATAAGGTATCCAGCCATGTGGCCGGTGAGCCCA
>Ga0247841_10008005_pt1 | contig 15400 bp, 10 predicted proteins | sample LaCruzMarch2015__2_FD_192410 | JGI IMG/M metagenome (GOLD analysis project Ga0247841, IMG submission 192410) | Freshwater microbial communities from meromictic Lake La Cruz, Castile-La Mancha, Spain - LaCruzMarch2015_18m | ecosystem: Environmental > Aquatic > Freshwater > Lake | place: Spain...
GGTGGTTTTACCAATGGGGAAACACCCGATCCCATTCCGAACTCGGAAGTTAAGACCATTAGGGCCGATGGTACTGTAGCCGCAGGGCTATGGTAGAGTAGGTCGCTGCCGGGGTTTAATTTAACAAGGTAGCCCGAAAGTTGATTTCGGGCTACCGATATATTTTTTATGTCTAAGAAAGTAAGATTCCGCCACCGGCGGAATTAAATGTCCGCTAAGCGGGCGTCTTACCGAGGCGAAAGCAGATTTATTTAAGCTTCTCTCTCGGGGGAAGCTTTTTTTAGTTGTAAATTTGCAGGGGTGATAAAATGGATAAGCAAAAAAAGGCAGCAGTAGTTGACGAACTTTCAAAATCAATAATAAATAGTACAGGCATGATTTTGACAGAGTACCAAGGGCTCAGTGTTTCTGAGATCTCTGAGCTGCGTGCAAAATTGCGTAAGCAAAATTGTCAATACAAAGTAATAAAAAACACACTTGCAAAAATAGCATTTAAAGGCACAGAACTGGAAAGTTTTGCAAGTAATTTTTCTGGTCCAACCGCTGTTGTTGTTCAAAAAGGCGATCCATCAATTTCTGCAAAAACAGTAATTAATTTTGCAAAGGATCATGCGAAACTTAAGCTTATACTCGGGTTTTTAAGTGGCAAGGTTTTAACACCGTCAGAGGTTAAAAATTTAGCATCATTGCCGTCTAAGGAAGTACTTGTCGGTAAAATGCTTGGGGCAATGAAGTCGCCGTTGTATGGTTTGGTAAATGTAATGAGTGGCACAATAAGAAATTTTGCTTATGTGCTTAAAGCTATAAAAAAACAAAAGACCACCCAGGTCTAAATAATAAAACAAAGAAAAACACGGAGGTGTCAGATGTCAAGTAAAGAACAGATGATAGAAGCAATTGGTTCAATGTCGGTGTTAGAACTCTCAGAGCTTGTAAAAGCTCTTGAAGAGAAGTTTGGTGTTTCTGCATCAGCCCCAGTTGCTGTTGCCGCGGGTGCCGCTACCGCTGGAACTGCAGCAGTCGCAGCTGAAGAAAAAACCGAGTTCAATGTTGTGCTTGCTACTGTCGGTGCAAACAAAATTGCTGTAATTAAAGTTGTTCGTGAGATTACAGGTCTTGGTTTGAAAGAAGCGAAAGATCTTGTTGATGGTGCGCCAAAAGTAGTAAAAGAAAATGCCGATAAAGCTACCTCCGATGATATAAAAAAGAAGCTTACTGAAGCTGGTGCAACTGTAGAAATAAAATAATAAAAAATCATTGACAAATAAACGCAAAACAGATATAATAACAGTCTGCGTTTTGTATTTATTTTGTATTTAAGGGACAAATGAGACGAGAAAAACTTAACTTCGGTCGGATAACGTCGCCAATAGAGCCGCCACAACTCCTTGAGATGCAAAAGCGCTCATATGTAGAGTTTTTACAGAAAGAAATTCCTTCCGAAAAGCGTAAAGCCCAAGGGCTACAAGGCGCATTCAAAGATGTTTTTCCTTTAACAAACTCTGATGGTACATATACCCTTGAGTTTGTTTCTTATTCTCTTGGTGAGCCCAAATATTCCGAAATAGAATCCCTTAGCAGAGATGCAGTGTTTGCAGCACCTCTTAAGGTAACCTTGCGTTTAATACAAAAACAGGAAAATGGCAAAGAAAAGGATCTTGCGGAGCAAGAAGTTTACTTTGGAGATGTTCCTTTGATGACTAATACCGGCACATTTATAATAAATGGCGCCGAGAGGGTTGTCGTTAGCCAAATTCATCGTTCACCTGGAATAATTTTTGAAGAAGACGAAGAAAAACGCGTAACCGCTCTTGGTAAGCCTATGTATTTTGCCAGAATGATTCCATACAGAGGCGCATGGGTTGAGCTTGAGTTTGATCAAAATAGTTTGCTTTATGTGAGAATAGATCGTAAAAGAAAAATACTTGCGTCAACATTTTTACGTGCACTTGGTTTTGAGTCAGACGAAGAGATTTTGCAGCTTTTTGCCGACTATGAAGAAGTTGTTTTAAATGATGAACTTGTTGAAATTTCTTTAAACGGTAAATATTTGGCGCAAGATATTATAGACAAATCAACAGGCGAAGTTATTCTTGATGCTGGTTGTGAACTTGGCGAAGAGCTTTTAAAGAAATTAAAGTCAAAAGGTGTAAAAGCACTAAAAGTTCACCGCGACCCAACAATTCTTTTAACGCTAAAAAAAGATTCCATAAAAACAAAAAAAGACGCAATAAACTTAATCTATAAAATACTTAAAACGCAAGAATTTATTGTTCAAGAAAGAGCTGCTGGTTTTCTTGATGAACTACTTTTTAAATCAACGCGCAGGTATGATCTTTCGCGTGTAGGCCGTTACAAAATTCTAAAAAAACTTTCCCCATTCTTTAATTACTTTTCAACCAATAAAGATTTTTCTAAATTTGATTTTTCACTACCTCAAGACACAAAAAGAACTCTTTGCCGTGAAGATGTTGTTGCAACCATAAAATACCTTCTTATGCTTTACAACGGCGTAACGGAATATGGCGAAGGTAAAAATAAAATTAAAATTGAATCTGACGACATAGATCACCTTGGCAATAGGCGTGTTAGATCTGTTGGTGAGTTGCTTGAAAATCAAATAAGAGTTGGGCTTGTTCAAATGGCTCGAGTTGTTAGAGAGCATATGAATATGCAGGATAAAGCGACAATTACGCCAAGAGCGCTCGTAAACATAACCCCGTTTGTTGCTCAAATACGTAAATTTTTCGGTACTTCACAACTTTCACAGTTTATGGACCAAATTAATCCACTTGCGGAGCTTACACATAAACGGCGTTTAAGTGCGCTTGGGCCTGGTGGTTTAAACCGTAAACGTGCTGGTTTTGAGGTTCGCGATGTGCATTACACCCATTACGGAAGAATATGTCCTATTGAAACTCCAGAAGGTCCAAACATTGGTCTTATAACTTCTCTTGCCACATATGCGAGGGTAAATGAGTATGGACTAATAGAGTCACCGTATATTAAAGTTAAAAATGGGAAGCTTTTAGATGAGGTGGAGTATTTAACAGCCGATAAAGAAGATGAAAATATAATAGCCCAGTCAAATACACCGGTAGATGGCAGGAAAAACATAACGGCTGACCTTGTTCAGGCAAGTCAACGAGGCGATTACCCTATGGTGGAATCATCGCGCATTAATTATATGGATTTGTCTCCAATGCAGGTTGTTTCTGTTTCTGCCGCATTAATTCCATTTCTTGAACATGACGATGCAAACCGTGCGCTCATGGGTTCAAACATGCAACGCCAGGCAGTGCCTTTGCTTATTACCGATGCACCAGTTGTTGCAACAGGAGTTGAAGAAAAAGTTGCTAAAGACTCTGGTGTTATGGTTCTTGCAAAACGCGGTGGCGAAGTTATAAGTGTTCAGTCCGATGAAATTTGTGTTTGGAGTACGGAGAGTGGTAAGCCCGCGATAGATATTTATAAATTAAATAAGTATCTTCGTTCAAACCAAGACACTTGTGTAAATCAAACACCAATAGTTTCAAAAGGGGATAAGGTTAAAAAAGGTGATACTCTTGCCGACGGTCCATGTACATCAAATGGACAATTGGCACTTGGTAAAAATATACTTGTAGCATTTATGCCGTGGGATGGATACAACTTTGAAGACGCTATCATCCTATCTGAAAAGCTGCTTCACAGAGATGCTTTTACGTCTGTTCATATACATGAATTTCAGGCGGAAGCTCGTGAATCGAAGGGCCGCCCGGAAGAAATAACACGCGACATCCCAAATGTTGGCGCCGAGGACCTGCTTAACCTTGACGAAGATGGTGTTATAAGCGTTGGCTCCTTTGTTGCTCGTGGCGATATACTTGTTGGTAAAACAGCTCCTAAGGGCGAGCAACAGCAAACTCCAGAAGAGAAGTTGTTAAAGTTCCTTTTCGGTAAAAAAGCTGAAGATGTTCAAGATTCTTCTCTTAGGGTTCCACCTGGAACATCTGGTAGAGTTATAGGCGTGCGTACATTTGTGCGCAGAGAGAAACTTTCTGATAAAGAAATAAAGAAAAGACAAGAAGAAATTGAGCAACTTTTTAAAGATGCAATGGACAACATAAAGCGTTATAAAAAAGAGCGCTTGGTTGGTGCAAAAGCGTCGGAGAAAGAAAAAATAGAAGCGTTCTATGCAAAAAAAGAAGAATTAATTAAAACAGAAAGAGCAAAAGAAAAAGAGCGTTTCAAAAAAGGCGATGAGCTTGCAGTATCGGTTAATAAAATAGTCAAAGTTTATATAGCAACAAAAGCAAAAGTTCAGGTGGGAGACAAGCTTGCAGGGCGTCACGGTAATAAGGGTGTTGTTTCAAGAATTGTTCCTGTTGAAGATATGCCCAGAATGCCCGATGGTACACCCGTAGATGCTGTTTTCTCTCCGCTGGCCATACCATCTCGTATGAATGTGGGTCAGTTACTTGAAACAATACTCGGTTGGGCCGGCATGAACTTGAATGTACAAATGTTAACCCCAATATTTGACGGTGCGAAAGAAGGGCAAATAAAAGAGCAGGTTTCAAAGGCAAAAGATTTCCTTTGTGAACAAAAAAGAGTTGAGTTTAAAGCATGCGGTTTAAAAGGTGCCGCTCTTGATGAAGCTGTTGAGAAATATAGAAATGAATATTTGCCGGATGATGCTTGCAGAATTACATTGTACGATGGCAGAACCGGTGTGCCATTTTTGGATAAAGTAACAATTGGTTATATGTATGTTCTTAAGCTCATTCATCTTGTAGAAGACAAAATACACGCTCGTTCAACTGGCCCGTATTCATTAATTACAAGACAGCCATTAGGTGGTAAGGCGCAATTTGGCGGTCAAAGATTTGGTGAAATGGAAGTTTGGGCCGTTGAAGGTTATGGTGCGGCATACACATTGCAAGAGTTCTTAACTGTAAAGTCGGACGATGTTACCGGAAGAATAAGAATGTATGATGCAATTATAAGAGGCGAAACAATATCTGAGCCATCTATTCCAGAGTCATTTAAGGTGCTTGTAAACGAGCTTAGAGGGCTTTGCCTGAATGTTGAACTTTTACATAAGGGTTCAAAAGAAGAAAAAGCAAGAAACAAAGAAAAAAAATAAAATTCGCAAAACTAATTTAACACTAAAAGGTGTCTATGTCTAAATTTGCATTTCCAATAGCAGGCACAAAAAGAAAAAATATCTCCGGCCTTAACTTCGCAGGGTTTCATGGCATGCGTTTAACAATTGCCAATGACGACCAGATAAGGTCGTGGTCTTTTGGTGAAGTTAAAAAGCCGGAAACCATAAATTACAGAACATTTAAACCTGAGCGTGACGGTCTATTCTGCGAAAGGATATTTGGCCCGATGAAAGATTATGAGTGTCATTGCGGCAAGTATAAATATGTAAAACATAAAGGTCAGGTTTGCGACCGTTGCGGTGTAGAAGTTACGGAAGCGAAGGTTCGCCGTGAAAGGTTTGGCCATCTTGAGCTTGCTGTTCCAGTTGCTCACTTGTGGTTTTTAAGAAAGCCGCCGTCAAGAGTTGGCCTTCTTTTAGACATGAAGATAAGTGATCTTGAGCGCGTTATATATTACACAAAGTACATTGCAATGGAAACGCTTAAAGATTCATCCGGCAAAACGATACTTAGCCAGTCGGATCTTATTGGTGAAGAAGAATACAATAAGCTGCGCAAAGAGTACAAAGATAAATTAAAAGTTGATATTGGTGCCGGCGCTATACGCAAAATGCTTGCGGCAATTGATTTAGATGCAGGGTCAAAGAAAATAAGAAGTGAGATAAAGCGTATAAAGTCCGATGCAGAAAGAGCCCGCCTTGTAAGAAAACTTCGCGTTTTAGAGGGTTTCAAAAGCTCAAACACAAGACCGGAAAGCATGATATTAAATGTGTTGCCGGTTATTCCGCCAGATCTAAGGCCTTTGGTTGCCCTTGAGGGTGGTCGTTTTGCAACTTCGGATCTTAATGATCTTTACCGTAGAATAATTAACCGGAACAACCGCTTACGCCATATTGAGCAGTTAAAAGCTCCAACCGTTATGATAAATAATGAAAAACGGTTGCTTCAAGAGGCAGTTGACGCTTTAATAGATAATGAATCGCGTCCAAGGCCTGTTGCTGGTGCGGGAAACAGATCACTTAAGTCACTTTCAGATACGCTTAAAGGCAAGCAAGGTCGTTTCCGTCAGAACTTGCTCGGTAAAAGAGTTGACTACTCCGGCAGAAGTGTAGTTGTTGTTGGTCCTAACCTTAAACTTAATCAATGCGGACTTCCAAAAGAGATGGCGCTTGAGCTTTTCAAACCGTTTATTATCCGCGAACTTATAAAAGAAGAAAAAGTTACGCTTAAAGCCGCAAGAAGAATGCTTGAACGTGGCTCGGCTGGTGTGTGGGATATCCTAGAAAAAGTTACAAAAAATCACCCCGTGCTTTTAAATCGCGCGCCAACTCTGCATCGTCTTGGTATACAGGCATTTGAGCCAATACTCATTGAAGGTAAGTCTATACAGCTCCATCCGCTTACATGTACGGCGTTTAATGCCGATTTTGACGGTGACCAAATGGCCGTGCATTTACCAATTACAATAGAAGCGCAAATAGAAGCCCGTGTTCTTATGATGTCTGTAAACAACATACTTTCGCCGGCGTCTGGTAAACCAATTGCTGTACCAAGCCAAGATATGGTGTTAGGTATTTGTTATATGACAAAAGAAAAAAATGGTGTGCCCGGTGAAGGTTCAATTTTCTCAGGTGCGCAAGAAGTAGTATCGGCGTATCAGATTGGCAAAGTAGACCTTCACGCAAGAATAAAAGTATTCCCAATTACAGAAATAAAAGAAAAAGCTCTTAAGGATGCTGAACAAAAAGATGTAAACAAGTGGAAAAGTTACACAACAGTTGGCAGGGTATTGTTTAATGAGCACCTTCCAAAAAATGAAAAAGGCGAGTACTTACTTGGTTATTACAACAAGGTTTTTACAAAACGCGAAACAGCCGAACTTGTTGATAGATGTTACAATCAGTTAGGGCATTATAGAACAGTTATTTTACTTGATGAACTTAAAAAAACAGGATACAGATATGCAACAATAGCTGGTGTTTCAATTTCAATTGACGAAATGAAGATTCCACCTGCGAAAGAAGAGCTTGTAAAAAGGGCTCACGGCCAGATAAAAGAAATTAAAAAACAAGCCAAAATGGGCTTGATAACTGAAAGCGAACGTTACAATAAGGTAATAGATATATGGACGCATGTTACCGATAATGTTGCGGATATAATGTTTGATGAAATGAAAAAAGATGAATTTGTTCCTTTCAAAAAAGGTGTAAACCGTTTTAATTCAATATTCATGATGGCTGACTCTGGCGCTCGTGGTTCGCGTCAGCAGGTGCGTCAGCTTGCCGGTATGCGTGGACTAATGGCAAAACCGCAAAAAAAGCTCACAGGTGGCGTTGGTGAAATTATTGAAACGCCCGTTATTTCAAATTTCAAAGAAGGTCTTACAATTCTTGAATACTTCATATCAACTCACGGTGGAAGAAAAGGTCTTTCAGATACCGCTCTTAAAACGGCGGATGCAGGTTACTTAACGCGCCGTCTTGTAGATGTAGCGCATGATGTTGTTGTAACAATTGACGATTGTAAAACCATTAATGGCGTACGAGTTGGTACGCTTATGAGTGGTGATGAAGTTATTGAAAAAATGGAAGAAAGAATAATTGGCAGAGTCGCGTTGGACAATGTAGTTGGTATTTTGCCGGGTAAAGATGGTGAACTGCATGAAGAAGTGATTGTAAAGCGTGGAGAGTTAATAAATCCGGAAACAGCAAAGAAAATTGCCCAGGCAGGCATTGAAATAATTGGTATAAGAAGTGTTCTTACCTGTGAAGCTGTCAAAGGTGTCTGTGCGAAATGTTATGGTTTAAATCTGGCAAGAAGAAAGCCGGTTGAAACTGGCGAAGCAGTTGGTATAATTGCGGCTCAGTCGATAGGTGAGCCTGGTACACAGCTTACACTTAGAACCTTCCATGTAGGTGGTACGGCAAGCCGCGTTATGCAGCGTTCTGAAATTCATGCTGATAATGATAGTTCGGTTACATATCACGACCTTAAGGTGATTAAAAATAGCACCAAGCAAATGATAGTAATTAGCAGAAACGCGCAATTGATACTTACGGAGGTGGAAAGTCATCGCAGAGTTTCTTATCAGTTGCCGTATGGTGCAAGAATTAAATTTGAAGAAGATAAGATTGCACAAAAGGGTGCGCTTATCGCAGAGTGGGATCCTCACTCTAAGCCAATTATATCGGAATACGACGGATCTGTTGAATTTAAAGATGTAAGAGAAGGTGTAACTCTTCACAGAGAAAAATCAAAAATAACCGGCCAGATTGAAAGAGTAATTATAGAGCATCACTCAGAACGCCATAACATAAGTCCCAGAATTGTGGTTAAAGTTGGGGGCAAATCTGTAATTGAGTACCCATTGCCAATAGATACAAACTTGGTTGCCGAAAATGGCGCTACAATTAAAAAGGGTGATGTACTTGCAAAGATACCGCAAGAAATTTCTAAAACCAGAGACATCACTGGCGGTTTACCAAGAGTTGCTGAATTATTTGAAGGCAGAAGGCCAAAAAACTCGGCCGTTATCTCAGAAATTGATGGTATAGTTCATTTAGTCCCGGCAGGGGCAATGATTAAAAAAATTATAGTTGATGATACAACGGGCAATAAAGCGGCGTACATAATTTCGGCTAAATACAAGTATGTTCTTAAAGATGGTGACAAAGTAAAAAAGGGAGACGATCTTGGCCTTCCAGTTAAAGCGCCATTTGACGGTGTTATTAAATTCAGTGAATCAACAGCGAAAGGTATAAGAGTTGTTGTTACAAATGAAAAAACTGAAATAACAGGAGATTATATAATTACACCAGGTCGTCATCTTGTTGTTTATGAGGGTGACAGCGTAGAACTTGGTGAGCCACTTTCCGACGGCTCAGTCAACCCGCACGATATATTAAAAGCTAAAGGTCCAAAAGAAGTTCAGGAACATCTTGTTAACGAGATACAACAGGTTTATCGCTTACAAGGCGTTACAATAAATGATAAACATATTGAAGTAATAGTGCGTCAGATGCTTTACAATGTTAGAGTAGCTGACTCTGGCGACAGTGAAACATTGCTAAATGGCGAGATAGTTTCAAAATATAGATTTGAACAGGAAAGAAAGGCATTAGAGAAAAAGAAAGGCAAGCTGCCTAAAGCACAACCGATACTGCTTGGTATTACAAAAGCAGCTTTGTCGTCAGATTCTTTCATATCTGCCGCATCCTTTCAGGAAACAACAAGAATACTTACTGAAGCCGCTGTAACAGGCCAGATAGATGAGCTAAGAGGATTGAAGGAAAATGTTGTTATAGGTCATCTTATACCGGCCGGCACAGGGCTTAGAGCTGCAGAAGTCGAAAAATAAATATTTGGGAAAGTGAAAAATGCCAACGATTAACCAGTTAGTGACAAAAGCAAGAACACTATCAAAAAGAAAAACAAAATCGCCAGCGCTTAAGGGCTGCCCACAACGCCGCGGCGTTTGTACAAGGGTTTACACAACAACACCAAAAAAGCCAAACTCGGCTTTAAGAAAAGTGGCGCGTGTCAAGTTAAGTTCAGGTTTTGAAGTTACGGCATATATACCCGGGGTGGGGCATAATTTACAAGAGCATTCAATAGTTATGATTCGCGGCGGCCGTGTAAAAGATTTGCCGGGTGTCCGTTATCATATAATTCGTGGAACTCTCGATTCAACCGGAGTTGAAAATAGAAAGCAGAGCCGTAGCAAATATGGTGCAAAACGGCCTAAGAAAGCAAAATAAATAAGAGGTAAAGATGTCCAGGAAACAATTAAAACCAAAAAAGTTAAAAAGAACCATCAATCCAGATCCAAAGTATGATTCAATACTTGTTTCAAGATTTGTAAACAAGCTTATACTTGGTGGTAAAAAAAGCACAGCAGAGAAAGTGTTTTATGATGCTCTTGAAGTAATAAAGGAAAAAACAAAGCAAGATCCGTTGAGCGTTTTTAATCTTGCTCTTGACAATGTCAAGCCTTTATTAGAAGTAAGGCCAAGAAGAGTTGGCGGCGCAACATATCAAGTTCCTGGTGAAGTTTCAGAAAAAAGATCAATTGCTCTTGCGATAAGGTGGATTTTGGGGTATGCAACGGATAAAAAAGGCCAGCCGATGGCAAATCGTTTAGCTCAAGAGTTGCTTGAAGCAAGCAGAAAAGAAGGTGCGGCGGTTAAAAAGCGTGAAGACACACACAAAATGGCGGAAGCCAATAAAGCATTTGCACATTATAGATGGTAATAAAATTTTACATTGTAATTGGATTGGAATGACAAAATGAGCGAACCAAAAAAAATATATCCACTTGATAAAATAAGAAATATTGGTATTGTGGCGCATATTGATGCGGGCAAAACAACAACAACCGAAAGAGTACTTTATTATACAGGCAGAATTTATAAAATTGGTGAAGTTCACGAAGGTGCCGCAACGATGGACTGGATGGAGCAAGAGCGCGAAAGAGGCATTACCATTACATCGGCGGCCACCTTTTGCATCTGGCGCGATTGTCAATTTAATATAATTGATACCCCCGGCCATGTGGATTTTACGGTTGAAGTGGAAAGGTCTCTGCGAGTTCTTGACGGTGCGGTAGTTGTGTTTGACTCAGGTAATGGTGTTGAGCCACAATCTGAAACAGTATGGCGTCAGGCAGACAGATATGGCGTGCCAAGGTTAGTTTTTGGAAATAAGATGGATAAGGTTGGTGCAGATTTTTACGAGTTAGTCAGACAAGTGCGTGATCAACTTGGTGCAAACCCGGTTCCAATTCAAATACCGATAGGTCAAGAAGAAAAATTTCAAGGCATAATTGACCTCGTTACAATGAAAGCCAGCATTTGGCATGGAGAAGAACTTGGCGCGAAATTTGATGTTGTTGATATTCCGACTGAGTATGTAGAAAAAGCCAAACAATATAGACAGATGATGATAGAAGGCATTGCAGATTATAATGAAGAAGTAATGCATAACTTCTTAGAAGGTAAAGATTCTTCAGAACAACAAATAATGAAAGCAGTTAGAGCTGGTACTTTAGCCAGTAAAATAGTTCCTGTTCTTTGCGGCTCGTCATTCAAAAATAAAGGTGTTCAGCCATTGTTAGATGCGGTTTGCAATTACCTTCCATCTCCGTTAGAAAAGCCTGCTCTTATGGGTATAAATCCAGATACAAATGAAGAAGAAACAAGAGCTCCAGATGAAAAAGCACCATTTTCCGCGCTTGCATTTAAAATACAAACAGATCCTTTTGTTGGCAAACTTACATATTTTCGCGTCTATTCCGGAAGTATTGAAAACGGCTCATATCTATTTAATACAAGAAAAAACAACAAAGAACGGCTTTCAAGAATCCTGAGAATGCATGCCAATACTCGTGAAGAAATCAACATTGTAAGGGCAGGCGATATAGCCGCGGCCATAGGTTTGAAAAATACAACTACCGGCGACACTCTCTGCGATGAAAAGTTTCCAATAATTCTTGAGTCGATGAATTTTCCAGAACCGGTTATTTCGGTTGCAATTGAACCAAAATCAAAAGCAGACGAAGAGAAGCTTGGCATTGCCCTTGGCCGTCTTGCAGAAGAGGACCCTACATTTAGAGTAAGAACAGATGAAGAAACAAGCCAAACAATTATATCGGGAATGGGCGAGTTGCATCTGGATATTATTGTTGATAGAATGCGTCGCGAGTTTGGTGTGCAAGCCAATGTTGGTCGCCCACAAGTTGCCTACAGAGAAACAATAAAAAAGAAAGCAGAAGCTGAAGGCAAGTACATTCGTCAAACAGGCGGCCGTGGTCAATATGGTCATGCTTGCATTGAGCTTGAACCACAAGCGCCAGGCAAAGGTTTTGAGTTTGTTAATAAAATTGTTGGCGGAACTATACCGCGTGAATACATAGCACCAGTTGAAAAGGGTATAAGAGAAGCAATGCTTTCAGGTGTGCTCGCAGGATACCCGGTTGTGGATTTTAAGGTAACCTTAGTTGACGGTTCATATCATGAAGTTGACTCTTCCGAAATGGCTTTTAAAATTGCCGCATCTATGGCATTTAAAGATGGTTGTAAGAGAGCTCACCCTGTAATACTTGAGCCGGTAATGAAAATTGAAGTGGTAGTTCCTGAAAATTATATGGGAGACGTTATTGGCGATTTAAACTCTCGTCGTGGTAAAATAGAAAATATGGAGTCAAGAAATAAACTACAACATATTCGTGGTACTGTTCCACTCTCTGAAATGTTTGGTTATGCTACAACTCTGCGTTCTTTAACACAAGGCCGTGGCAACTCCACCATGGAACCATCTCACTACGAAGAAGTTCCAAAGCAAATAGCGGATAAAATATTAGAAAAAACAGCACCAAAAATAAATAGCTAAAAGTAAAAACCGGAGGTAACATAAAATGGGTAAAGAGAAATTTGACAGGACGAAGCCGCATGTAAACATAGGAACGATAGGGCATGTTGATCACGGCAAAACGACATTGACTGCGGCGATAACGAAGGTATTAAGCGGGAAAGGGCTAGCGACATATACGAGTTACGATGAAGTTGCGAAAGCATCGGCAGCGCAAGGCAGAAGGGACGACACAAAGATAGTAACGATATCGGTAAGCCATGTAGAATATTCAACGGCGAACAGGCACTATGCGCACATAGACTGCCCTGGTCATGCTGACTATGTAAAGAACATGATAACGGGTGCGGCACAGATGGATGGAGCGATATTGGTAGTATCTGCGGCGGACGGCCCGATGCCGCAAACGCGTGAGCACATATTGCTTGCCAGACAAGTGAATGTGCCATACATAGTTGTATATTTAAACAAAGTGGACACAGTAGACGACCCGGAGTTATTAGACCTGGTGGAGATGGAAGTAAGAGACCTATTAACGAAGTACAATTTTCCTGGAGACAAAGTAAAAATAATAAGGGGAAGTGCGTTAAAGGCGTTGCAGGGTGACAAGAGTGATATAGGTGAAGGGTCTATAATAAAATTAATGGAAGCCTGTGATGAAACGATAATATTGCCACAAAGAGAAATAGACAAACCGTTCTTGATGAGTGTAGAAGATGTATTTTCAATAACTGGAAGAGGGACAGTAGCGACAGGCAGGGTAGAAAGAGGCAAAGTAAAAGTAGGTGACGCGGTAGAGATAGTAGGGTTAAAAGACACAATAAAGTCAGTAGCGACAGGGCTTGAGATGTTCAGGAAGCTGCTTGACGATGCGCAAGCTGGAGACAATGTAGGGATGTTGTTAAGAGGGATAGAAAAGAACCAGGTAGAAAGAGGGCAGGTAATAGCAGCGCCTGGGAGCATAAAGCCGCACAAGAAGTTTAAAGCGCAGGTATATGTATTAAGCAAAGAAGAAGGTGGAAGGCACACGCCATTTTTCAATGGATACCGTCCGCAGTTTTATTTTAGAACGACAGATGTGACAGGGGTAGCGAAGTTGCCTGCTGGAGTAGAGATGGTAATGCCTGGAGACAATGTAGTAATGGACATAGAGTTAATAATGCCGATAGCGATGGAAACGCAGCTGCGATTTGCGATAAGAGAAGGCGGGCACACAGTTGGAGCTGGAGTTGTAACGGAGATAGTTGAGTAAAAACAAGTAACAAATAAATAAAAGTGGCCGCCGTATAAGGTGGTCCAGCGAACAGGTGGAAAAAGGGTTTATGATAAACGAAAAAGAGTTACAAACACAAAAGCTTATAATCAGGCTATCATCCTACGACCACAAAATGCTTGATGATTCTCTCGCAAAAATTGTTGACACGGCCCGCAGAACTGGCGCAAGCATTGTCGGCCCGGTACTTCTTCCGACAAATATTAAGAAGTATACCGTCAATCGTTCGGTGCACAGTGACAAAAAATCAAGAGAACAGTTTGAAATGCGTGTTCACAAAAGATTGGTAGAAATTATGGACCCCTCTCCAAAAACGGTTGAGGAGTTAATGAAGATTGATTTACCGGCCGGTGTTGATATAAAAATAAAATAGTTAAACTTAAAAAGGTTGAATTACCTTGGTAAGTATAAAGCAGATAAGGTGGCTTTTGTATGTTAAAAGCATTAATTGGTTTTAAAGTTGGAATGACACAAATTTTTGATACTACAGGAAACTTGATACCGGTCACGGTTGTCTCGGCTGGCCCTTGTGTTGTAACTGAAATTAAAACAAAAGAGAGAGACGGTTATACAGCAGTGCAGTTGGGTTTTGGCGAGTTAAAAGAAAAATCAGCCAACAGGCCTATGAAAGGTTTTTTCGCAAAAAAAAATCTTCCACTTAAAAAAATCTTAAAAGAGTACCGTCTTAAAGATATTTCCGGTTTTACCATCGGCCAAGAGATAAAAGCAGATATTTTTGCCCCTGGTGATACAGTAGATGTTTCCGCTGTAAGCAGAGGACATGGTTTCTCTGGTGTAGTAAAAAGATACAACTTCCGTGGTGGACCACAAACACACGGGCAATCGGACCGTTTGCGTGCCCCGGGCAGCAGTGGTTCTCAAGGTCCTCAAAGAGTTCTTAAAGGTTCACGCAGGCCAGGTCATTTTGGTTGTGACGAAACAACCATACAGCGCTTAAAAATTGTTTCTGTGGATCCAGAAAAAAACCTGGTTTTAATTAAAGGTTGCCTTCCTGGCCCAAAAAATCAAACAGTTTTTATCAATAAGACAGTTAAGAAAGTCAAAACTGTGGTAGTCGCGAAAGCCACTGGGAAAGCAAAGAAAGTTGTAAAAAAAATAACAGCGCCACAGAAGGCATAATAAAATGGAAACAGTAATTTACAACTTACAGGGAAAAGAATCCGGGAAAGTAGAACTTCCAAAAAAATTTAAAACAGAAGTTTCTGGGCCCTTGTTGCACGAAGTTATAGTTGGGTTACAGGCAAACAAACGCGCCGGCACTCACTCAACAAAAACAAGAGGCGAGGTTTCTGGCGGTGGATGCAAACCTTGGAAACAAAAAGGCACAGGTAATGCCAGATCTGGTTCCACTCGTTCTCCGCTTTGGAGAAAGGGCGGCATAATTTTTGGCCCGCATCCTCATAGCTACTACCAACGCTTAAGCGCCCGTAAGAGACAGCTTGCGCTTGCAATGGCGTTATCGCAAAAGGCCGCTTCCGGCGGTTTGGTTGTGGTGGATTCATTTGTGATAGATGCGCCAAAAACAAAAAAAGTGGTAGATGCTTTAAAAAAATTAAATGCTGCGGAGCAGAAAGTTATAGTTGTGCTGGAG
>Ga0247841_10008006_pt1 | contig 15398 bp, 9 predicted proteins | sample LaCruzMarch2015__2_FD_192410 | JGI IMG/M metagenome (GOLD analysis project Ga0247841, IMG submission 192410) | Freshwater microbial communities from meromictic Lake La Cruz, Castile-La Mancha, Spain - LaCruzMarch2015_18m | ecosystem: Environmental > Aquatic > Freshwater > Lake | place: Spain...
AAAATATGTTGATAACATTGTTACAGTCAGTGAGACTTCAATCCTGCAAGCCATGCGTTTTATGTGGGAGCGGATGAAAATCCTTATCGAACCCTCTTCTGCTGTTCCTGTCGCAGCATTATTGGAAAGAAAGATCGATGCAGGTAATAAACGAATAGGGGTTATTCTTTCAGGAGGAAATGTTGATCTGGATCATATACCCTGGTTACAATGATGGTACATGGGACATTATACCTGATTCCTTCGATGATTGGTAAAAGTCCGATTGTAAAGGTTATTCCCGCCTTTAACATGAAAGTTATCCTGAATCTGAGATATTTTATTGTTGAAGAAATCAAAACAGCAAGGCGTTTCCTTAAACAAGTATGTCCAGATATTGACTTCAAAACAATTCTTTTTTTAGTTAATAACGAGCACACAAAAGTTCATGATCTGGCCACTTGCATTGAACCTCTTTTAAATGGGTCAGATATGGGCCTTTTATCTGAGGCAGGGATACCTTGTGTTGCTGATCCGGGTGCAGAAATAGTGAAACTGGCTCATGATAATAACATAAAGGTGATTCCGCTCATTGGTGCCTCCTCCCTCCTGCTTTCATTGATGGCTTCAGGGTTCAACGGTCAGAACTTTGTATTTCATGGCTACCTGCCCATTGATAAAAATAACCGTATAAAAAAAATAAAAGAGATTGAGAGATTGGTTTATACGAACAATCAAACACAGATATTTATAGAAGCACCTTATCGGAATTCCCAGCTTTTTCAGGCTATAACGGAGGTATGTTCTGACAATACCCGGTTATGCCTTGCGACCGATATAACAATGGAATCAGAAATCATTAAGGTTCAATCAATCAGGAACTGGAAAGGGAAACACCCGGATATTCATAAAAAGCCAACGGTATTTTTGCTGTATAAATAGTTTTAAAAGTCAGGAAGTCAGGAAGTCAGGAGGTCAGGAGGTCAGGAAGTCAGGAGGTCAGGAAGTTTGGAAGTCACCAATGAGAGTTGTAACATATAAGTAATTTTTTCGTCTAAGATTCGCTTTTCTTTTTCTTAATCCATTAAATATTGAAAACCGTATTATCAATAAATAATCTTTCCAAACGCTATGGGAAAATACAGGCTGTAGATCATCTTTCCATTGAAGTCAAAGAGGGAGAGATTTTTGGTATCCTTGGGCCCAATGGCAGTGGAAAGACTACAACACTGAGCATGGTTCTTGATTTTGTGAAAGCTGATAGCGGGACGTTTGAATGGTTTGAAAAACGACCTTCGCCAGAGATCCGGAAAAGAATTGGCTCTGTTATTGAAAGTCCGAATTTTTATCCCTATCTGAGTGCTGTCAACAACCTGAAGATCATTGGAGACATAAAAGGAATAGGATATGATGATATAGACCGGGTTTTAAAAACGTCAGGGTTATATGAAAGAAGGCTTTCTCCATTCCGGACCTTTTCTTTCGGGATGAAGCAGCGACTCGCCTTAGCCTCAGCTTTGCTGGGTAACCCGGAACTACTCATCCTGGATGAACCAACGAATGGCCTGGATCCGCAAGGAATTGCCCACATCCGTGAAATCATCCTTCAAGTAGCTTTACATGGGACAACAATCATTATTGCCAGTCACCTTCTTGATGAAGTGCAGAAAGTTTGCAGCCATGTAGCTGTTTTACAGAAGGGGAAAAAATTATACTCGGGAAAAGTAAGCGAAGTATTATCTGTTTCAGATTGTGTGGAATTAGCATCTTCTGATACAGATCTTTTAATCAAGACCATTTCAGAGCATCCGAAATACAAAAATCACGAAAAGTCAAATGGGATGCTTCTTGTTTATTTTGAAGGCGAAACTGAACCTGCTGAGCTCAACGAATTCCTTCATATGAAAGGGATTGTTTTATCGCATCTTTCCGACAGGAAACGCACCCTTGAACAGCATTTTCTTGAACTTTTACAAGAAAACAAATGATAAAACTATTCAAAATAGAATTCAGAAAGATACTGACTTATAGGGTTTTTTGGATCCTTACCGGCTTATATTTCATTTTTCTCGGGCTAGGTATATTTATGGCTGAATTTATCCTAAACGACTGGGTGAACAATTTTAATAAGCGGTTCCCAATTCCTATGCCCCATGTAACCCTCTATTTTTTTCCTGATATCTGGCAAAACCTGACATTTTTTGCCAGTATCCGGTATGTTCTCATTTTTCCTGCGCTTGTGGTAATTATTCTTATTACCAATGAGTTCACCAATAAAACCATTCGCCAGAATGTGGTTAACGGATTGAGCAAACGGGATTTCCTGTTTTCAAAACTTCAGTTTATCCTGCTGCTTTCCATTTTTGTTACCATCGTTCTTGGTATTGTGATTTTCTTCCTGGGTTTGAGCCATTCCGATGCACAACAATTTGGCATGATGAGCCGGAAATTTATGTTTTTACCCGGATTTTTTATTCAGATTTTATCCTATCTGATTTTTGCTTTTTTCTTCGGATTTTTACTAAGACATACCGGTTTGGCTATTGCTCTTTTCACTTTATATTCCCTCATTATTGAACCTGTGATATACTATGTTCTCAAAATTCCATTTCTTCAACCCAATAATGTATCTCCATATCTTCCTGTAAATTCAGTTCTCCGGATCGTGGAATATCCATCAATACCCTTTCTTCAGAAATTTATGGGGATTACACTGCAGAATAGTGTTTCATTGCTGCACTGTGGGATAGCGTTGATGTATTCAGCTATCATGATCGGGATCGTTTTCTGGCTTATGGACAAGAAGGATCTTTGATTCTATTAAGAGCATTTAAACGCTGCAAAAGCGTCGGATGTGAATAATAAAAGAAAACATAAGCCGGATGGGGTCTCAGATTACTGAGGTTGTTCACTGATAGTTTTTTAAGGGCTTCCTGTAAAAATGCCGGATTGTAATTTGTACCTGCAAATCGATCGGCAGCATATTCGTTCTTCCTTGACAGCATGTTCATAAACAAACCGAGTACGAGTGATAATGGGCTATAAAGCATGCCGAATACCATGATGCCCAGGTAAAAACTTTGTTTGACCTCCAGACCTGAAAATCCGCTCAGTGCCTGGCAGAGGGACTGTGAAACAGGACTATTTTGTTGAATGAATAGGGAAAGAACAAACAACATTAAGCCAGTTTGCAATAACGAAAGAACAATCCCGACTGTAATATGTTTCTTTTTATAATGTCCGATCTCATGCGCAAGAATGGCAATCAATTCTTCGGTTGTGTGATCAGAAAGCAGAGTATCATAAAGAACAATTCTTTTCTTAATTCCCAGGCCGGTGAAGTAGGCATTTGCTTTTTTCGACCGTTTGGAACCGTCAATCACATAAATATTTTTCAATTTAAAACCGACTTGTATCTCAAATTTTTCTATCGCATCTCTCAGAGGTCCGGCATCCAATGGCTTTTGCTTGTTGAATAAAGGTACGATCAGGTTGGAAAAGAACATTGTCATAAAAATCATGAAGAAGGCAATAACAGCCCAAACGATGACCCAGAAAGCGTTCCCTGTAGATTGATAAATAAAAATGATCAGAGCAAGTAGTCCTCCACCAATAACGGCACCCAGAAATAATCCTTTTATTTTATCGAGTATAAATGTTTTCGGAGTCGTTTTATTAAATCCGAATTTCTCTTCAAGAACGAACGTGTGGTAGATATCAAAGGGCAGGGAGAGGATCATTGAGGCAAAACCCAAACCACCAAAATAAAACAATGCCAGAAGAATTGGATTTGAGGTAAAATTTCTGATCCATAAATCCATCATTGCAAACCCACCAAGCGTAAGCATGAGTATCATTATGATAAAGGTCAGGGTATCGACAATAAAAGAAAATCGCTGTTTCTGTTTTTCATATTGTTGTGATTTACAATACTTTTCCTGGTCATATAACCCTTCCAGTTCCTCCGGTAATTTATCATTCCAGTATGTGGAATTCAGGTAAGAAAGAAAACGTTCAAGAAAATAATCACCCACCAGGAATATGAGAATGATATAAAGAAATATCTGAGTCATACACTTAATTCAAAATCACAAAAATTAACATCATACCTCACTAATTCATCAGTTCATCAGTTCATCAGCTCATCAGTTCATCAACTAATAAATTCCGTTTCTTTTCCTTATGAACCATTCTGCTGCCAGAAGAACAATAATTACAAGGAAGACCCATAAATTTCCGACCAGGTCACTGAATCGTTTCTGAATATAAATTACAGGTTTAATATCTTCCCTTGAGCTGATCTTATCTACAAGGGAATCCATCTTTTCAGGATAGACCATTTCTCCATCATGCTCTTTTGCAACCAGGAAAAGAAGATTATGATCAGCAACTAAGTTCATTGTTTCAAGATTCATTTGGTTGACGATAAAGGCGCCGGTTTTCTGGTACAGTTTCTTGCCAACTTTCACAGATGCTGAATAGTTGTACTTGCCCACAGGAAATGTACCAGCATTTAAAAAATAAGACTTGTCATTCTTCCCAAATAAAAAAGGGTAGGATTTATCTTGTTCATCGCTGATCGTAAGGTTGACATCCGGCTGGTTGATCATCTCATAACTTTCATTGAAGAGTTCAGCCTCGAATTCTACCGGGTCATTTTCCTGGAAACGATCATTGCATTTTATCCGGAATAAACTTCTGTCTTCTTTTACTGAAAGATATTGAATGATTTTGTTAACCCATCCATTATAAGAATCATGATTTCCTTTTTGAAAGTAATCAGATAACCGCCATTTCCATATGTTTTCACCCGTAACGATCCCAATTTTTTTTCCCGGGGTTTGAACGAACAAAGCAAGCGGAAGTGTAGAAGTGACATTCCCCATTTTCTGGTAAAACAGTATTTCTGATACCGGCGAATATTGATATGTTCCGAAAGGGGTAAGCAAGGGGGGGAAATTACTCAAAGACTCAATTAACTCCTTATCAGTAGTAAAAAGTGCAAAATCCTGGTTAAATGATGCAAGGGATTCAGAAAAAATGTTCTTTCCTGAGATGATCTGCAAGCCGGTTTTCAGGTTGTTGAAACCGGCAAGGTCTGTTTGAGTTCCCAGAAAAAATAACAGAGAAGTTTTTGAAGAGATAAACCTTGTTAAAGCATTTATTTCGCTTAAGGAGGGTAATTGGTAAAGGATAATCAGATCATATTTATCAGGTTGTTCTGAAAATTCATTGATTTTTTTTACATCCAGTTCATATTTCATTGTTGATTCAAGCGCTTGCCGGATAGCTGTTATATCAGGATGGGGTGATTGGTAAAGCAGGGCAATTTTCTCCCGGGTGTCTCGAACTTCAACAAAAACCTCAAACCGGTTGTTGGACTTATTAACCTCATTATCAACAGGGGTTATAAGGACTGAATAATGCTGAATCCCCTTTTCCCTGGCATCAAGAATAAAATTTACTTTTTGAAATGCTTTATCACCAGAAAATGAAAGTGGTTTTTTAAATAAGACTTGATTGTTTTTGATAACAGAGACTTCTGTTTTTTCACCGTTGCATTTATCTGCTTTTATCTGAATTTCCATTGGGAATTTATCACCAAGGAATGCTGTCCGGTTACAAACGGCTTTTTTCAGAATGATGTCTTTCAGGAATAAAGTATCGCCAAGAGCAATTGTATAAACCGGAAAAATTAATTTCCGGGCAGTATATAATGGATTGCTTCCCTTGTTGTAAATTCCATCTGTTGCAAGAATTATTGCACCGATATTACGGTTTGAATACCGGCTGATCAATTCATTAAAGACATCAGATATATCAGTGGTTTTATCAGTATAAGAGGTTTTTATGTTATTATTGAGTTTTTCGCCGAATGAATAGGTTACGACTTCATTCTTCTTACCAAGCTGATTAATAAGTTTATCGAGTGCAGCAGGGTATTCCTTCCTATAATATAAGGAATCTGAACCCATCGGAATGGAAAGTGAGTTGTCCTGGATAAACAGGATCAATGGTTTTTCAATGATCTCAGAACTCTTTTTCAGTAAAGGAGAAAGTAACAGGAAAGAAAGAATTGTGACTGTCAAAAAACGAAAAGCAGCCATTGCCCAGACAAGCCATGGAATAATGTCATCCTTACGGGTTCTGAAATAAAGAAGGAAGGAATAAATCCCGCCTGAAAGCAGACAAAGTAAAATGAACCAGAATGGATAATCCGTTACAATTTCCAATTTTCAAGAGGTTTATCAGGTGTGCATGCCTCCGCAAACACTGATGACCTGGCCATTCACATAGGAAGCAAGATCAGAAGCAAGAAAAACAGCTACATTGGCAACATCTTCAGTTGTTCCGGGGCGTTTGAGGGGTATATCGTTTATCCATGTTTTCCTGATATCTTCAGAAAGTTTTGAGGTCATCTCAGTATCAATAAAACCTGGAGCAATGGCATTGCATCTTACATTACGTGAGCCCAATTCCTGGGCTACAGACTTTGTAAAACCAATGATGCCTGCTTTTGAAGCAGCATAATTTGATTGCCCGCCATTTCCTTCGATCCCGACGACAGAACTCATGTTAATGATCACACCAGAACGTTGTTTGATCATATACTTCATCACAGCCTTTGTAAGATTAAACATAGACTTAAGGTTGATGTTAATAACCAGGTCCCAGTCCTGTTCGGTCATTCGCAGTAGCAGGTTATCACGGGTTATGCCTGCATTATTGACCAGTATGTCGATTTTACTAAAGTCGTTGATAATATCGTTGATTAATTTTTGACTTCCATCAAATGAACTTGCATCAGAAGCATATCCCTTGACTTTAACACCATATGATTCAATTTCTTTTTCAAGGGAAACGGAATCTTCGTTGTATGCCAGATCTGAAAATGCAACATCTGCACCATTATCCGCAAATCTCAAAGCAATTGCTTTGCCAATACCCCTGTTAGCACCTGTAATCAAGGCAGTTTTGCCTTCAAGTATTTTCATAAAAACAACATTAATTTTTTGTCAAAGATAGAAAGATTTTATTTTCATCAAATCCATTTAACAAGATTAAAATCCTGCCGGTGAGGGAGTAATGGATTTTTAGGGAATAGCCGGAAAGCGAAATCATAGACGCCTGCCTGGTCAATGGGAACTTCACATATAAAAGAGACAATATCTCCGTTCGAACGAAGAACATCCATCTCCTTGATGAGCATTGGTTCCTTTACAATATCATTCACTTTTTGGCCAAAAAGGATTTCAACTCCGACATCTGCACTTGATAATTCATTCATGTCAAGGATTACCTCTGCCTTAAAAGGTTCTCCGAGAATCATTGGTTTCTGGGTAGAATCGGGAACATTTATGGAAACCACTTCTATGCTTTCCCAGCCCCTGATGATAGTACGCTTCCAGGCAGCAATTTCGCGGGCCTTCTCATAATTATTTCCGGTGATCAGCTTTGATCTTTCGTAAAGTTTATCGTAAAACAGGCGGATATAGTCATCTAATTGCCGTTTCATGGTAAAATGCGGGGCAATCTCAGAGATAGTGTTTTTTATATAAGAAACCCATTTATGTGGCAAATTCCTTGAATTTGTATTGTAATAGAGAGGTATGATTTCATCTTCAAGAATTGTATAGATCGTTTCGGCATCAAGTTCATCCTGGAATTGAGGATCGTCATAAGTAACCTTCTCATTAAGTGCCCAACCTGCATTTGATTTGTAACCTTCGGCCCACCAGCCATCGAGTACACTGAAATTTACAACACCATTCATCACGGCTTTTTCACCACTTGTTCCGGAAGCTTCAAGCGGACGGGTAGGTGTATTCAACCACACATCTACCCCCCTGATAAGATATTGGGCCAATTCGATGTCATAATTTTCAATAAACATAATTTTTCCAAGAAATGCTGGTGTTTTTGAAATTTCATAAATCCTTTTTATCAGATCCTGTCCGGCTTTATCATTGGGATGGGCTTTCCCGGCAAAAACAAACTGAACCGGTTTATTTGTATTATTGACAATTCTCGACAGCCTGTCAAGATTACTGAATAACAAATGTGCCCTTTTGTATGTTGCAAAACGGCGGGCAAAACCCAGTGTCAGCGCATGTGGCCGTACAGCCTCTTTGATCTGGAAAATCAATTTAGGATTTTCATTACGGCGGGTCATTTCATCAAAAACCCTTTTCTGAAGGTAAACTTTCAGGTTGTTCTTTTCCTTAAGTTTTGCTTTCCAGATGATCTCATCATCAATTTCATGGATATGCTTCCAATATTCAATATTTGATTGGTCTTCGAAAAAACCTTCCCCGAAATTTTTTGCATAAAGTTCCTGCCAGGATCTTGCTGTCCAGGTAGGATAATGAACACCATTTGTCACATACCCGATATGAAGTTCCTTCGGATAATAGCCCGGATACAACGGTCTGAACATTTCACGGGTAACATCTCCATGAATTTTGCTGACAGCATTGATCTCCTGTGATAATTTTGCCGCAAGCACGCTCATTGAAAATTTTTCATCAGGATCATTTTCATTCATCTTGCCAAGGTTCATAAACTGATCCCATTTGATGTTCAGGCGGTCAGGATAGTGGGACAGGTAAGTCCGGAGAAGGTCTTCAGAGAAAGTATCATGCCCTGCCGGAACGGGAGTATGCGTGGTAAATAACGTTGATGACCTGACTACTTCCATTGCCTGGCTGAATGTCAGCTTTTCAAATTCAATCAAATCCCTCAGGCGCTCAAGGCCAATAAATGCAGAATGCCCTTCATTGCTGTGGTAAATGTCTGGTTTGATCTGAAGCAGTTCAAGTGTCCGGATCCCTCCCATTCCCAGTAATATTTCCTGGCGTAACCTGTTTTCAGAATCTCCGCCATATAATTGATGGGTTATTACCCTGTCGGATTCCACATTTTCCTCAATATCAGTATCCAGCAGGTACAAGGGAGTTCTGCCGACATCCACCCGCCATATTTTTGCGAACATGGTTCTGCCAGGAAGAGCGAAAGTCACTTTCATCCAGTTTCCATCCTGATCTCTCACGGGAAGTAAGGGAAGATGGGTGAATTTCTGGGGAATATAGGTTGCAATCTGTTCACCAGAAATCGAGATTCTTTGCTGAAAATAGCCGTAACGGTACAGTAAGCCTATGCCAATGATGTTAATATTTGAATCACTTGCCTGCTTCAGATAATCACCCGCAAGAATGCCCAACCCCCCGGAAAAAATTTTAAGGGTATCGTGAAGGCCGAATTCCATACTGAAATAAGCCACAGATTTTTTATGTTTTTCATCACTCTTTGAAATATATTCATCGAACTTCCTGACAACCTCGTGAAGCTTGTCAATAAAAGTTTTGTTAAGACTTAGTGTCTGGAGTTCCTTGTAACTAAGTGATTCAATCAAAGCAATGGGATTAAATCTTGAATCCTGCCAACGATCAGGATTGATCATTTCAAAAAGGTCTGATCCTTCAAAGTTCCATGTCCACCAAAGATTTCGGGAAATCCGAAGCAGATCCTGGAGGTTGTCAGGAATACTTGGCTGGATCAGTACTTTTTTCCAGTCCGGCGTGGAAGTAATAAAAGTTTTTGACGCACTGCCCTGAACATTTGGCTGCTTTCCGATATAAAGGTCATAACGTCCGGGAACATCTTCTAGAGCAATGGAATAGGCTTCAAAATAGTGACTTATAAGGTTCTTCCATAAAGCAGACTGCGATATTTCATATGCTTTCAGACGTACTTTAAGTATTTCCTTCAATGTTTTGCTGCTGCAGCTGATAATGCTCTTAACAATCTCTTCAACCACAAAGCTATCATTATCATCATTTCTCTGGATGACCGTAATGCATTCCTTCATTCCGGGATAAAGTGATTTTATCCATTGGCCGAATCCTGCGAGTGAAGTAGTGATTGTGGGTATATGAAATGCAAGGCTTTCCAATGGAGTATAACCCCATGGTTCGTAATAGGACGGGAAAACAGAACCATCAAACCCAATCAGCAGATCATAATAGGAAAGATTGAAAATCCCATCATTTCCGTTAAGATAAGCAGGGATATATACAACTTTGACTTTATCCTCAGGCCTGTTATGAAGGTTATTCTGCTTAATTCTCTTCAGTATTGCGTCATTCTCCGGCTCATGAAGTAAATGAGTAAGGAAATCGTCTGCAACAGGATAAGAGATATTCTTTTTTTCCATCCTTTCAATAACTTCATTCCTTGCCCCTGATTGGTAAGCCGGAATTGCAATGAAGGCAATGATATTTATATTAAGTTCGGAGTGCTGATTAAGTTTTCCCAGAGAATCAATAAAGAGATCAATTCCTTTGTTCCTGAATTCATATCTGCCACTGTTAATGATCAGTATGCTATCTTTTGATAACTCCTGATTCATTAATCCTTCTGCAACCTTCAGTAATTTTTGCCTGGCATTTTCACGTTTCAGATTGAATTGTACCTCTTCGGGAACAAAATTATCTTCAAATCCGTTTGGGGTGATCTGGTCAACGGCTCTTCCAAGAAATTGCCTGCATTCATTATCGGTAATTGAACTTACCGTTGTGAAGCTATCAGCCTCCATTGCAGAAAGTTTTTCCAGCGATTGTTTGGCAACCACTCCGAATTGTTTTGCTATAATGTCAGGGTGATAGGTATCAAGATCACGGTAAAGAGGCAAACCGTTACCGGCAATGGAGCGGCCAAGGACCGTTGCATGTGTTGTAAATACTGTACCGACCTGCGGAACTTTGTTTTTCAGATACAGGAGTCCGGTGCCGGTCATCCATTCATGGAAATGTGCGATCAGCTTATCATTCTGGGAAATATTAAAATCGTAAAAACTTTCGATGACCTTTGCAGCAGCAAAACCAAACAGAGCAGGTTCAATATAATCCCAGCCACCCGATAGAGAATCTAGCTGGTAGGTTTCCCAAAGCCAGGCAAAAACTTTATCTTTATCAGCAAAATAAGGTGTAAAATCAACCAGGATGACTACCGGTTTACCGGTAATATTCCATTTTCCAACTTTGATCTTCAATCCTTCACTTTCTGCTTTCTGTCTCCAGGACCGGTAGAGGAACTTATCCTCGAGGAATTCAGGGTTCTGATGTGTCTCCTTCCAGACATCGGGACCGATGAGGATGTATTTGTCACTGAATTCATTTACCAACGTGAGTGCTTTGGTCGAGATAACCGTGTATATTCCACCTACTTTGTTGCACACTTCCCAACTGGTTTCAAATACGTAATCCGGCACCAACCGGGGTTGTTCCTTCATCATTTGACTTTATTTAATGTTCAGGATTTTATCTGTTTTATGATTTCTCTACGATACTTTTTCACGTCTGCTGTTGTGATGTATTTCAGCTGCTTTAACAGCTCATGATAAGTATCCAACGCTTTCTTTCCCAGGTTCTTTTCAACTTTAATCCGAACTTCCTCGTCAGCACCTTTCATTGCATAGGATACTGTTTCAAGAGGAAGGGTCTTGATCATTTCCTTTATTTTCTTGTCGGAAACATTAATGATATCTTCAAAATCCAGTTTCCCACTCCTGACAGGTGGTGTTTTGCTTTTTTTCGAAATTTTTTCTTCGATCACAGGTTTCTTTTTTGTTTCTTTTACTTTAGAAACGTCATCCTGTTTTAGCGCAATGCCATCGTCAAGTCTGATGATAAAGTCAGAAAGAACATTCATGTAATTAATAAACGCTTCATATGGAGAAGGGTATGGGTTAAAATATTTATGAACTGCAACATCTGAGAACCATTTTGTACACATGTAGTAGAAATGGTCGCTGGTTTGCAGTTTGCCCCAATCCGCAAGGATATCCGGATCGTCAGACATCTTCACTTTTTCCCATGTCTGGAATAATTTGGAAAATGCTTCATCCTGAAGTTCATTACCTAACCAAGAGGTGAGGTCTCTCTCTTCATCAGCCCAAGTAATAGGAAAGGGAACATGTAAAGATGCGATTGGCTGAAGGTGGTCGTTTAACTCCCTTGGCGTATTAAAAGAAAAATTGGATTGGGAGAAAACAGTTTTAGGCAAGGATTGGAAGAAATCAAAAATTCCAGTCTCTTTCAATTGTCTTTCGCCAATTGTTTCATAATCAATAAAAACATTCACAACTTCTTCCTTTGCATCGATCGCATTGAGCCAGCCGACAAATTTTTCAGCGGTCAATGGCCATTCCGGCCATGATTGATTCGAAAACCTGAATGCCAGGTCATCACTTAACCTGAAATTTCGCAGCAACAACTTCAACTTCGGATTCATCGTGTTGCAATACATATAATTAGGACTTTTCCATCCAAGAATATTTTTCGCACCTTCTGTCATCATGGTTGAAAAACCTTTTTCAGCAATCATTTCGCCAATGCCATCAGAATAGATCAGTTCAGTGTTGCGGAATGTCACTGGTTTCTGGTCAAACAGGGTTTCCATCGCGTTTACATGCTGGTCAATCTGTTGATAGAAAACCTCTTTGTTCCTGAGCGAGGCCAGTGAATGTGAATATGTTTCTGCAAGAAATTCAACGCAACCTGTTTTGGCTAACTGACGGAAGCTATCAAGGACTTCCGGTGCATATTTCTGAAATTGGTCTATTGCTGTTCCTGAAATAGAGAAACTGATTTTAAAAGCATTTCCGTATTCCCTGATCAGCTCAAGCATCATTTTATTGGCTGGCAGGTAACAATTTTCCGCTACACGCCGGATTATATGACGGTTCTGGTAATCATCATAATAATAATGATCATCGCCAATGTTGAAGAACCGGTAAGTTCTCAAACGAAATGGTTGATGAACCTGAAAATATAAGCAGATAGATCTCATAATAATATAGTTATTCGTTACTCGTTACGCGTTACACGTTACTTGTTGCTTGTTTGTAAACATCAAATATTTTTCCGGATGCATTTTCCCACTTAAGGTTATCAACCTCGTCTTTCCCATAACGGCGGAACATCTTCTGTAATCCTTCATAATGAAGCAGGCCGTAAATTGCATCTGCAAGGGCATCAATATCCCAGAAATCTACTTTCAGAGCATGTTTCAATACTTCTGCCACACCTGATTGTTTTGATATAACTACAGGAACATTAGAACGCATAGCCTCCAGAGGAGAAATCCCAAAAGGTTCAGATACAGAAGGCATGACATAAACATCACTCATGGCAAACATTGTATCGACATCCTGTCCGGCAAGGAAACCTGTAAAATGAAACTGTGTTCCGATGTGAAGCTGGGCGACCCGCCGTATCATCCGGTTCAACAAATCACCTGAACCTGCCATGACAAAACGGACATTCGGATCCTTTTGCAGAACTTTATTTGCAGCTTCAATGAAATAGTCAGGTCCTTTCTGGTAAGTAACGCGGCCAAGAAAAGTCACGATCTTCTCTTTCACATGCGACCTTATTCCTTCTAACTCCGGCCTGTCTGAAGGTTCAACGGCATTATGAACAGTGATCACCTTTTTTTCCGGTATTCCATATCGTTCAATAACAATCTGACGCGTAAGATTGCTCACAGTGATAACCAGGTCAGCCTCCTCCATTCCCTTACGTTCAATATCATACACCGTTTGATTGACATTCTCTCCTGACCTGTCGAATTCAGTAGCATGAACATGAACCACCAAAGGTTTTCCGCTTGCATGCTTTGCTGCAATGCCTGCAGCATAGGTTAGCCAGTCATGTGCATGGATCACATCAAAATCATTTTTACGTGCTATTGAAGTGGCTACGATTGCATACCGTGATACCTCTTCCATCAGGTTCTTTCCGTATTTACCTGAGAATTGGTATCTTTTTGAAAAAACTGACTGTGTTTGCCTGGATCTTTTTAGTTGTTCCTCTTCGATAGTAATTTCAAAATCGTCGGGTCCGACATAAGGGATCAGATTGGATCCGATCTCCATATATTTGATTTTATTCCAGTAATCCTGGTTTTTTGATATTGAGAAATCGATCGAAATATCGCTCGCATTGAGTAACCTGAATCCTTCCTGTGACTCATCTCCAAAGGCCTTTGGAACCACAAAGATCACTTCAACGCCCTGTTTCACAAGTCCTTTGACAAGACCGAAACAAGCTGTTCCCAATCCTCCTGTGATATGAGGCGGAAACTCCCAACCAAACATTAGTACTCTCATATTTCGCTAAATAATAATCTTTAATTTTCTTAAATAACAGATCATAGATGATAGATGATAGATGATAGATGATAGATATTGTTCTTATTTTCTTTTATTTATATTTAATATTTTTTTTATTCATTTTACATCCATCATCCATCATCCATCATCCATCATCCATCATCAAACATCATACTTTTTAATCAACCAATTTATTCTGAGCAATTCTGCGACACTCCAGGCTTGTGAGATAGCACCTCTTGCAAAATGAGGGGGGTCCCCGTCATATATCTCAGAGATTGTTCCGATCCCATGCTCTGTCATTACCGGTTCAAAACCTTTGTACAAAGATTTAATAAATGATAACCCACTGTTTCCATGAAGTTTCAGGTAACCCTCTGCAAAATGCCCCAACAACCAGGGCCACACTGTTCCCTGGTGATATGCAAGATCCCTCTCCGCCTGGTTTCCGAAATAGGCTCCTTTATAAGCCGGATTCTTGGGTGTTAAGGTCCGAAGGCCCCTCGATGTCAGAAGTTCTCTTTTAACAACGCTTAAAACCTGTTTACGGATCTCTTCATCAACAAGGGTAAAAGGTAATGAAGATACGAAGACCATGTTCGGTCTGACCGACCAATCTTTGTATTCCCCGTCAACATAATCAGCAAGGTAGCCTTTTTCTTTATTCCAGAAGGTCGCTATAAATGCTGCAGGGATATGGTCAGCAATTTGTGTCCATTTGTTTATAAATTCTGAATCACCACCCAACTTTGCGACTTCAAGGCTGAACATAATTGCGTTATACCAAAGAGCATTTACCTCAACTGCCAATCCAATCCTTGGAGTAACAGGTTTACCGTGAACGATGGCATCCATCCATGTAAGAGCCTTGCCAGGTTCACCTGCATATAACAAGCCATTCTCCAACATCCGAATATTGTATAATGTTCCTTTCCGGTATCCATCGAGGATCAGCTTCATTTTTCGCCCATATTCCTGCCATATCTGTTTCTTATTCTTCGAAAAGTCTGCATATTGCTGTAATGCCCAAAAGAACCAAAGTGATGCATCAACAGAATTATATGATGAACTGTTTCCTGAACCGACATTAGGGAATAACGGGCCATTCAGATCAGCGATCATTGTATCGATCACACTTTTACAAGTTTTAACGTCGCCAGTTAATAAAGTTAAGCCAGGCAATGCGATAAAAGTATCCCTTCCCCAACGGCCAAACCATGGGAATCCTGCAGTGATCTCTGTTTTA
>Ga0247841_10008008_pt1 | contig 15393 bp, 10 predicted proteins | sample LaCruzMarch2015__2_FD_192410 | JGI IMG/M metagenome (GOLD analysis project Ga0247841, IMG submission 192410) | Freshwater microbial communities from meromictic Lake La Cruz, Castile-La Mancha, Spain - LaCruzMarch2015_18m | ecosystem: Environmental > Aquatic > Freshwater > Lake | place: Spain...
TTGCCCTATGCCTTTTCTTCCTATAAGTTTAAAATCCGTTCCGTAATAACTGAATGAAAATGTGTTATCACTGGCACTTGAATAGTGAATCGTTCCGCCGTTCGGCTCATAATAGCTATTATTAGCTGGTGTTTCCCATGAGCCTGTGTAAGTCATTTTTGTATAATCGTTATCCTCAATTATAATCCAATCTCCCACAGCAGCTAATGCAATATTTGCCCATGCAACCAATAATGTTGCAATTAGTAAAAGTGTTAACATTCTCTTCATTTTTGTAGCCCCCCTTTTTTTACTTAGAATTTTCACTGAACATCTTTTCTTTTTCTCCATGTTTGTTTTCTCCTTTTTATTTTTTATATTATTTCCCTCCATTTTTATAGTTCTGTCCTAATTTTCAGAGGTGTAATTCGGTCCGTATTATTCCAAACAAATATCCTTGTATCTGCTAAATCACTAAAAGAATCTGATTCTATTGATACAATAAATTTTGTGTTTTGTGCAGGAACGATTATACGAAAATTTTCAATGTGTGACAATAGTTTATTGCTATATTTTGCCACAAACACCGTAATGGGATAATCATTTCCAGAAAAATTGATAAGCTCCACATTGCAAATGTTACTTAACAAATTCATTTGTATATTTGTAATATAAATTTCATCCATAGGCAATATCCCAAAATCGTTAATTTGCAAATAATCCAAATTAATTGATTTAGCTGTTCTTTGAACAATTTTAAAACTGTGATAGCCTTTTACAATTTCGTTACTCTCCCACAAAAGCACACTATCCATTCCTACTGCAGACCATAAATTTACAGTCGCAACTCTTATATTGTCCAAATACAAATCTGCCTCGCCGTTTAAATAGTCAGTATGAGCAAAATATTTTATACTTGTACCATAAAAATTAAGTGTTACACTATCTCCCATAGCGGTTGATTTATGAATATTTCCATTAGAGGCAGTATATAAGAAGTACTGTGTCCATGTTCCGGTATAAATCAGTCTACTGTTTGTGGAATTTTGGTCACCAATCAAAGTTTTCGCCTTATCCTGAAATACTTTTGTTATAATATCATTGTTTTCAATATTTAGAACATCCGGCGTTTCCGCAAAAGAAACAACTGTGCTTGTAATAAAAATACAAAATGTCATGAAAATGATTATTATATTCGCATTCGTGTTCATCCCTTAACAGATCCCATCATTATACCTTTGATAAAGTATTTTTGTACAAATGGATATACAAAAAGCACCGGTGCACTTGCTATAAATACAAGTGCATATTTCATACTTTCTGCCAAATATGCCTTTTTAAGCATTGCTTCCGCCTGCCCGTCAGCAAAAGAATTCATATTTAGCTGCTGATTTAAAATAAGTATGTTTCTAAGCACAAGTTGTAACGGATAAAGGCTTTCTTTATTTATGAAAATGAGGGCATCAAAGAAGCTGTTCCACTGTGCTACCGCATAAAACAATCCCATGACTGCTACAATAGGCATTGAAAGAGGGAGAGCCATTACAAAAAAAGTTTTTAGTTCACTGCTTCCGTCAATATATGATGCCTCGTAAATATCATTAGGAATTGCTGTTTCAAAAAAGTTTTTGGCAACAATAAGATTATATATACTTATAGATTCGGATAAAACTATTACCCACATAGTGTTTTTCAAACCCAATGATGTCATAAGCAAGTATTTTGGTATGATCCCACCACTAAAGTACATTGTAAAAACATAAATCCACATTACAATATTTCTTCTATATAACCATTTTTTAGATAAAGCATATGCAGTTGGTATAGTTAATACCAAATTGACAAAAGTTACTACAATTGCATAAATAATGGTATTTTTATACCCAATCCAAATACTCGCATTTTGAAATACATTTGAATACGCTTCAAAATTTAAACCTTTTGGAAACAGAAAAACATATCCTTTTGCCACCATGTCAGGTCTTGATATTGATGCGATAACTGTAAAGTAAAGAGGATACGCCGTTAAAAATACAATTATCGCAAGTAAAAAATTATTCACTACTTCAAAAATTAGATCGTCCGTTGTTTTGTTCATTCACATACACTCCTTTAAAATATGGATACATCTGAAGCCTTACGAGCAATAAAATTAAATGTTATAAGCAGAATCAGGTTAATAATATTATTAAAAAATCCAATCGCTGCAGTTAAACTATATTGCCCTCCGATCAACCCCATCCTGTAAACATATGTAGCAACAACATCCGAGCTTTCCATATTTAAAGGGTTTTGCAAAAGAAGTATTTTCTCAAAGCCAACTGACATCATCTGACCCAAATTCATAACCAACAGAACAATAATTGTGGGTAATATTGCCGGCAAATTTACATATAACATTCTTTGCACCCTTGTTGCACCATCCACTATTGCAGCTTCAATATTTTGAGTGTCAACGGTGGATAATGCAGCCAAATAAATTATTGTGTTCCATCCTGTTGTTTGCCATATGCTTGACGAAACATAAATCGTCTTAAACCATTGTGCCTTAGCCAAATAATCTACTCTTGCACCGCCAAAGTTGGAAATAATGTTATTAATTAAACCTGAATCATAATTTAAGAACAATACCACAATCCCCGACAACGCCACTACTGAAATGAAGTATGGTGCATATGTAACCATCTGAACAGTTTTTTTCCAGCCCTTATTACTTACCTCATTTATCATCAGTGCCAAGAATATTGGTATAGGAAATCCTACCACAAGTTGGTAAATGTTTATGGAAAAAGTATTAAAAAGCAACCTTGAAAAGTCTGGATGTGAGAGAAAAAGAGCAAAGTACTTAAATCCCACAAATGGGCTACCAATAATACCAAGAGAACCGTTAAAATCTTTAAATGCTATCTGCAATCCATACATAGGTCCATATTTAAAAAGAAGTACGTATACAATGCTTGGGAAAAGCAATAAATACAGCGGCATACTTCTTTTTAAAAAGTTATTCCTTGTTTTATTGTTATTCATTGTCACATTGTGATTCATTGCCATATTGTTATTCATTGCCATATTGTTATTCCGTGTCATATTGTTATTCCTTATCTTTATATATTCTTATAAATTATAATATCTTTAACTATTGCTCCTGCATTTATCCTTGCAAAAACAGAATCTTTGATTGCAATATCTTCAAAACTGCCAAGCGAAATTTTCCACGATGTACAATCCATGATATATACCTTTGTGGTAGTGTCAAAGTTTACTACTCGTCTTTCCGTGATATCCAAAATAGGGGCACTCACACTGGATCCAGGATATGGCATTGCAAGTTGTTTCCTTGAATAACTGATATCATCCACACGCCCAAAATACAATAAGTCATTGTTTGCCATCCAATCCAATCTGCTCGTAGGTGTATTACTCAAATTACCCATTTGATTACTCTTCGCCATTTCTTTTGCTTGTTTATATGTAAATTTTATCAAATTATCGATAGCGGTAGTTGTGGTACCCATTTTTATTCTTATAACATCAAATTTCTCAACTCCATCAAAAACCTTTATGCCATTAGTTTTTTCAAGACCTGTAACGGAATACATTTTTCCATCGTAATAACCTGAGACTTTATTTGAGACATCATCGTCAACCATTGCAACAGACGACACATTCGAAACTACAAACAAAGGCGTAAAAAAATCATCAAAATATACATTTTGCTTACTTCCTTCTATATAAACAATATTTGTCTGTACAAAATATTTGCCTTCGATATAGCCGTATGCTGTAATTGTATAGTCAGACGCATTTAGTGAAGAAATATCCCCAACCAAGAAGTCGTCCTGCTCTGTTGAATCTGTGGGTTTAAAAAACATCAATGTGTTTTTATCAGGTTGAAATGTTTTACCCGCTACATCTTTTGATGTAAATACAATATTATCCTTATTGTAGGAAAAGCTCCCGCTTACCAATGTGTCAAATTTATCCGAATTATCTGCCAAGTCAATTTCCAGTAATTTATCACCAGAAACCCTTACTTGTACAATCTGCTGTTTAATAATGCCATTAACCTTTAGTGCTAGCAGCAAGGCCTTAACCTTTGTAGTGTTTCCGTTTAAAATGACTCCATCAGTGGCTCCGCATATTACGCGTTTCCCCTTTTGGTTGAACAGTTCAAAATCAAGCTTCTCATTCACACCAGCGGACATTGCAGCATTTTTTAAATAAGCAAACTCTTTTACAATTATTAGATTATTTTCAATAACGGTATGTGTATTTTCACTAATAAAGGCAATTTTCCCTTCTAAATCAAGATAAAAATTACCAAGCAACCCTAACTTCGGCTTAATTGCAAATGTATCATTGACATTAAGAGCAGCAATAAACCTGTTGTTTAGCTTGTATGCTTTATTGTTTATTAAATAACCATTTTGAAAATCTTCTTCTTCTATTTCGCCATTTATTATAGCAGTACATACATTTATTTTAACTATTTTCCTGTCCTGTGAAAATTCAAATTGCAATACATTATTTTCCTTTAAATTCGAAAAATCGATTTCCTTTCCGTCCTTTAACAAGATTATATTTTCTTTTCGATAATCGCCATAATTAAAGTAATTCAAATATGGGCCTTCTGGCTGATTAAATTTGGCATATACGGTGGTAAATCGTCCACTTACACTATTAACAATCAAAGTTTCGTATGAGGTTATTTTAACTACCTCATATACACTGTCATTGTTATTGTCTATTAATGTTATGTTGCCAGATAATGGCTTTAATGTAGCTTCTAATTCTGAAATAGTTCCTACGAATGCTTTCCCATTTAGAATAACATCTGCCACCTTCGATATTTTAAAAATACTGTTTCCTATATCGGTATTTGCAACAATTTCAGATTTACTATAAGAGGTTTGCGGAAGTATATTCTCGTTTGAAATTGTAACGACCGTATTTTTTGTTTCTATACCTTTTAAAAAAATCACCTTGTTTTCTGTTGAATCATCTTCTTTTACATAGGCAACAATTTCATAGCCTAAAAAATCACTTGCATTTTTAACAGTTGTATTATATATACTATCATTTATTTTAATGTAATCTGTACCAAGATTTGAAATGCCTGTCAATCCCGTGTATTGATTTGCAGTAATAATCCCTCTCACTTCAAAAATTTTATGGACTGTTGCTAAAACTGTGCCACTGTCCTCATAAACAAAATTGCTTGATGTATTAGGCGCTAACTTGGCATATAGTGAATTATATAAAAGCTCAACCATTACATCTTGTGTTAAATAAGATTCATCCACATTTATGTTTTTGAGCAATCCTACCTCAGCAACCATAAGTCTATACCCTTCAGGGTATCCACCTTTTTCTTCTGCAAAACTTGCATATCCCATTGCCTTTAATATAATAGTAACAGCCTGTGTTAATGTAACCGGTGATTGAGGGGAAAAATTGCCATAACCGTCACCGCCAACAATACCTAATTTATATGCTACTTCAATGTAACCAGCATATTCGCTACTTGCATCGACATCATAAAATGACGTCTTTTCCACTGAAATTGTATTTATGCCTATAGCTTTTAAAACATATGACACGAATTTGTCTCTTGCAACTTCAGTTTTACCGCTAATTTCTTGATTTTCAATGATTGCAGTTGCAACCAGCAGTCCATTTTTCTCACTTATTAAATTTTCTGAATTTGATGCAGCATGACCTATCACCATATTTAAAATAAGCAAATTGAGAATTAACAAAACTTTGAAAACAACGTGTCTCATTTTAACCCTCCCAAATTATTTCAAACTTTTTAAATAAGACTGATAAGCATCATTGTATATCGTTTCAACTTCTCTTATTCCTAACACTTCTAATCTTTTTACAAAGTCATCAAAGTTTGATAGTGGTTCATCACCAGTTATAAATTTTGCTTCATGTTGCCCAATATAGTCGATTAAACTAGTGGACAAACTATCTAATTTTTCTTGCACATCCAACGGAAAATATACCTTTGGATATATTGGCTTGTAATACGGCGCCATATTTTTTTTGGTAAGGTTGCGCCATTCCTGTGCACCTGCAGGATATGTCGGATATTTACCTATTCGGTTTTCAACACCAATACATTCTCTTCCTATTCCTACTCTGTTGCCATCCATCGGTGCAATATAACCGAGAATGTAATCATACGTATTGGATACTCCCTGAGGATAATCATATTTTATTTCCCCAGTATCGCTTGCATCCCAGCCACCTACAACGCCAAGCGTATCAGTTGTCCCTTTTTGAGGACCAAACCAAGTATACAATGAACCTTCCATTGTGAAAAAATAATTAGCAAACCTTATAGCAGCTTCTTTATATTTGCATTTTTCTGAAATAGCAAATGCCCCTGGCTCCTCTTTAATAGGACCAGCCCACATTTTTTCTGCATTAAAATTGCTTACAAGTGGGGGTAAAGAATCAAAATCCCTCCATTTGTTTGGTGATATGGTAAATGGTGTGGCCATATGTATCCCCACTCTATCTTCAGAAGCTTTAGAACTGAATGCTGTAGTGCTATTAACAAAAATATCCCTGTCAAGAAGTCCTTCACTATAAAGTTTGTTCATATAAGTAAGGTATTCTTTATATGCAGGATCTCCTGCTGGAATTACAGCCTTCCCGTTCCTTATAGCTGGCGACAAACTGTAATAAGCTGTTGGGTCGGTTATAAAGCCAAGTGATGCCAAAATAATCGGTGCAGGGCTTAAATCTCTCCAAGTCCCTCCTAAAGGTATTTCATCAGCTTTACCATTACCGTTAGGGTCTTTTTCTTTAAATGCTTTTAAAACTGTATATAATTCATCCAAATTAGTAGGCATGGGAAGTTTTAAATTGTCTAACCATTTTTTATTTATCCATGACCTATAATACGAAAAACTGTTTTTTGGGTCACCCGCAATATATGGCAATGAGTAAATTTTACCGTCATATGCTTTAACCGATTGTTTTGCTGTAGGGTACTGTTCAAAAGCACTCTTTATATCAGGTGCATTATTTTCAATTAGTTCACTCAACTCTGCAAGTTGCTTGTTAACAACACCATATTTTACAATATCGGTTGTTCTAAGCCCCAACCCATAAAGAATATCAGGCAACTCGTTTACAGCAAACATTAAGTTTTTCTTTTCCATTAGTGCAGAATCATCAATTTGCGTAATATTAAATTTAATGTTAGTTTTTTCCTGAATAAATTTCCAAAACCATATTTTGTCTACAGATCCTGAATTTGCTCTTTTGAGTACTGTGATACTTAACTCGATTTTTTGATCAACAATCGGGAATTCGCTCTTCGTGTTCAAATATGAGCTAACCGATTTATTTTTCGTTACATTACTGTTGCACCCTGTTAAATTAAGGAGCAAAAGGGGTAAAAGAGCTATAAATAAGCAAATAACATTTTTTTTCATATCATTGTCCCTCCTGTTAATTTGGTCTTTTATCAATTATTGGCTTAGTTGTTACACTGTGTGTTGCTTCAAGCTTTTTAATTTGTACGCCGTCTTTTCCTGTTGCGGTTTTATTAGTAATATAAATCAACGACGCCATTTTAGCGCTTGTATCTATAATGTTCAAATTATCTATCAACGTTTCTTGACAATTGTTTATTTTAAGCAGTGAATAGTTCAATATATATGGGTCGACATCCGTCCTTGTTATCTCATTATTGCGGATTACTGCATTTTTCACACAGTTTAACCCCACCGCGATTCCGGACAGATTTAAAAATTTATTGTTTTCAATCAACACATTATTAACAACGCGCTCATCTGTCCCTTCGTTGTCCTTATTGACTGGAGATATATTTATTGCTGGTTGAACTGGTATTGACAAAAACGCGCTTGTACGATTAATTGTATTTCCTTTTATTGTTATATTTTGTCCCAATGGACCTTCAAACCAAGGCGAATAACCAAGCGTCATTAATATGCCAACCCCAAATGCTGGCTCCTCTATGTAGTTATTTTCTACTGTAGCTCCTACAGTATGTAAAAGCACCCCTCTACCTGCTCTTATAAATCGATTATTGTAAATCAAAAGAGGATTGCTACAAGTGCTCATATCACATATTACATCACTTTTAGTAGTATCCGTATTTGCCACAACATCTGTAATATCATCATCAAAAGTAATTTTATTTTTATGCTTCCCCTGTAACTTTTCATTGCCACTCGAAATTATTTTTTCATTGCTTGCAACAGTTCTTACAAACCTTATTTTCCCCATAGATGGATCTAACATTTGAATTTGGTCGCCTGGCAAATAGCATCTAGCTGTATGGTCGGTTATCAATGTTCTATTATCTAACTTTTCCAAAACTGGTACCATAGCTGCGTGAACATTAACACTGTCATCACCCGTTTCTTTAAATTCGCTGTTTAATAACATTGTAGCATTTCGTCCATTGTCGTAATGAAATCCATCCGCATTAGATGAAAGTATCCTGTTCGATCCGTCGGGAACTTTCACTTTACAGTTTACAACCAATACTCCATCAGGCCATAAAATCGAAAAATTGATACTTGGACCTGCATTTATTTCAATACTATCATAGGCAGAATTTTTTGCATACATACCAGCAAATATCGCCCCGTAATTGCGAGCCATATGGTAAAACTTTTGTCCTACCGCCAGACCAGTATTATCAAAAATTTTAGTGTCCACCGTACCATCCCACCAATTACCGGCAACTGTCAAGCGCCAAGTTCTGTCAGCTATTTTATAAGGCCTTCTGTCACCGAAATCTGCAAAAATGGTGCCTCCCTTCCCTATGATATTATGTACAGGCACACCCCTTCGTACATTGGCAAAAGCAAAATATTCTTGGTCAAGTTCAGGATATCCCTGGTCAATTTTCAAATCATATGTCAAATTTGTTCGATCAATCCCAACAATAACTCCCTGCGTGAACGGAAGTGGTTCATAGTCCACCTTGAAACCCTTACATAAGATATTTGTTGTACTTGCCCAATAAAACCCACCAGCTTTTGGATTTGTAAAAATCAGCTTTGTACCGTTTGCATCTGTCCCTTGCCCCATTATTGTTAAGTCCCTTGCATAGTCTATACGAAATACAAAGTTATAGACTTTTGTTGGATCATTTCCTATCGAATAAATTCTGTATTCTCCACTTTCAAACATTACGGTTGAAGGACCATTATAGGCTATTGCCGCATCAATCGCTGCCTTAATTCCATCATAACAATTTTCACTGGTGTTTGGTAGTACCCCAAAATCTCGAACATTAAATATTTTTCCTAGATTATGCGGCTGTACATCAAAGGTCCTTGCTATGTTATGCAAATCTACATTTGTTTCATCGGTACATATCGTATTTACCCTCCATTCACCTGCTTCGGGAGGAATAAAAGATACACGCCATATATTATTAGGTCTCTTTAATGTTTCAATCTGATATTTTTGCCCCTCTTTTTCAAATATTGCATAAACTCTAGGACTTTCTTCATTAGAGTAGTTTTTTGTTGAACTCAAATCCCATATTATATTTTGATATTGTGTAAACTTAGTCTGAATCTTAGGTGGTGTGGAAATATTTATATAACTCCCATTCATATCTACAGTCATATCCAATATTCCAAACAAATCACTGCTTACGAAATATGTGCTGCCACTTTTTACGGTAGTTTTTTTTAATGTTCTTAAAGTTCCATTGAAATAAAAAGCATCGCAATTGTTAATAATTGTCGTATAGCCGTCATTGCTATTTAAGTTTATTAAATTTCCACTTTCGCTCTCAGTTATCACAAAGCCCATCTTTGAAAAAATATCATTTGCCGGTAACATTAGAACATTGTCAATGTAGTAAGGCTGTGCTGAAATAGGTATTGCCTCACCATCAACAGTTAAAGTAAAGTCTCCAGCTTCAGCTATGTATGTAAAATTTATAATAATACACATACATAAAATATAGCATAATATTTTTTTCAGGCTGAACAAATTGCTCCTTATCATATTATCAATCCCCTTTTCCTTTTCATAATTCCTATAGTAATATTATCAACCAATTTTAGTATAAACTCAATACCGTTTTAAGTATATAATACTGTTTTGGTGATAGTTGCGAAAAATGTTATCAGGTTTTATCATTAAATCGTGATTTTTCAAATGTTTTTATGTATTGAGCCGGTGTAAAACCCGTATAACTTTTAAAATTCTTAATAAAATGAGAAACATTTAAGTAACCTGTAAGTTCACACAACTTATTTACTGACACATTATTCTCTTCGATAAATTTCTTTGCTTTTTCCATTCTTATATCACACAAATACTCTCTGAAAAATTTCCCTGTCTCATTTTTAACAACGCTACTCACATATTTTTCATTTTTGTTTAATTTATCTGCAACATATTCTATGCTCATATTATAGTCATGACAATTGTTATTGATAAATTCTATTATATCTAAGGAAGCCTTTATATTTTCCTCATCATTTTTTTGTTTAATATTTTTACAAACGACAATTACTATTTTATTAAGTTCCTCTTGTGCATCTTCCAAATTGTTTTTTTCAATAACAAAGCTTATATCCATAATACATTGCGTTAAATTCAACTCTTTCATTAGATTAAACAAACTATTTGCAACCTCATAGATTAGCATTTTCTCGTATAATTTTGAAGAAACTTGAAGTTTAAAAGTTTGAATGACATCATCAAGCATCATTAAAGCAGTTTGAGTGTCTCCAAATTTTACACACTGGATAAATCTTGCAACTTTATCGTCAATCCGACATATTGCACCGTTATTTGTATCATACATTTCGCTATAATAAATTACTTGGTATCGGCTAAAATCACTGGTTTTAGTTGATAATGCTTCTAGCAATGAGGTATAGACTTTATTCAAACTGTTATATGTATTACCAACTCCAATATGATTCTTACAAGAAATTTTTTCACTAAATACATTGATAGTATTCTTTTTTTCCTCTATGTCACAATTTTCAGAATTAAAAATTACAGCAATACATTTTTCCGAATGGATTTCAGCATGTAATATTCCGTCTATAGCATCCAATTTTTTTGAAATTTCTTTTCCATCATCTTCATAACAATACAAAACGGCAACAAAATAATATTCTTTATTAAAATCAACTCCAAAATTAATTAAATCTTCATTTTCAATTAGACCACTGTTATTTAGAAGTATAGTCGCAATATTATAATATAAAAACTTCTTTTGACGTTCCATTTCGTCTTCTTCTATTTTCTGATTACTTATCATCTTGAAAATTATTGAATTGATGTTTTCAATTTCATTTTTATGTTTTTCAACCGTCATTATTTTATCCAACATACCCTCGAGCCTTTTAATAGGTTCATATCTTTTTTTAGCCAGATACCAACTGAATAAAAGACCCATAATAAGTGTAATGAGTGCCGTTAATGCAAAAGATATATAAATCATTTCGATATTTCCATAGATGATATTTTCATCAATATAATAACCTATTTCATATCTCGCTGCTTCATTCGGATGGGAAATTAGAATTTTACCTCTTAAATCAGAATCCTGTGTAAAATCTATTACTTTTTCACCATCCTTATTAATAAAAACTAACCCATTTCGTGTTCCAGTAATACTTGAAAATCGCTCTAAAAACTTATCCCACGGAATTTGTATCGTTACTGTAATATTCCTATATGGTGACATTTTCGTAGATATAGACCGAACAAAATAAATAAAATCGTTTGTTTTACCTCTATAAACATTAACAGTAGCATTTGTTCTACTTTTTACCTCTTCCAGAACCACCTTACTATCATTCAATCCTATGTACTTTGTAAAAAAATCATCCACATTAAAAGTTCCATCGCAGGTATAAAGAGTAGAATTTTCATCTGAATACAAAAGCACCTCTGCAGAATATATATTTTTACTTTTGTAACTTCTAAGATTATCAACTAATTGAATTACGTTTGTCTGCTTCTGAATATCATTTAAATTTTGATTGCTACTCACTAAAATTTCCATAGCAGAACTTACTAAATTATCCATCTGTCTTTCAAAATCATTAGTGGCAATCTCCAAGTTATATATATAGTTGTTATTTATTTGCTCCTTCATCGAGTTGCTAATATTCACCACCAAAATTGTCGCAACTATTAAAGGAATTATATACATAATTACATTGGATAAGAAATAAATATAAATAATGCTTATATCTCTACTGTTTATTTTCATAAAAAAACCTCCCACGAGTAGCTTATTAACAAAATTAAGTGAAGCTGAAAAATATAAATTGCACAAAAACAGAAAAAATTCTATAAGATATTCTTAAATAAAAGATTTGCAACTGAACCGTCTTTGATGAATAGTTACTTCAGTAAATCTAAACGTTTCAGGCATGTTGAGAGTATAGTGACCTACTTGCCAAGATAAATATTTCACAAAAAACAATGTACCGTCAATTTCTAATTCATAATCGTTTTTGCTACATATCCTGTCTGCTTGAAGTTTGTGCTACATAGTAGCACGCTTTGCGAATTAGCTTGAGTCTCGGCAATTAAAGTGATGCGATTCCAAAGCAACTCGAAGGAGTGTTAATTCATAATCCATCCTCGCCCCGTCGCAACATATTCTCACCAGTTATCTCTGTGGATAAAATGCTCCGTTTCACCCGAAATCCGTGCTAAATATTCTCTTTTAAATCAATAGTAACCTAATTTATTTATTGTTTTCATTATATCATTTTAATTATATTTTTGCAATTCTGTGTCGAGTTTTCCTAGCCATGTATTTATTCCCAATAGCGAATGATCGACTGTGCTTCGGTCAAATTCTTAAAATACCCTATTCCAACTAGTGTAAATAGTGTCGCTCCGTTCGCAGCTTCTTCTGTATAAACTGGAATTTTCAAAGATAGATTAAACTGCTTGGAAATTATTTTCTGCAAAATCTGATTCCTACGAATACCATTACCCGAACCGATAAGTTTAGTGGGCTTTTTATCTAGATTCACCAATATATTTTTATAAAAATCAAAAAGTTTCTCAACCATGCCTTCTAACACGCCCACGGTGAAGTGTTGAGGCGTGAAATTATGTACACCTATATTCTTAATCGAACCCCTAGCATTAGGCTCTTCTCTTGTCCCACAAAACTGTGTGGATATGTTCAACTTATTTTCTAATGTCATGAAGTCTCCCACCGCTTTACCCATTACATCATATAGTTCAGTAAATTCGCAACCAGTCACCATTTTAGCCACTTCTCTAAAAAAACTCTCCAGCAGTGCATACCCATGTCCTCCACACAACGGACTCCCAACCAGCAGACACCCATTACCGAAGAACGGCCTTACATCAATATGTGGCCATTCCACATAGCTGGTGGTGTGAACGGATATCTGACTGCCTGTACCTATATTTACAAGCACAGAGTCATGTACGCTGTTAACCGAGCCGATAAAGCTTGCCTGATTATCGCCAATTGCAACCGCAACTGGAATACCGTCCTTTGTCATCCCGATAATTTCCGGGTTAATATTTATTTTTGGGAACAGCGAAACTGCCACACCTGCAAATTCTAATGCAGTAACATCAAAGGAGTTTGATTTAATGTCGAAGAGTCCCAGACTTAAGGCATCACTATTGTTAATTAGCGGGACTGTCCTCTGTGCCAGTCTCATTGCCACATAATCCTGAATGGTGCAGATATTCCATGCGGTTGTGGGCACAATGTTATTTTTTAGGTTATAGTAATGCGTTACGACGCCATATCCGCTTGCGAGCGAATACCCCGTTTTCTTGATCAGATCCATGCAGTAGCTTATTCCCTCTTTAAGTACAATATCCCCTCTGCCGTCCTGCCATGTATACAGTGGACTTACAGCGTCCCCATCCTTATTGATATATAAGATACCGTGCATCTGACCAGTGACGCCAATACACCCAACAGGTGCGTATTTATTCGTCAATTCACATACAAGTCGCTCGACCTTATCATAAACAGAATGCACATCTTGCAACTTCTCCCATTCGTTTATTGTTTCAACATAACATCCATTATCTATTGTTAATGACTCTAACACATTTCCTGTGTCTCCATCAACCACAACAGCACAAATGGTAGTGGTTCATATCCAACCCGATTGCCCTCATATGACCATTCCTTTCTTACATGCTATAAATTCGAAATCAAACCTTTTATAATACCACCCTAAACCTGCTCCACTATTAATAAAGCTATCGCCTTCTTGTCCAATTTTCAACCGTAAAAATGTTTTCCAGTACAATATATATTCTACTCATGTGCGAACAATATTAAGATTCCATACATACATGGTAATTCACATCACAAAGCGCATCCTACACCTTATAAGATGGCTAACACTGAATATATTATAATCTAAACATACTTGTAGTACAATGCCGTTTTCATTGTAAAATACCGTTTTCCACAAGTATTTGTAAGCAGTCAAGTAAAACCAGCAGATTGGTCAGAAGAATGATAGTTGGTTCTTGTAAGATAATTAAGTACTTAGATACTGTATTTCCACTGCAAATGAACTGAATTGTTAAATTTTGATACTAATATATAACATAAAACGATACTAAAATTGGATAGTATTTTCCAACAAAACATTGTAAATTACTTCAGCATAATATTCAAAAAATATACCGGTATGACCTCAAGTGAATACAAAAAAATATGATGGATATCGTTAATGATGATAGTGTTCAACTTTCAGATATAGAAAAGCACTTGAATGTTTCGTGGGGGAAGGCATTTTCAATTATGAAAAATACCTGGGATTCGATCCTGTACGAAGAATCATCTTCACTCTTCCCGTAAGAAGGGTTGATGAAAAAACAATTGAAGAAACTGAAGAATATAAGTTGATAAGTAACTCAACAGAAAAACGACTAGTATGTATGTAATGCAGCTTGAATCATAGCCTTTTGAGATGTTAACGGAACAGTTGCCAAATATTCGGATATACTCCTCTTTAGTTCTTCATAATCCATTGATAACTCCAAATATGTATCATTGTATTCCAAAAAGCCCTTTACTTTTCGTATGTACATCGGAATAACATGGTTAGAATACCCGCTCTTAACAAGGTAATCCTTGAAATCAGATAGATTATTGTTTTGCGTCTCGTTGTTCATAAGCATTGTCTCCTTTTTGCTTTTATTATAGCAAAAAAATACTTATGGAAGTCACGCTATGCTCAGGCAAAAACAATATCCGTTCCGAACTGCAAAGAATGTTTATGGACTGTCACGAGAACAGAATAAACTTAGTTATGGTGAAGTCAATCAGCCGACTTGGTCGCAATACGGTAGAAGTGCTGAAACTGATAAGGCAATTACGTTCACTCAATGTTGATATACATTTCGATA
>Ga0247841_10008012_pt1 | contig 15388 bp, 24 predicted proteins | sample LaCruzMarch2015__2_FD_192410 | JGI IMG/M metagenome (GOLD analysis project Ga0247841, IMG submission 192410) | Freshwater microbial communities from meromictic Lake La Cruz, Castile-La Mancha, Spain - LaCruzMarch2015_18m | ecosystem: Environmental > Aquatic > Freshwater > Lake | place: Spain...
TCTTCTGGTTACTACGCTAAACTCGCTTCTTCTGGTGACTCCGCTAAACTCGCTTCTTCTGGTTACTACGCTCAACTCGCTTCTTCTGGTGACTCCGCTAAACTCGCTTCTTCTGGTTACTACGCTAAACTCGCTTCTTCTGGTGACTCCGCTAAACTCGCTTCTTCTGGTGACTCCGCTAAACTCGCTTCTAAAGGCGAAGACAGCATTGTGGCTGGTATAGGCATAAACAATATTGGCAAAGGGGCGATTGGTAATTGGTTAGTTTTGGCTGAATGGGAATTTGAATGGAAATTTGATGACAAAAAATCAAGATATGTTCTGGTCTGCGTAAAGTCCCAAAAAATTGATGGTAAAAAATTAAAGGCTGATACTTATTACAAACTAGAAAAAGGAAAATTTGTATGTGCCGAATAATCTTCTGCGATTTAAATTCACATCTTGTGGAAAAGGTGCGAGAGCTGGGCATTGAAAGCTACTGTGATGATTACTTTCGTAAATCCACCGAAATACCACGAGCTGTTCTGATGACCGCCAGCAACCCTCAATTCAGTTTTGGAGGTGGGATAGACGCTAAATTTGCTAAATACTTCCCCTATTACTGCCAAATGAAGCAACTGAGGGGCGGTGGCAACGAGCGGATAGGCAATGCTTGCTTCACTGTTTCTGTAAATAATGATTTTAGAGCAACCAAAGAATTGGTGAAAAACGCCATTCAATTTGCGATAGATAATACTGGAGAGGATGAAACGTTAGTGTTAATGGGAATAGGCACAGCTATCGGACAAATGACGCCAGATGATTTTTTAGAAATCTTAAAAGAATTAATCTAACCCCTCTCGCCTACTCGTGAAGCGGGCGAGGTTAGGGGGAATATAAATAACAAATGTGGGAACAGAAAATAATTAACGAATTTGAGTGTATAGATATGGATCGTGAAGATATTATCAATGATTTTCGAGACTGGCTACTTGGTGGGGAGAACCACGAATGGCGGTACTCACACTCAAAGCTAGATGGCAGTTTAATTTTAGAAAGACGATGAACAACAACAAAGAAACTTTATGTATATTTTGCCAACAATTATTTGATTCCCGATTGGGTGGTCTTATAAGCGATAGACCAGCTTGTGACGCATGTATTTCTCGAATTTCAAAGGTTGGAGATAAAAAGAACGGAGAATATCAGGAGTTAAAGAAAGATTTGGACAGATATACTGGCGGATGTGCAAATTGCAATGCAGGTTTTTACGTTAGTTATCAAAACGTATTAAGGTTTTGCGAAAAGTTTTATCAACTAGGGTTAGAACACTCTGAAAATAACTAACCATGTCCATAAAAACCACACTAGAAGCGAGCGAGAAAGATAATAATTTTTACGATAATTGGAGAGAGTTTTGGAGCAAAGAAAGCCAATATACTGAACAAACTCACCTAACGGCAGATACAATCGGAATTATTAAAGAATTTGTTGAAGCTCAAAAACACCAATCCCAACTAAACCTTCTCCAAGCGGTGAAGGAGTCCGTGGCAGAACTGAAAAAGAAAAACGACCCCTATGACAGTAGAGGAGATGGAGTAGGGCTGGCTTACAACCAAGCCTGCGAAGATATTTTGTCAGAACTTAATGAGGTAATGAAATGAATATGTTGATACTAGGATTAACAATGCTTGGAGTTGCGTTTTGTTATGGATTATTTGCTGTAATAACTGGTAGACCGTGTTTTAGATGGGATTTTTGGCTAGTGTATTTGCTTATGTTTTTATCCGTAATTATATTGTCCAATGCCTAACAACCAAGAACTAGACAATCGTTTATAAAATGGCTAAGAGAAATAAAATATGAAATTTAAAGAAATAGATCCGACTAAATGCTCCGATTGCGGAAAAGAACTAACATATAATCCTGATGATTCAAGATTTGGCAAACCAATAATGGCGTTGTGTGCTGATTGTATGATAAAGACTTCTAAATCGTTTGGTAACCCCCAGCCTAATTCTATCAAAGGCGAGAGGCGTAGAGTTATTATGCAGTTAGAAGATAAAATCCGATTGGAAATCTTGGAGTCTATCAAAGAAATGCACGCTAAAGGTTATGAATTACAGACAGTGATTGAGAGTTTAGAATCAGACATTGTCAGTGAAAGATTATTATCCAAATGAAACTTAACCTCTTCCTAGTTTATCTCATTTGGTTGCCGATAGTGCCGGCGATTGTGGTGGGGTTGTGGGTAAAAAGCCTTGTGAAGTAGCCAGTAATAGTGTATAATGTAAACATAAATGCGTCCTATTTCTCCCAAGTTTCGGCAGATAATTGACAAAGATAAATATTATAAAGTTTGTGCTAGGTTAAAAGACGGTGGTTGTGCTGGACGGATAACGATTGAACACGCTGTAATTTATGGTGGCAAACAAATAGACACTCTTTGGAATTTTGTGCCAATCTGTGAAAAACACCACGCTGTTTGTAATTACCAAGACCGAGGAGATTTTGATAAAGAAAAGAATGTGTGGATCGCATTAAACCAAGCCACCGAACAGGAACTGCGGGATATTTCTAAAGTTGTAGATTATATTAAGAAGCGAGAATATTTGAACAAACTCTATGGAAATTACACTCCCCGTCAAAGCTCTATCAATAAACAAGGCGTATAGGGGACGAAGATTCGCCAGTGCTGATTTGAAACAGTTTGAAAAGGATGTAGGCTACCTCCTGAATCCTCCAAAATGCCCCATATCAAACGAAATTGACGTAAGCTACACTTTCTATGTTAAGAATTATAAAAGAGCGGATACGAGCAATATGATTAAGACCTGCGAGGATATGTTAGTGAAATGTGGGGTAATAAAAGACGACAAACAGGTAGTATGGTTATCGGCCGAAAAAGTAAAAAGTGAAAAAGAGTATATTGAGATAAGTATTTTAGAGAGATGATTTATATGCGACCGAAGAGGGTATTGTTCACATACTAATTAAGAAGTTAAAATAACCTATGACGGGAGGTGTGAAAAATGCAATGACTAAACAACTTTATGTCATCAGAAAGTATATAATGGCTAAAAGCGCGCAAGAAGCTATCCGTAAAGATAAAACGACTAAGGTTCAAGATTGCTGGATAGATGAAGATTGGCGTAAGAATAATTTAACAATCGTAACAGGATTTAAGAAATAATTATTAGTAACTTAGAACTATGAAAACGACAAAAACGCTACTTGGCAACAAGGCTCGTGAAGCTATTTATAAAGGAGTTAATGCTATTTTTATTCCTACAGCGCTCACACTTGGGCCGGAAGGCAAGAACGCCCTGCTCTATCGGACATTTAATCGTGGAAGTAGGATTATCAACGATGGTGTAACTGTCGCCGATTGCCAAGAACCAAAAGACCCATTTGTTAATTTAGCTGCCAATGCTTTCAAAGAAGGGTGCAAACGAACCAATCAACGAGTGGGAGACGGCACGACTGCGACTACCTGTATCGGAGGGAAACTTTTTAATGATTTATATAACCAACTATCCGAAGGTAAAAGCGAATTTGTCCAAAAAAATACGATCGGCGTAATGACCCTCAAAAGGCAGATTTTAGAAAGTGCCGAAAAGGTTAAAGAGCAAATTACAAAATCCGCTAAAAAAATTGAAACTCTGCAAGAACTAGAAAACATTGCTACGGTCTCTATTGAGAACAGAGAAATTGGTAAAATTGTAGCTAAAATGGCTTGGGAGGTAGGAGTAGACGGCTTTATTGATGTGGTGGAGGGTTATAAAGGAGAAATTGAAACCGAAGTTATTAAGGGTTTTCGTTTTCCGGCCAAAGTATCAGCCAGAGCTTTTGTAAATAAACCCGAACGTTATGAAATGGAAGCAGTAGACTGTCCTGTTTTTATTACGAACTACGCATTAGATAACGCTAACGAATTTGGGCAGACATTCCAAAAACTCAATGCTTCAACATCTAAAATTATTGTTATCGCACCGTCATTTTCCGAGAATGTTTTAGTCAATATGGTCAACGCGACTAAAGCTGGTTATTTTTTCTTCCCTGTTAAAGCCCCCTCACTTCGTACTGAACAATTTGAAGATTTGGCTATTTACTGCGGAGCTAAATTTATAGATAAAAATAAAGGACACCGATTGCAAAATGTCTCTTTACAAGATTTAGGCTTTATCGGAAAACTCATTGTAAAGGACACCGAAAATAAAGAAGACGCTATTGCGACTGGAGGACGAGGAGAGAAAGAGGAGGTGATGTCTTTTGCGACTGAAGAAGAGGTGGCTGGTAAAAAGAAAAAAGTATTTAAGGAAAAAACCTCATCGCAAATTGCCGAACGCATTGCTATCTTAAAAGGACAACTCGCTGAAACTCGCCAAGAACAATTTAAGAAACTACTGGAAAGACGGATTGCTTCTATGTCTTCCGCTGTAGGTGTAATCAGAGTAGGCGATTCAACCGAAGCCGAGTCTTTGTATCAGAAATTAAAGATTGAAGACGGAGTTTACGCTTGCAAGGCGGCCTTACGAGGTGGTTATGTCAAAGGAGGTGGTCTCTGCTTAAAAGAAATCGCCGACAAAATGAAAGATGACGACCCGCTAAAAACAGCAATCGCTTATCCTTATGAGCTTATTCAAGCCAGCGTAGACGGCGGAATTGCCATTGGAAAGGACATCATTGACCCGACCGAAGCAATGTATTACGCCGTAGAACACGCTGTGGGAGTAGTAGCGAACCTAATCACAGTAGAAATTATCACCCCTGAAATACCAGACCCTATTCACGGAGATGGAGAATATGCTATTGCCCGTGCCTTGAACGAATTTGTCATCTCAAACAAAATCCATTTAGGACAGCTCACAGAAAATCAACGGGAAATGGAAATGGACAGACAGGCGGGATACGATAGTATCGTGGACAACGATAATGGCTAGCATTGAAAAATAAGTAATTTTATGGTAAAATAAAATTATGACAAAAAGAATAAAAACACCTTTAGGGTTTGAAATTGATTGCAATTGTGGTTTCAAATTTATAGCTGATGCTGAATATGCACCAGTTCAGGTCGGTACAAATTATGAATTTCGTCAGTGGGAATGTCCTCATTGTGGACAATTATACATAGAAAAAGTCGAAGATTTAATAATTTTAGAAAGATAATATGGGAACTTCTCGTGCAAGCAAAAACATTATTTACCGAGCTATGGGTAAACTAAAATACGCCAGCGACAAAGTAAAAACTGGCGTTAAGAATAAAATAGCGAAAGAAAATAAAATTCACGAATTGTGGAAACAAGATTATCAAAACGGAACAGGTCAATATTATGATAGCCGTGGAACTGTAATGAAGCGACACGGGATGAAATAAATGCCAACACTACGCCAAAAAACACTAGCAGAAGCCATTGTTGCTAATAAGAAACTCCCACCAAGACAAAGGAAGAATAAAAAAGAGCTTGTGGTTTCTAGTGGATATGGTGTAGTTACTGGTGATAAACATGCTGGAGAGGTTATTGCTCAAAAAGGAGTAAAAGACGCATTGAGAGAATTTGGTTTAACAGAAGAGCTTATAACAACTTCACTTGTTGCAGACATAAAAGCTAAACCTAAGAAGCGAGAGCGAGAATTGAAGTTAGGAGCTGAAATACTAGGAATGACCGAATCTGAAAAAAATAAGCCAAACCAGCAAAATAACTTCTTTATTTTTAATGACGAACGAGCAACAAAAATTGCAAGAAGAATTGTTGGAGGAGCATCAACTGATAATCAATCAAGCCAGGAATAACCTGATTGACTTTGAAATTGCTACTAATCCAAAGTATGACCCTAATTGGCATCATTGTAGGATTGCTCAAGAGCTTGAGCATATTGAGCAATTTGGTGATAGGGATTATAAAATCCTTATTATTACTGTTCCGCCCAGACACGGGAAATCTCAAGAATGTTCTATTGACTTTCCCGCTTGGTTTTTAGGCAGGAATCCAGCAAAAGAGATTATTGAGGCTTCATACTCAGCCGAATTAGCCCAAGACTTTGGCTCTAAGACTAGAGAGAAAGTGAACAGTGAAGAGTTTAAGGCTATATTCTCGGAAGTTACATTACGTTCCGATGAACAAGCGAGAGGCCGATGGAGAACCCAAGAGGGCGGAGGTTATGTTGCTGTGGGTGTTGGTGGGCCTATTACTGGCCGTGGTGCTGATATTTTACTCATTGATGACCCGATCAAGAACAGAGAAGAAGCAGAAAGCGAAACATACAGAAATAAAACTTGGGATTGGTTTACATCAACCGCTTTTACTCGACTTCATCCTAAGGGTGTTGTTGTTTTAATCCTTACCCGTTGGCACTTAGACGATTTAGCCGGTCGTATTTTAACTAATGAAGCTCTTGCAGATAGGACAAAGGTTATTAAATTTCCCGCCATTGCGACAAAGGACGGAAAGCATAGAAAACAAGGGGAAGCGTTATGGCCGGAAAGATACAACCTAGACGCACTGGAAGAAATAAAAAATACCATCGGCCCTTATGATTTTTCTTCTCTTTACCAGTGTTCACCTATCTTGACTGAAAACCAAGAGTTTAGACCTGAATGGTATAAATCAATCAGTGAAGAGGAACTAAGCTCTATGCAGACAGCCAATTACTTGACCATTGATACCGCAATGAGTAAACAAGCTCAAGCTGATTATTGTGGTTTTTGCGATAACTCAGTGGATAAAGAGAACTTTTGGAACCTGAAAGCCTGGCACGCAAAGTTAAGTCCTGAAGAACTTGTTGACAATCTATTTTCATTGCACGAGACGAGAAAATACTCAGCCATCGGAATTGAAAAGACCGCTTATTTATGGGGAATTAAGCCATTTTTAGACAGTGAACAAAGGAAACGCAATAAGTTTTTGCCGATTGTAGAATTACAGCACAACCAAACCGCCAAAGAGATACGAATAAGGGGCTTGATTCCGAGGTATGCCAGTGGTTCTATCCGACACATCAAAGGTCGTTGTGATACTTTGGAGGAAGAGCAAATACAATTTCCAAATGGTATTCACGATGATGTCTTAGATGCTACTGCTTATCAATCGCAAGTAGTTAATGAGAAACAAAAATCAATTTCCATCCACCGACCAAAATCTTCCGGCTATTCTCGGTTTAGATAATTGCTTGACATTGAAAAAATGGTATTATTCAATAATGCGTACAAAAGAACAACAAAACATTTATTATAAAAAATGGTCTGAGATAAATAAAGACAGAAAGAAGAAGTACTATTTAGAACATAAAGAAAAAATTACGGTGTATATGCGTGAGTATTGGAAAACTCACAAAGAAGAACTTGTATTAAAGGTAAAACAGAGGAAAATAAACGGTGGTTGGAAACCAAAGACAGACTTTATTTATCTTAAAAAGATATGTTGTAAATGTAAAAAAGAATCAGATAATCTAGTTAAACATTTTAAGAACAAATATGGTCATCAATATTATTATTGTCGAGATTGTAACACAGAGCGTCAGAAAAAATATAGGTTGACAGATAGTGGTAAATTGGCCACCAGACGAGCTGTCAAAATGTCAATCGATAAGTATCCTGAAAAGCAACTGGCAAGGATAATCGTTAAATATAACATTTTAAAAGGTCGGGTTGTAAAATCTAAAATATGTGCGTTTTGTAAGAGGAAAAAGGTATTAGAAGCTCACCATAAAGACTATACTAAGCCTCTTGACGTTGTTTGGGTTTGCAGACAATGTCATTTTATGGTAAAATAGAGTAAATAATTCTCAAATAATTCTAAAAAATGATCGGAGACCTAACAAAAAATAGAAACGGTAAAATTTCACAAAGTCTTTCGGTGTATCAACCAAGCAAAGAAATTGCCGAGCTAACTCGTATTGTTCGCGATGACTATTCTCAAGGAATGGACATCTTAACTAAACCTTGGACAGAACTCAACGACCGAAGTGTGATTGATGACTTGAATCGTGGGAGCAAAATGTTTAATAGTTTTGTTGATACGGAAACTGCCGACCCTAACGAACAGTGGAAATGGCGTGGCACTCGTTCTATGGCTAGAAATAAGGGTATTGCAATGCACGCCAACTTGACGACCAACTATATTCTGCCAGTCTTTCAAGCCCAAAACGAAAATGACGAAGTAGACCGAGACTTCTCCGAAGTAATGCGAGATATTATTGAATGGATGGCTGAACCGACCAACTCTAACTATCAATCGTCTTTTTTGCAAATTGTTTTCTCCGCCTTACAAAGTCCTGTTACTTATTTAGGAGCTGAATTTTACGAATGCTATCAGACTATCAAAGAGAAGACCGAGCAGGGTTATGATAAGAAAGAAGTCTTAGATGAAGTGTTAAGTGGTTTTCAAGCTCCAATTTATTCCGCGACTCAAATTTTAATCACTAACGCTTACGAGCGTAACATCCAAAAACAGCGCGCGATAATCAAAAGACGCTGGGTGGATTATGACGAATTAAAAGCTAAATACGGTACTCATCCGAACTGGGGCTTTGTCCAAAAAGGTATTAAGTCAATCTACAACGACGAAGACGGTCTATTTTATGATATTTTTGATGACGAACATCCAACGCTTGTTGCCGAAGAAACTTGGCTTAACAGGCGAGAAGATACCGAAGTTTGCTTCCTGAATGGTATTTATATGGGCAATGAGGATGTGGAAAACAACCCTATCCGACACCGTGACAACAAATCTGCCCCGAAATACAATGTTGTACCTTTCGGTTATATGCGAATTGGCGACCATTTCTTCTACTACAAGTCAATGATGAATGCTGTCGGTTGGGACAATATGCTCTATGACGCGATGTCCGAAGTGGTAATGAACCGAGCTTTGCTTGAGGTGGAAATGCCGATTGCCATCTCTGGCTCTGATAAAGTGGACTCTGAGGTTATCTTCCCAAGCTCCGTCGTTACCTTTGAGGACAAGGAGACAAGAATTACGCCTCTGATGCCGAATAGTAATATGTCGGCTGGGTTTAATGCTTTGAGGGAAACCGAGAAGTCTATCACCGAGGGTTCGGTCAACGAAACTATCTCCGGCCAACTTCCTGATGCCTCGCAGAAGGCTTACAATGTCGCTCAAGCCCAAGCTAACGCTAAGAAGATGATTGGGGCAGTAGGTAAGTCTATTGCTGAGTCAATCATTATGTACGGCGACCTGATGAAAGATATTGCTCTAAATCACTACACTATTCCGCAAATTGACCAGCTGGTCGGGGATAATATGAAGTTAAGATACCGCCAGTTCTTCCTAGAAAAGAAAGGTCAAAGCAAAGGTTATAAAAAGCGAATCAAGTTTGATGAGTCTTTGATAGGAAAGGAGATGACCGACAAGGAAAAGGAATACAAAGAAATGGAAATGCTGGAGGAGTACGGCGAAGACGAGGGCGTTATTCTAGTCAATCCTGAATTATTTGCTCGCTACAAGTATCTGACCAAATGTGATACCGAGGAAATGTTTGCGAAGAATAGTGACTATTGGCAACCCGTGTTAAATCAATTATATTCTTTGTTGTCTAATAATCAGTATGTATCTCAAGAAGAACTGACAAGGAGATTATTATATTCATATTTCCAAAGTAGCGGGGAAGACCTAATGGTTGCTAACCCAATCATTGAACAAACAACGCAAGATAAAGTTCCACAAACACAGATTGGTCAAATGGCCGAAAATAGATTATTAAGTCAACAATTACCGATGTAATATGCGAGGAATGCCACAAGCAGACGGATACTTACACATATAAGACAGTAGAATTTATCAGACAATCACGATGGTTTATAAATTTATTAACCAAAAAGGTCGTATCTTAAAAGAATTATCTATAATCAAATGAAAAAGAAAAAGGTGGCTAAGAAAGTAAAGAAGGCAGTTAAAAAGGTCTCGAAAAAGAAATAATTTATCAGTTAAATTAAATTTATGAATGTTCTAGGATTTACGATTGTGAATAGTGAGAAGTGGGATAGAGCTTTACACGGCACTATCCAGCGTGAAGGTCGTTTGTCTGGCGGTGTTGGCGATAATGCTTCTGATGAGGCTAAGATTGCCGAATATGACCGCTTGGGTGGACTTATTCTTAAAGGGAAGAATAAAGTCCAGATGGGTTGTTTCTATGACTTTGCCCAAAAGAAACCAAAAACTAAGCCAGAAGTAGTCCTTGTTTTCAGGGATATTGACGGTGATGAGGTCTTAGTCGGCGAAGACGAAGAAATCCCATTGGAAGTTAAGGCGGCGGAAATTGCCAAAGCTAAGAAAGGTAAAAAGAAAGTCAAGAAAACGATTGAGGAAGACGAAGAATAAGTTTTAATAAAGAACTATGATATTCCTTAAAAGAAAAATAAGCGTTGATGAATTTGTAGAACAACTAGACAAGATGGAACGAGCAAAACTCCTAACCTATGCCGTCAAGAAGATGTTTAACACCATCGGAACTGACGACATCCTCAAGGAAAATGAGTTTGGCCAGTGGAGTATTGAGGGCAAGCCGATTAACGATACAATGAAAAATCTCTTGATCGCCGAAGCCCAACAATTACTCAAGTCAAAGCTCTGGGAAGTTTTACAAAACGACATCCGCTTTAACGCCAACAAAAAAATGTTTCTTCTTGCTCAAAACGAAGAGCAACTAACGGCTGGCAAAATGTTTTTATATGCCCTTGATTGTATCAATACTCGTTTAAATAGCATAAAGAACGAAAAAGGTAATTTTAATAACGGGAAACCGATGGTCGCAAGACCTTAACTAGCCCACTGGAGGCTTACAATACCAGATGCCATATATTATGACTGAAGAAGAAATCAAGGCCGCACAGGAGGCCGAAGCCAAAGCGAAAGCAACTGATGATGAAACTGCTGAAGACGAATCCGAAGAGGAGGAATCCGAGGAAGAGGATAAATCTAAGGACAAGGACGCTGACACCATAGATTACGAAGCTGAACTCGCCAAAGAGCGAGAAGCGAGGGAGAAAGCCGAAAAAGCGGCTGCGGATAACGCTTTCAAATTGCGTGAAGCAAGGCGAAAGAAAGACGACGATACCGAGGAGGAAGAGGAAGATAAACCTTTAACTTCTAAGGAACTCCAATCTATTCTAGCTAAAGAGCGACAAGAAACTACCAAGTCTCTTGAAACTCAAAGAATTGGTGAAATTGCTAGTAAAATTGCGACTTCTGATAGTGAGAAAGCTCTCATTATCGAAATCCACAAGAACCGCACCTTTCCACCACATCTTTCACTAGAGGAACAGATTGAAGAATCGTTTGTCATTGCTAACCGCAAAAAGCTAATCGGTGAAAGGAACGAAGCTCTACGAGCCTTGAAGTCCAAATCTGGTGTTAATAATAACCCAGCTGGCACCCATCAAGACGCTCCTAAAGCAGGTGAACCCAAAATGTCTCCAGCCGATGCAACAGCCATTAAAGCTGTCGGCTATTCTTGGAATGGAACGACCCGCCAATATGAGAAAAAAATCTCAAGTGGGACACTCGTTTACGACCCAAAGACTAAAAAAACTCGCATAGTTAAGTAATCCTAGCGAGATACTAGACTTATCTCAAAGCTCAGTAAAAACTGAGAGGTTTAACTGTTGCATTATAAATTTAAAACCTAAAAATATGCGTGGAGATCTCAAAATAATTGGAGCGCAAGCTTCAAGACAGGTGAGAGTTGCCGCTTCTGCCACTCGGTATGAAGTAGGCGAGCCTTTGCACTCTGTTGCTACTTATTCGTCTGGTGTTGCTTCGGCTAATACTTTCGTATTGGCTGCTGCCGATACCCCAGTTATCGGTTTTTTTTGAGAGCCGCATTGTTCATTGAAATATGTTAGAATAAATAGATGCAAAAACCATTTAAAAATGGCAATATTCCGTGGAATAAAGGCAAGAAAGGAGTCCAAATAGCTTGGAATAAAGGAAGAAAAATGTCCCAAGAAGATTGGATTGATAGAAAATTTAACAAACGTGGTATTAAACTCTCGGAAGACCATAAAAGGCTTTTAGGTAATATACTGAGAGAGGTAGGAAAAAATACACGTTTTAAAAAAGGACAAATTATTTCCGATGAGATGAGGGAAAAGCTAAGAAAAAATTCCGCACATAATAAATATTGGTTAGGCAAAAATAATCCTTATATGGAGGGAGAAAAGAATTGGCAATGGAAGGGTGGAGTAACACCTGAAAATAACAAAGTTAGGCACACTGTTGAATATAAGGAATGGAGACGAATGGTATTCAAAAGAGATTACTTTGCCTGCCGTGTGTGTAGATCGAAGAAATGTTTAAATGCTCATCATATTCAACCATTCAGAGATAATCTTGATAAAAGAACAGAAATGAGTAACGGAATTACATTGTGTCTTGATTGCCACAAAATAATGTACAAAAGAGAACATCTATTTATAAAAACACTTCAAGGAATACTTGAAAATGGGTTTAATTCGGTGGAAGCCTCTAAAAAAGAGGTAATACCGAGCCAGCAAGAGAGATTACGAAAGGCTCTCTGGGCGTGTGTGACGGTCAAGGGTGAATAAATATAATCCCTATAAATAACCCGCGCGAAAGCGATGATATGACCTGAACACTGCGTATATATAAAGGCAGTGAAGCAAGAAATAGAAAACTTGCGATAACATAATTGACTCACAATTTTGGTGGAATCGCATTAAGCAACTGTTTGCCATTTAATACTGGCACGGTTGTGGCTCATTCCGCTTGGCTTGCTGTTCCTGTTCCACAGGTTGGTTTGATTCGTGGTAAGGGTGAAACCTTTGCTAATGTTGATACCGACGCTGAAATCCTAGCAATTATTATGGATAAGACTTTGATTGACTACAATTCGACTGGTGCTTCTGACGGTGGTGAACTTTACACCATCAAGGATACCGCCGCCGCTGATGTCAATGGTCTAACGATTGTCAATGGCAACTATGCCAAAGGCACGCTAGATGTTGTTGTCGATTCCAGAGCTTATTGCTTGGATGTTACCTAATTATTAACTTAACTTTAGAAAAATATGTCTAGCTCTACTGGCGGTGTATCCGCAGGACTTAGTCCAGATATGTGCAAAACCGCTATTGACGCGGCTCTCTACGAGGAATACTCACGAGAAATGCAACCTGGCTATTTGTCCGCTTCCGATTCCTTTTTCTTCAATCAGGACTCCACTGACAAAGTCGCATTCGTTTGGGACGAAGATGGTGGTGTTCCTAACCTAGAAGAAACAGGAGAACAGGAAGATATTAAAAGCGTTGACTCTCGTATTGGCAATCAGAAGACTAAGTTCACACAGAAGTTTGCCAATCAAATCCCTATCTCTGATGAGGCCTTTCGTGCCGATCAGGTCGGAAAGCGAGCGCAACTTGGTAAGCAGATTGCTGATGCTTGCCGTCGTACCCGCGACCAAAAGGCAATCCTCGCCACTTATGGCGATGCCTTCGCTGGTACTCTGAATACGACTCCCGATGGTCAAGCGTTAACTGCTAGCGCCCTTATGCTGAAAGGCATATTGAATAATTCGTTAAATTGCTGGAACACCTTGAGAAAGGCAATCAGCAGCCAAATCGCAAAATTTGCGAGAGGTTCAGAGACTATAATACGAGTATCCTATTGTTAGGATAATGGTATAGTCCGACCTACCGTTATAATCTAAAAATGAAACGGTAGAATTAAACAGAAATGTTTAATCGTTCTTTGACAAGTAAGATGTAAATAATTGTAATAACTCATCTTTAAAATGTGGAGTTAATTCTCCGTAAATTATTTGTTGAGCAAAATGTTCAAGTTTGCTTCCTAAACTCCGATGTTCACTATTAGAAAGAATTTGTAGGTTATCTTGTCTGTTATCTAATTTGTTTCCATTTTTATGATGGACAGCTTCATTAGATTTAAGTTTTCTACCTAAGGTTTTTTCAACAACAAGCACGTGTTCGGGGACATAACTTTTATGCTTTCTATCGTGAGGTTCAGGGTGGTAGAGATGGATATACCCATTTACCATAACTTTACCACCACGCCAACATAGATTATTTTCTCCCTTAAGATTCTTTTCTCTAGTTTTGATATGAAATTTATCTTTTAAGGCAGATTCCACAGTATTAGAACAAATACCAAAAAGTTTAGCAATTGAAGCCATTGACATTTTTTTATTGACATAATGTTCTATCAACCACTCTTTATTGAGCCACGGTTTGTTAGTATCATTTCCGATAAAAGAATAATAACATTGGCGACAACGCTTAACGTGAACATTAGCTGGGTTTAGTTCTTTATTACAATCAATACATTTTACTGACATATATGATAATTAAACGAATAATACTTGCATACTATCATATAAGGTAAATAAAATCAAAGAAAAGTAACAAATATGTAGCAAGTTCTAGCCACACAACCCTTAATGGGGTAACTGTTGACAACTTGGAGACTGGTGCTTTGACCCCAGACAACTTGTGGACTTTGACTGTTTCTCTTGCTAACCAAAAAGGTCAGCACGGAGATGCCGGTTCTCACTTGTTTGAGGGTATCGTGATTCCGTTCTTGCTTTACAAGACTGCTAAGGAAGTGATGAATTCGTCCTTGCTTGCCGATAGTGCCGAAAACAATATCAACATCTTTGATACTGATTACGGTCAGGTAAGTATCGCCGCTTCTATCTTCCTTGGTTCAACTTATAACTCGGCTACTAACGCCAATACTTCTTACAGTATCGTTAGTCGCAATCACCAAGTTATGCGTAAGGTATTCTACGATGTCACCACTACGATGATTTCACCGGAATACTCTGATAACGATACCTACGTGATGAGGTATAAGTTTAACGAGTCTGATTTCCCTGGAACTTGGACAGGATTTGCGGGTGCGAACGGGTCAACTGTGTAATTATTACTACTAACACCAACTTATATGATTGAAAAAATCAATAAATGGCTACCAATCATAACCCTTATAGCGGTTATTGCATTGGCTACCCAACTGGTTGGTGGTAATGACCAAACAGTTGGTTCTTCTGGTTCTCGTTTTCCTAACGGGTTAAGTGCTGATACGACTTCTCCTTTAGAGGGAGAGGTTCGTGGTACTGATTTGACAATTACTGATGACGCAGTTATTTCTGGCGGTTCATTAAATGTAACCACTTCAAATTCTGCTACTTCTACCATTATTGGCGGATGTTTTCAGTTTTATGCCACTTCAACTGCGACAGCACAGAAGTTTATGGCTTCAACTACCCCTGGGATAATGTATTCCAGTTACGGTACTTGTCCTTAGCCCTTTACTTGCCTCATCAGTCTTCATAGTTCCTGGTGAGGCAGGATAAGGGGCGAATAATTACTAATTAAAAATATAATATGAAAAAGCTTACTATACTTATAATCATC
>Ga0247841_10008013_pt1 | contig 15387 bp, 15 predicted proteins | sample LaCruzMarch2015__2_FD_192410 | JGI IMG/M metagenome (GOLD analysis project Ga0247841, IMG submission 192410) | Freshwater microbial communities from meromictic Lake La Cruz, Castile-La Mancha, Spain - LaCruzMarch2015_18m | ecosystem: Environmental > Aquatic > Freshwater > Lake | place: Spain...
CCAGCGCGCGTGGACCACCTGCGGCAGATCGATGATCACGAGCCGATCCTGCCACAGGAGCAAGTTGTACGGCGAGAGATCGCCGTGAACGCGATCCTTCGCCAGGAAGATCCGGATGTTGCGCATCGCTTGGTCGAAGAAGCGTTGAGCCTCGGCTGTGGACAGTTCCGCCCCGACCAACGTCGGCGCCGGACGCTCGGCATCCCCGATGTAGTCCATGAGGATGCCCGGTCCGCACTGAGCGATTGGTGCCGGGACATCCGCGCCCGCGGCGTGGAAGGCGGACAGGTTCGCGTACTCCTGCCCCACCCAATCGGCGAAGACCATCTCCCTGCCGCGATGCTTGCCCGACTTGATTGCCCGTTCTTGGCGCGAGTCCGGCTTGTAGACGCGAAAGCGCCCGTCGGCGTAGAGCTTGCTCATGCGGTAGTGCGCGGCGATGTCGATCGCGTAGACCTTCGCCGCCACCAACTCGCGGCCCGTCGACGGGTGGGCGCGACAGCAATAGACCGTCGCCTCCTTCCCGCTCTTGACCTGATTCACGACGTCCGTGATGTAGCCGCCATCCGCGAACAGTTCGAGCGGATCCTTCGGCCCGTCCGGGAGGGCCGCAACCTCGATGCTCGTCAGGAGCCCGACATCGTCAGGTCGTGCCCGTCGCGCTGACGGGCGCCGGGCACCGTCGGTCTTCACGTCTCGGCCGCTCTCGCCGGCCAAGGGGCGGCACGCGCGATTAGCCTTGCCTTCGCGCGTCCATGCCCGGGTGCCGCTGACCGTGCGCCCCGTGTCAGACAGCAGAACGGGATCTTCCCAGTCGTCCGCTCCGCCCAGCACCTCGCCAGGGAAGCCGGCCGCCTCCTGCTGCCCACGGGCCACAGGCCATATGCCACGAGCAGCCTCGTACTCGTTCTCGAATCCTCGATCTGAGATAGCTTCCTCCCTCGAATTCCTAGAGAGACGGGAACCGATTCCGGGACGGCTGCCACCTGGGAACGCAAAGGAGACTCGAATCGAGTCCTGGTAGAGCTGGAAGATGGGCCCGAGAGAGCCCCTAGATCACTCGCCAGGAGGCAGCAAAGACAAGGTCAGCATTCACCGATCTCATGGTCTTCACGCCTCCTTTCGAGCTCTCGCGAGCGACCGCCGCGGCGAGACACAGCAGTGTAGCGCTGCACTTGACGGGATGCAACTCGCATAGGGCGTGGTACATTGGCACAGAAGGAGTGCGGATTTGGCACGCGCGCAGACTCCCCACGAGTGCGTACGACAGTGCCTGCGAGAACAGGCGACGCGGCGACCGCACACCCTACGCCCGTCAGTTAGCGCGCCATCGAGAGGTCGTGCGTCGACCTCTCCCGTCGACTCGGGTCAGCCAAGGAGCCCGCCAACCCCAGCAGCCACACTCCGCGCTACTACGCCCCGACAGAGGCGTCCCGTCCCTCCGTGGAGGATGCTGGACTCCGGCCACCCCGAACGAGCTTGCGAAGGGTGCCTATTGCCTCCACCCTCGTCTTGGAACGGCCGCCGCAAGGCGCCGCCGACCCAAGCTGAAGCCTCGTCCCCGCTACGACTGACCACCCCACGTCTCGAAGTGAACCATCTCTTCAAGTGGACGAAGACGGCTGACGAGATCCTTGAGTCATGTACTTCCCGGACGCGACACCAGGCGTCAAGTGGGCTTCGATGCTACCGCCCTCTCTGACCAGAGGAACGTTGGAGACCCGAGCCTTGCAGGTGTCGAGAAGAGTACGCGCATGGTGATGGCCACAAGAAAGACTCTGAGCCGGTTCCCCGCATGTCTCCCGGAGCGTACGGACGAGAATCTCGCCTCCGCTCCGCACAAGGAGTGATAGACTCACGCGAGGCGAAGTACGGTCTCAATGAGCCTATCTACAGTGGCCCGAAACGAATCCTCCCCCTCGGAGCGCGCGGAGATCGACGCCTCGATCTGAACTTTCAGTTCCGCGTTCGCTGCGGGGTTAATCCCGGCGTTCTCCATAGCGCTGACCGTACGCGCCGCGACTTCCAGCAGCCTCAAAGGTCCGTACGTGGGCGTCTCGTCGAGAAGCATTCTCGCACTGGTCACGGCGTAACCTACGACCTCCAGGAGTGTGCGCTCAAGCCCCTCAGTTCTCTCTATAGGTCTCATGGAACACAATTCCCTCCCGTCGCCGATTTGGCGCTGCCGGCTCCTCGCTTGGCCGACCCACGGCCACAAGCAGTATCGGCTTGATGCTCTCCGGGAGCCTCAACACGTCTCTGACCCCTCCGGCATGGAACGATGCGACGACGCACGCACCAAGTCCGACAGCGTACGCGGCGAGAAGCAGATTCTGCGCCGCCATCGCCGAATCGAACAACGTCAGCTTCTCGCACCCCAAGCGCGCGCCAAAACGTCCGGCAAGATCGACGTCCTGGCAGACGGCGATGATACACGGCGGCGGACCGGGCATGCCGGGACTGACCATCCTCAGTCGATGAATCCGTTCCTCGTCCTGGACGACGACAAAGCGCCACGATTGAGCGTTGCCGCCCGACGGTGCCCAGACGGCGGCTTCGATCAAGCATTCGATGTCGGCCGGAGCGATCCTCTCCTCATGAAACCGGCGAACGCTACGTCTGGCCTTGATCGCGTCGAGTATGTCCATTGCCTATCGCCTCCCCCCTTCTTTCAGGCGTGCGGTGAACCGCCCCGGGTTCTCCGGAGGGTGGATTAGCTGAGTCCGGCCACCGCGGCCGCGACTCGCTGACTCCGATCATACAGCGCCTCGAACTCGGCTGGCGGGATGTTGCCAATCGGCTCCAACAGCCGCCGGTTGTTGAACCAGTCTACCCAGCCAAGCGTCTCGATCTCGACGTGCGTCGTGCTGTACCGAGGTTCGAGTTGTTCGATCACCTCCGTCTTGTACAAGCCGATGAGTGTCTCGGCCAACGCGTTGTCGTACGCGTCGCCGACGCTGCCTACCGATGATGCAATCCCCGCTTCCGCCAGGCGCTCCGTGTAGCGGATCGAGAGGTACTGGACACCGCGGTCGCTGTGGTGGACGAGGCGGTCGATGTCACGACGGGCGTAGAGAGCCTGTTCCAGCGCGTCGAGCGCCAGGTCGCTGCGCAGCGAACGAGACACGCGCCAGCCAACGATCCGCCGCGAGAACACGTCGATGACGAACGCAGCGCAGACGAACCCCACTCGGGTGGACACGTACGTCAGATCCGCCACCCACAACTGGTTCGGTCGCGTGGCGGTGAAGTCGCGCTGCACCAGGTCGACGGGGTGGGCCGCAAGATCGTCGGGGATCGTCGTCCGGTACTTCTTGCCCCGCACAGCGCCCGCAATCCCAAGACGGTTCATCAACCGCTCGACCGTGCAGCGGGCGACCTGAACCCCCTCACGGCGCAGCTGCCTCCAGACCTTTCGCACCCCGTACAGCCGGCGATTCTCCTGCCAGACGCGAGCGATCTCCTCGGACAAGACCGCGTCGCGCTGGACACGCACCGGAAGGCGAGACGGATCGGCCTGGCGGGCCTTGTGCTCGTAGTACGTCGACGGGGCAATCGGCAGCATCGTGCAGATCGGCTCGACCCCGCAGACGCCTCGGTGTTCGTCGACGAACGCCGTCATCGCTTCGGTCGCCGGTCGAGCTCAGCCTGGGCGAAAAGAGCGGACGACTTGCGGAGGATCTCGTTCGCTCGTCGTAGCTCGAAGTTCTCCCGCTCGAGCTCTTTGATCCGCGTGCGATCCTCGCTCGTCAGACCGCCGCGCCGCCCGGTGTCGACTTCGACCCGCCGAACCCACGTCCGCAACGTCTCTGGCGTGCAGCCGATCTTGCTCGCGATCGACACGATCGCCGCCCACTGCGAGCCGTGCTCACGCTCGCACTCGAACACCATCCGAACCGCTCGTTCCCGTACCTCGGGAGAGTCCCTGCTTGGTCGTGCCATGACCCCATCCTCTCAAGGAATTCGGTCTCCAGCAATCCCGGGGCGGTTCATACCTTATATCTGTAGAGACCTCTCGCGGGGTTTGCCGAGCGGCGGCGGAGTACGAGTTGACAAGGATCGATATGTATTATATATTCCGCGTGGTTTCCAAACGCCGTGGCAAGAGGTGATGAACGTGCCGACATGGTTGGGGCTTGAGAAACTGAGAAGCGGCCCTCTGTCGGAACAGGTGCACAATGCAATTCGTGTATCGATTCTGGCAGGAGACCTTGAGCCCGGGAGTTTCCTGTGCATCGAGGATCTGGCGGAACATCTAGGCGTCAGCACAACGCCTGTGCGTGAGGCGTTGGTGCGGCTGGAAGCGGATGGCCTCGTTGATCTGCAGCGCAACAAGAAGCCCGTGGTCGCTTCGATCAGCGCCGAGGAGATCTCTCAGATCTACACCGTAAGGCGGCTGCTTGAACCCTACTACGCTCAACGGCTTGCCGCGAAGATCAACAAGGAGCCTTCTGCGGCGCAGGCTACACGGGATCTCCGAGAGGACATCTGCTCCTACGTGGGCACGTTAGGCTCCTCCGCGGAGGAGCAGAGTCTGTATGAAGAGTACATGGAATTGGAGCGGCGCCTCCAGGAGTTGCTCCTTCCCGTCGGCGAAGGCGATGTAGACGGCAAGATCGCTGCGCTGGTCAACAACTACGTCTACCGACTCCGGATCTTCTCGCAAGAAACCTCCAAGAAGGGAAAGGAGTCGCGAATTCGTGCCGTCTGCGACGAGCACTTGCGAATCCTCGATGTACTGCTTGACGGGGACGTCCCGGAGATTGAGCGGACGATCATCGACCACTTGACGCACTCGGAGGAACGTTCACTGACAGCGCGAGAGCGCTCCAGAAAAGAGAGCGAGGTCGTGCAACGGCGAGCGATGTGAAGGCCCACGGAGAGGACCGATGAGACGTGGGCATGATGAATCCTGCAATCCGGAGTAAGGGGTGTGATGGGGACTCTCCGCTCGATCAGGACCCAATTGCGAGGAGGTGAATCTTCAGCTGACTGGCGGCGGCAAGTTAGCGGCGAGTTGACCAATCAAGAAAGGGAGGGCAGATGCAGTACTCGACGAAGTGCAAGGGGCTGGCAATTGTAGCAGTGGCTGTGATCCTCACAGTGGGGGGACTGTTTGTGGCGCAGGCGGAGGAGAAGGTACTGGTCGTTTGTCAGGCGGGCGACGTCGCGGTTCTTGACAATCAGCAGTCGACAGGCACGTCAAAGAACACACTCATCGACATCTATGACTGGCAGTGGGTGCTTCCTGGCACGGCAGCCGATGCGAACGGGGTGCTGTACTCAACCAGGGACTTCCAGCCGGGAATCGTTCGAGCTTGGGAGACAGTGGTGCACGAGGACGGGACGTGCACGCACACGCTCTACCTCCGGGAAGACGAAGTTTTCCACAGTGGGAATCCGATCACGGCGGCCGACCTCAAGTACGCGATAATGCGGCGGGCCGCGCTCGGACGTGACTACATCCACACCTCCTTGGGGGGCATGTACGGCTACAATGAGGATCTCGACCTACACGTCCGCGTAGTAGACGACTACACGCTCGAGATTGACGCGAAGCAGCCGATGCCCTATTTCTGGGATATCTGGGCTCAGCGCACATACTTTGACAGCAAACTCGCGCAGGCGAACGCGACGCAGGACGATCCGTGGGCGCTGAAGTTCGTCGCGAAGAACGATTGTGGTTCAGGTCCCTACGTTCTCGAGAGTTGGGTTCCAGGCGTCGAGGTTCAGCTTTCGCGCTTTGATGACTACTGGGGCCCAGCTCCCTTTTTCGATCGCATCGTCTGGTCGATCGTTCCGGATCTCGCCTCGAGGATCCTCCTTCTCAAGACGGGCGACGTGGACATCGCGCTCAACATCCCGATGAAGGAGACCCTGTCGCTCGCGAATGATCCTGACATCAAGCTTGTTTCCGGCCCGAGCGCCAGCCAGTTGTACATTCAGATGAACGCGAACATCGAGCCGTTCAACAACGAGAGCCTCCGTTGGGCGCTGACCTACGCCTTCCCCTACGACGACATCGTCACGTCGATCTACGCGGGAAATGCGCAAGAGAACTACGGTCCTATCCCCGCTGGCATAGAAGGGGCGCTGGCCGAGCGAAGATACAACACCGATCTCGTGAAGGCGCGAGAGTACCTCGTAGAGGCGGGATACGGCGACGGAGTCGAGCTCACCCTCGACTACCAGGTCGGATTCCCGGAGCACGAGCAGATCGGCCTCCTGTTCAAGGAAAACCTGAAACAGATCGGCATCGATCTCACGCTGCGGCAGCTGCCGAGTGGGCAGTATCAGACTGGGACGCAAAAGCGCTCCCTGGGGATGTTCATGGGGGAGTCCCTGCAATGGATTCTGACGGCCGACTACTTCATGAACGCGGGCTTCAACTCCACCTCCTCGTCCAACTTCATTGGCTACAAGAACCCCGAGTTTGACGCATTGATCATACCGGCTCTCCAGGAGGTCGATGCCAGGAAGCGCGCCGAAATGAACACTCGCATGCAGGAAATCATCCTCGGCGACGCAGCATGGATCTACATTTGCCAGCCCAACTTCGTCGTTGCCATGCGTAGCGACATTGTGGGGTACGTCGTCGAGAACACCCAATTCCTTCATGTGTGGCTCCTCTCGCGAGTGGGAGGCGGGTGACGCAACGACCTCAACATGCATCGTAGGGAGCCGGGGAGCCAGCCCGTAGGGGCTGGCTCCCCGGCAAGGGCAACTCTCTTCGGAGTCGGGCGGGAGCGGGGCTGCGGGATGAACCAAGCACTCGAACAGGTCGGCGAAGGCAACGAGATCCTCAGCGTCGAATCGCTGGGGAAGTCGTTCACTAAGCGCATGCTGTGGCGTGTCGAAGAGGTGAGGGCCGTGAACGACATCTCGTTCTCCATAAGGAGGCGATCGATTCTCGGCCTCGTCGGCGAAAGTGGGTGCGGCAAGACGACGACGGCTCGCTGCATCGTGGGCCTTGAGCGACCCAGCGCGGGGCGCATCTTCTTCGCCGGGAACGAGATTGGCGGTCTGAGTGCACGAGCCTTCAGGCCGTATCGGCGCAAGATCCAGATGGTGTTTCAGGATCCATCGGACTCGCTCAACCCGCGCTACAGCGTGAGAGACACCATTCAGGAACCGCTTGACATCCACACCCAGCTCAGTCGCAAGCACAAGCAGGCGAAGATGCGGGACATCCTGGGGCTGGTGGGATTGCGGAGTGAGCTGCTCGATCGCTATCCCCACCAACTCAGCACGGGCCAGCAGCAACGAGTAGGGCTTGCGCGGGCCATTGTGTCAGATCCGGAGCTCGTTGTGCTCGACGAGCCAACAGCTTCGCTCGACATCTCCGTGCGGGGCCGCGTGCTCGAGCTTCTCCTGGATCTGCAGCAGCGTCTCGGCATCACCTATCTCTTGATCTCGCATGACCTCGGGACGGTGCACTTCATCTGTACCGAGACGGCCGTCATGTACCTCGGCGCGATCGTGGAGAAGGGTGGCACGGAGGAGCTCTTCCGATCCCCGCTGCATCCCTACAGCCAACTCCTTGTGGGAGCTCGACCACGCCTCCGAGGGTACGCCATGCGGAGTGGAAAAAGGCAGCTAGTGAAGGGTGAGGTGCCGAGCCCGCTCTCCCTTCCGAGTGGGTGTCTCTTCCACACGAGGTGTCCGGCTGTCATGGCGATCTGCCGGGAGAGTCGCCCGGAGCTTTCCGCCGTGTCATCGGGGCGCCTTGTTGCATGCCATCTGTATCAGAGTGAACACGGCAGGTAGCGATGTGGGACCGGCCCTGGAGAAAAGGGCTAGACGCTGCCCCCTGACCATACCCTGTGGGCGGCGGGAGGACAGAAGGAGAACGAGGACAAGATGAAGATCAAGAGCATCGACAACCTGGCACTGACCGTTCCGCTCGACCGTCCGGTTTTCTTCGCGACGCGGACCGTGAAGGCGAGGGATCTGACGGTCACGAAGATCACGACGGACGATGGCATCGTGGGCTTGAGCTGTGTGCCGATCGGCGAACCTCTCTCAATCATCTCCATCATTGACCGGAAGCTGAAGCCGCTGCTGATGGGGCAAGATCCGCTCGACACAGAGTTGTTGTGGGATCGGATGTACATGGAGATGCGGCGTGACCGAAAGGGTTCCGCCATTCGCGCCATGAGCGCCGTGGACATCGCTCTGTGGGACATCAAGGGTAAGTACTTCAAGCTCCCTCTCTACAAGCTGCTTGGGGGATTCCGCAAGCGAGTACCCTGCTATGCAAGCGGCGGCTACTACCACGAGGGGAAGGGCCTCAAGGGGCTAACGGAGGAGATGGAGCTCTACCTCAAACATGGCTTCTCGGCCGTGAAGATCAAGATCGGCGCGGTGAGCGTCGCGGAAGACATCCAACGGGTAAAGAGAGCGCGGGAAGTCATCGGGCCGAACGTGGAACTCCTGATTGACGCGAACAACGCCTACGATGCGCCGACCGCGATCCGTATGGGAAGAGCCCTCGAGGAAGAAGGTGCGTACTTCTTTGAAGAACCGGTGCGTCCAGACGATCTCCAGGGGAGCCAACTCGTTGCCGATGTGCTCGATATCCCGGTAGCTTCCGGAGAGCTTGAGTACACCGTCTGGGGCTTCCGAGATCTGATCGGCTCGCGAGCCGTCGACATGATCCAGCCGGACGCGACGGTGCTCGGCGGGATCACAGAGTGGATGAAGGTAGCGGCCCTCGCAAAAGCCTACCACGTGCCTGTCTCGCCCCACTGGGAGCAAGAGCTTCACATGCATTTGGTCGGCGCATACCCGAATACCTTGTGGGTCGAATACTTCATGCGCGAGATCGGCGTGCGCATGGAGGACAGGATCTACGAGGACTTCATCGTGGCGAAGGACGGCTTCATGGAGATTCCCGACAAGCCTGGATTGGGAATCGAGCTGAAGGAAGAAGCCATCAAGAAGTACCGGATCGCGTAACGGACCGAAGCCGAGGAGCGCGGATGCGGATTTGCTGGGGCGGGACGGAACAGGAGGACGGGACGTGAAGACAGCGCTCTTCATCCTCCGCCGGCTTTTGTTGATGATCCCCATTGTCTTCGGGGTGCTTGTCATCACGTTCATCATCGGACGAATCATCCCCGCGGACCCTGTTGCATTGCTGGTCGGGCAGGAAGATGACCGGGCGACTGTAGAACGGGTTCGGCAGGAGTTGGGACTGGATCAGCCGCTTTGGACGCAGTTCTACGTGTACATCCGCAACTTCGCCCGCGGCGATTTCGGCATGTGCTGGAGCACAAGGAACCCGGTCGTAAAGGACCTTGCTGTCTTCCTTCCTGCGACCATTGAACTGGTGCTCGTGAGCATGTTTTTCTGCATCGTCCTTGCAGTCCCTCTTGGAGTGTATGCTGCTGTTCGGAAGGACACGTTGGGCGACCACGTCTCGCGAGTTGTCTCTCTTTTCGGCGTAGCCATACCGAGCTTCTGGCTTGGCCTGCTCCTGATCTTCGTGTTCTTCTACCTTCTTCGATGGGCTCCGCCACCCATGGGGCGAATCGGGTTCCGCACGAGCATCGACCGGGTCACAGGATTCTACCTTGTCGATTCCCTCTTGGCCGGGGATCTCAAGGCATTCGGTCAAACGTTGAGCTATCTCGTGCTTCCTGTCGCGGCTATCAGCCTCCGCAAGCTCGCACAGCTGACGCGGCTCGTCCGTTCGACGATGATCGAGGCACTGTCGAGCGACTACATCCAGACTGCACGCTCGCACGGCCTTAGGAATCGTCTCATCAACTACCGACTGGCGTTCAAGAACGCATCGCTTCCGCCCATCACACAGATCGCCGACATGTTCGGCGATCTTGTGGGAGGAGCCGTCGTCATCGAGCTTGTGTTTGCCTGGCCGGGCGCCGGACGCTGGGCCGTGACAAGCGCCCTAGCGGGTGACTTCGCCCCAATCCAGGCCTTCGCGGTGATATGTGCGGTAGTGCGTGTCATTACATTCCTCATTACGGACATCATGTATGCAGTGATAGATAAAAGGATTGAATACTAGTGCAGGGGCGTGAAGAATGCGTATCTTGAGACGACGGAAGGATCAAGTGGCGGCAGTGCGCGGATCTGAGACCGTCGACTCGCACCCGCAGGAAACGGATTCCGGGGATGACCGGCGTGGTGGCTCGTGGCACTTCTTCATCTATGTCTTTCGCCGCAACAAGCTTGCTGTCATCGGCGGCTTGTGCCTCCTGTTCATCGTGCTCATGGGGCTCATCGGTCCTCTCTTCACCGCGTACAGCCCGACGAAGTCGGACATGAAGTCGGCCTCGCTACCGCCATCCGCCACGCACTGGATGGGGACCGACGCGATGGGAATGGACATCTTCACGAGAGTGATCTACGCGGCTCGGATCGACCTGTACATCGCGGCGATAGCCGTGGTCTTGGCCGCGGTGATCGGGAGCGTGTACGGCGCGATCAGCGCCTTCTACGGCAAGGTGCTGGACGAGGTCATGATGCGGTTTCTCGACAGCTTCCAGGCTTTCCCGAGCATTCTTCTAGGTTTGGCGATCGCCGCCGCGCTTGGCCCCAGTCTCCGGAATGTCATCATCGTCCTGGTCGTCGTCAATGTGCCCATGTACGCGCGTCTGGTGAGAAGTCAGATCCTGTACCTTCGCGAGGCCCCCTTTGTCGATGCCGCCCGCATGGTGGGGAACAGCAACACCCGAATCATGTTCCGCCATCTTCTTCCGAACAGTCTGAGTCCTGTGTACGTGCAGGCGTCACTCAACGTTGGGTGGTCCGTGCTGATGGCGGCGAGCCTCAGCTTCCTGGGCCTGGGCGTGCAGGCGCCGGAGCCTGAGTGGGGCCTCATGGTCAGCCAGGGGGCGCGACAGATGGTCGTTGGCGATTGGTGGTCAGCGTTCTTCCCGGGTCTCTTCATCCTGCTGTTCGTCCTGTCGTCAAACCTCTTGGGAGACGGTTTGCAGGACGTGTTCGATCCTCGGAGGCGGTGAGATGAACGAGACATCGGGCTTCGCGGGCCAGGCGGGAGAGAGTCTGCTGTCGATTGCCGATCTGCGCGTCGTGTTCCAGACGTTCTTGGGAACCGTCCACGCGCTCTCGGGGATCGATCTCGACCTCCGCAGGAGCAAGATCACGGGACTCGCTGGCGAGACGGGCTGCGGGAAGTCGGTGACTGCAAAGGCCATCATGCGCCTGCTTCCTCATACTGCCAGGATCTCCGGGGGGCGCGTGATGTTCACTGGCGTCGACCTGCTCGCAAAGACCGACAAGGAGATGGAGGACATCCGCGGGAAGGACATCGGGATGATTTTCCAGAACGCTCGAGCGGCCCTCAACCCGCTCTTCACTGTCGAGAAACAGCTCTTCTTCCTGCTGCGGCGGCATGAGCGGCTGAACCGAGCGCAAGCTCGAAAGAGGAGTCTTGAGCTGCTGGAGGCCGTCCGGATCGGCGGCGCGAGGCGTAGGCTGAAGTGCTATCCCTTTGAGCTGAGCACCGGGATGTGCCAGCGGGTCATGATCGCGATGGGCTTGGCCTGCCACCCCAAGCTGCTGATCGCCGATGAGCCGACGACGGGCCTTGATGTCACGATCCAAGCTCAGGTCCTGGAGCTGTTCAAGACGCTCGTCTATGAGTTCGGGTCAACAGCCTTGCTGATCACGCACGATCTGGGAGTCATCGGGGAGACCTGCGATTACCTCGGCGTGATGTACGGCGGGAAGATGGTTGAGTTCGGGACGACGGAAGATCTGATCGAGCGGACCGCACATCCATACACGCAGGGATTGCTTCGCTGTAGCTTCGCGGGGGAGAAGGATGATGCGATCCACTACATCCGCGGCACGGTTCCGAGTCTCCTCTCGCCCCCGAAGGGGTGTGTGTTTGAGGCACGTTGCGATGTGCGCGGGCCGTCGTGCCCCGAGGTCGGCCCGAGCATGGTGGAAGTCGCCCCGGAGCACAGGGTTGCGTGTTTCCGTGCGGGCGGCAGCGGGACGCCGCAAGAATAGGGGGAAGAACCGATGGGCAATCTGCTGTACGTTGACCTCTCCAGCCTCGGGCTGTGGGACGAGCGGTTTAGGGATCTCCTCGAGGGCGCCGGTGCCGAGGGAACGCGCGTCACGGTGCGACACCTTGAGGGAGCGGAAGGTCCCGTCGGCCCGTATCTTCCCGGTCGGCCGGAGCTCTACTACGCCCCGCTTCTTCGGGAAGTCGGCAGCGCCCAACAGGAAGGCTACGACGCCGTCATGCTTGGCTGTGCGTCGGAACCAGGGTTGCGCGATGCGGCCAACGCATCGCGGATCCCCGTGATCGGGCCCTTCGGCGCTGCGCTGCACATGGCGGGCCTTCTCGGGCGTCGACTCGGTGTCCTCTGCCCATCCGAACTTGGCCGTCGGAGCCGCCCTCTGAGTTGGCACGAGCAGACGATTCGTCTCTATGGGATGGCAGAGTCCCGTGTGAGCTTCCGACTCGTTGACATCCGGAGACCCGAGCCCAGTTTCGTTGAGGAGTGCATGCGGAGTCAGGCTCTCGATGAACTGCGCCGCGTAATCGTCGAGCGCTACCGGGAGTCGATCGAAGGCTGTGGTGTCGAGCAAGCGCGGCGCGCTGTGGAAGAAGATCGCGCGGAGGTGCTGTTCTTTGCGTGCACTCTATGGAGCGGTCTCCTCGGCCCGGTCGGAGAGGCCGTGGACGTCCCAGTCCTTGACGCCGCGGTGACGCTCCTGAAGACCACGGAAGCGGCCGTCGCCGCGGCGCAGTCGGCGAGGCCCGCGCAACGCCGGGCGAACGCGAAGAAGGGAGGGATCCGCCGGTGAAGATCGTTGATGTTCGCACAACGATCCTGCGGCAGCCTGACGTCCGCCCGATTGCCGATGGGATCCAGGACCTACTGGTCATCGAGGTGGTGACAGACGAGGGGATCGTTGGGATCGGGGAAGTACACACATCTCCGCTCGTTGCGCAAGCAGTGATTCAAGCCCCGCTGTCCCACGTGTCAAGCAGAGGGTTAAGAGAGATCGTCCTTGGACGCGATCCCCTTCAGCGAGAAGTCTTGTGGAACGACATGTATCGGCTTTCGGCCGTCTATGGGCGTCGTGGCGTTGCCATTCATGCGATTAGTGGGATTGACATCGCTCTCTGGGACATCGCGGGAAAGGCGGCCGGAATGTCGGTGGCCCAACTGCTTGGTGGGGACGCCGACAAGTCCGTGAGGGCCTACGCTAGCATTCTGCTTGCGGACACGCCCGCGGGCGTTCGTACCGACGTTCGCAAGTGTGTCGACGCCGGATTCCCGGCGATCAAGCTCGGGTGGGGGCCGCTCGGTGTCGATCTGATGGGGTGCGTGGAGCTTGTGGAAGCCGCGCGCAAGGAGGCCGGAGAAGGCATCGACATCATGGTCGATGTTGGATTTGGTGCAGATGTGCGGATGGCGATGCGGTTTGCCCGTGCCCTCGAGCCTCTGGGAGTGTACTTCCTCGAGGAGCCTCTCAGTCCGGACAACTTGGACGGTTACGCGCGGCTCGCAGAGAGCACGAACGTGGCCATCGCGACGGGGGAGAAGGAGACAACGTGCCACGGATTTCGCCAGCTGATGGAGCGTGGACGGGTCGACATCATCCAGCCGGACATTGCGCGTGCAGGCGGAATCACCGAAGCGAAGAAGATCGTCGACATGGCGCGAACATACGGGGTCACATGCATCCCGCACTGCTGGAGCAGCGACATCCTGCTGAGTGCGACCATGCATCTGGTCTCGTGCATGCCGGACATCCCGTATGTGGAGTTCTGCACCCTGCAGACTCCGCTTCGCAGGAAGGTCACTACGTCACCCATTGGCGTCGCAGATGGTGCCGTGAGAGTCCCGCCCGGCAAAGGGTTGGGAGTGGAACTGGATCCGAGCACGATGAGCAAGTACCGAATTCCTTCTGAGACGGGGACGCAAGGAGGTGGGGGAGTCCGAGAACGCATGAACACCGGAGATGGGATGCGGGGCGATACAGGAACGCGTGGGACTAGCGATCAGTGGAGGTCGAAGAAATGAGAAGCGTGCTGGCGATTGGTGACGCGAAGGCAAGTCCTGGTGAGATAGCGAAAGGGTCGTTGGGGTCGGTGGAACTGGCGGACGGATCGCGAGCACACATTCCCGTCATCATCGTGAATGGAGCTGAGGATGGCCCAGTTCTCACCGTTACTGCAGGGATCCACGGGACGGAGATCAGTGGGATCGGAGCCATTCACGAACTGATGAAGACGATTGATGCGAAAAAGCTACGCGGTGCGCTCCTTGCAGTGCCCGGCGCGAACCCGTTGGCGTTCAGAGTTGGCGTCTACACGACCCCGATAGACGGGAAGAACCTCTCTGGGCCCTGGTACTTGCCGGCAGCGGATAAGGCGACGGCTAACATCACGCAACGAATGGCAATCTGCATCAACGCAGCGCTGGAGAAGGCGGACTACGTGCTCGACATCCATGCGAATCCGCAGCCGTCCATGGCTTTCATTCTCACGGATCTGGAGGTATGTCCAGATGATCGGGTCAAGAAGGACGTCACTCGCATGGCGAAGGCGTTCGGGTTCACAACGATCAACTGGCCCCGCAAACAGGCGACCAGCATCCGGGACATCTGCTCCCGGAACGGGAAGCCGTCCATCACGCCCTGCCTCCCTGATAACATTTACATACGGGATGACCTCAACAAAATGGGTGCGCGGGGCATCCGCAATGTCATGAAAGAGCTGGGGATGCTTGGCGGCGCCCTGGAGAAGCAGCCCGTGACCGTGGTCAACGGAGATCTGACGTTCTACGGATGGCTGATCGCACAGAGAGGCGGCTTTATGTACGTCCGCAGGGAGCCTGGCGAACTGATCCGCAAGGGCGAAACGGCCGTCGAGATCGTCGACGTGTACGGGGACGTCATCCAGGACGTCCAGATGCCGATCAGTGGGTACTGCTGGGCTTTCAACGGCGGTGTGCACGGATCGCATGCGGTTTCTGAAGGCCATCGTCTCGCCTATGTCTTCGCCGACACGAAGGAGCTCGGTGGCGCAGCATTTATCGAGAAGCCGGCGTAACTAGGCTATGGAGGTAGTTCATGAATCGGGGTGACGTCACTTGGCAGGGCAACTTCACCGCGATCGTCACGCCATTCAAGAAGGATGGAGCGATTGACGAAGCGGCGTTCAGCGCATGAACACCAGAGATGGAGCGCGAGGTGATTCGAGAACGCGTGGGACTAGCGATCAGTGGAGGTCGAAGAAATGGGAAGCGTGCTGGCGATTGGTGACGCGAAGGCAAGTCCTGGTGAGATAGCGAAAGGGTCGTTGGGGTCGGTGGAACTGGCGGACGGATCGCGAGCACACATTCCCGTCATCATCGTGAATGGAGCTGA
>Ga0247841_10008014_pt1 | contig 15384 bp, 8 predicted proteins | sample LaCruzMarch2015__2_FD_192410 | JGI IMG/M metagenome (GOLD analysis project Ga0247841, IMG submission 192410) | Freshwater microbial communities from meromictic Lake La Cruz, Castile-La Mancha, Spain - LaCruzMarch2015_18m | ecosystem: Environmental > Aquatic > Freshwater > Lake | place: Spain...
ACGACGACATCTTGAGATAATGTTGTCATGCCTGCTTTAATCTGATCACCTTCTCTTGTTTGGACGTAAGAAGTTAGAGTGTCATGATAAGGTTCTGATTCAAACAATTCAGACATTATCTGGCTGGAGCCACGATAAATACCGACTAGATTTTTTATTAAAGGAGCATGGTTTACTGGTTGTCCGGTCACAGTCTCTACTCCTGCAGCAACTAAACCATAATAAGGAATCCATTCCTGATACTTATAATTTGGGTTAAAACCTGTTTCCCAGTTATATATTGAAGTCTTTTCCGAGGGTGTCTTTGTTAACCCTGCATCAGGACTATATGCGTCGAGCATTTCATTATCAAATGTTCTTATTCTATTATCCTTCAGAGGATCACCAAATGTCCCAGAATATTCTGCATAAAAAGGAACATATTTATTAAGAAAAGCGTCTTGTAGTTGGTCTGTAAACTCATTAAATCCTGCTTGAAGACCGGTAGTAGCCGCCGAAGTAAAAGTTTGACCGGCAGCAAGAGCAGCACCACACGTGAGTACTGTTGCAACAATAATAGCTACTATCTTTCCTGCCTTATTTATTGTACCTAGTGCCTCTTGCATCTCTGGGTCTGCTTTAATTTCGTGTATTTTCTGTGCAGCCCAAGGTCTAAGAGCATTTACAAAATTCAGAGTAGGTGGAAGAGATTGAAATGCTAATTCAATTGCAAACTCCTGGAACTTACCTTCTGTAAAAGCAGCCCTGAACTGTTGCCCAACATTTTCCCATTTTCTTGGCTCAAAAACTTGTGCATATGGTGTCAACATATCAGAAACAACAGGCTCAAATCTTTTGTAGTCCTCATAACCAGAATATATTCTTGCAGCAGTATCAAAATCGCCCTTAAGCAAACTCATTGGAGCCGTAAAGTGTATTGCTATATAACTTTTAACTACAGTGGAAAGCAAATCAATCATTGGGCTGAACATATCTGAAAAACCTTGTGACCATCCAATATAACACTCTTCCATTATAGCAGGATTTTGAGGATTAGAAACCAGTTGTCCTTGATAAGAAATAAGTTCTCCGCCATTCATCCAATATCCCATTCCACCAAGGTCAAAATTATTTCCATTTATCCTCAATCCTTCTGGAACATTTGATGAATAACCCATCCATAGTGTTCCGCTTCCGCCCTCTCCTCCAGTAAAAGTCATAACCCTCGCGATAGGGTCATAATACAAAAGTCTAGAAAGATCATTCCAAACAACGCCGTCTAAATTAATAGAATCTCCACTAAAAATCATATTCCCTGCTTTATTCATTATAAGCTTTCCACCCTCTGCAGACATTTTTACGCCATTTATTGTAGATTCGCCCTTAAGACTAAATGGAAAAAAACTATCAAACTTAGCAGTTACAGCGTCCCATTTTTTGTCTTCCCATTCTCCTGCAGGAGTTATAGTAAAAACACACGGTCCGCCAGTGCAATCAATAAATTCATTATCCTGTTGCCAAGAAATATCATTCAAGTCCCAAGAAATACCGCCACTGATTTTATAGCCGTTAAGAGTTACTCCTGGCTCATTAAAAGTTCCATCAAATGCGGTTATCTGCCCGCCAGTAATTGTTATTTTCTCTGCATATTCAATGTCCATCTTCTGACCGTCGATATTAAAAGTACAGGGTGTCGACTGACAAGTAACATCTCCAGAATAACCGACAGGAATAGTCCCGCCCTCGAGCATCTCCCCTGTCTTTTTATTAAAACCATTCTCCCAATCACTTATTGGATCTCCTGGCTTGCACGTAGTTGATCCTTCGGGGCATAATGCCGGTGGAGCCTCTTCAAGGGGAGTATCAGTAGTTCCAGTTTGTAAAGCAAAATCAACTGTTGCTCCTTCATCAGAATTTTCTGTAGCAGTTTCATCTGCCGGAGGAGAATCTGAACTTTCATCTCCTTCTGCGATAATATAAGGAATTGCTAAAATTTCTAGAATTAAAATTAGACAAAAAAATGCACTCCATACTCTTTTTTCGAATATTCTTTTATTTCTTTTCATGAAAATATTATATTTCTAATATTGATATGCAAATATAAAATCATAATACTCTTCGCCAATTTTCCTTTCAGTATCTGTAACAACAAATATTAGCGTATTGTTATTGTAAATAAGTGCTTCAGTATAAAATCCCTCATTTTTGTAATCTATCAAGCAGTTCAAGCAAAGAGTTGTTTGATCAAAAGATTGAGCAATTGCATGAAGTGTACTTAATTCATAAACTTTTCCCAGTCTAATAGGCAACTTCGAAGAATAATGACTTATCTCTTGAGTAGTGTTTCCTTTTGTTATTTGAACTGGATAATCCAAGTATACTGCAGTAAAATTCTCAAACAGCGAAGCATTTGCATGCAGTTCACCTTTTTCTACATAAAATCCTTTTTTCTCGAATACTGACAATCCATCCAAGCATTTATCAATATTGTCTTCGATATATAATGAAATTTGCTGCTCTATTTTCTGTTTTGTTGGAGCGGTAATTGATCCGCTAAAATAATATGGCACATTAATACTGCCCAAATTTGTGAAAAGAACGCCGGGCTCGCCATCATTTCCCGAATAGGGAAGATAGGGTTCTCCATTAAACTGGTAGTATCCGCCTTGTCTTCCAATAACAACAATTCCTTTTTCAGCAGTTATTTTTAAACAATTTGTTACAAAATCTCCAACATTATCTGCTCCAACGGGTAAATTTCCACCCTCATTTTTTAAAGAATTTCTTACAACAAAAATTATTCCAATCGCGACAACAATTAAAATCGCGATAATCACAAATATGGTAATTTGTGAGCACTTCGACTTTACTAATGTTTTATTGTTAAATATAAAGTAGGGGTGCGAGTTAGAGCGTTTGCATTTAAGTCTTGTTTGAATATTATTGAATTGCGAACGCGAGTTTGCCCGATTTGTCTTCCAAAACATTACCATCTTTTTAAGATATTATTAGAACAATATTTTGGTTTATATATTTATTGTACATCGTATATAATAATTAAAAATCCAGCAAAAAATAGTTAAAAAAAAACGCAAAAAAAAGCGATGGAAAAAAACATTAAAAAATGCCCAATCATCTGTCCAAAATTATCCACCCAAGCTTCAAAAAATAAACTTTAATAAAAACACTTAATTTATTCCCACCTACTCAAGAAAATCACACCTTACTAAACTTGCTCCAAGCAACTTCAACCAATTGTTCTAATGCTTTTGCAAAAAACTCTGCATTAAGCCAGATTGCAACATCATAATTAGGATGAACCTTATCATCATCCATAACCATAAACATAAGTTCTTCTGAATCAATTATAGTAAATCTTGCTTTCAATCCAGAAGCATTTCTAATTTCTCCAACTTTTGAAAAGTCTTTTGCTATCTTCTTATTACTTTCATTTATTGGCGCAGCAATTCTTATTTTTACTCCTCTTTTCCTTGCTTTTTCAAGAGAAGGAAGTAAGTTTTCCATTTTTCTGTTCAAGCCTGCAGCAGTTGTAACAATTGTGATGGTATTTTCTGCTTCTCTTATTAACATATCAAGATGATTGTAAACATTTTGCCTTCCTCTTAAACTTCCAGACATATCTGTTGGTTCTACAAACTTAACTCCTTCTGAAAATAAACTTGTAAGCTCTTTAAGAACATCTTCGTTCTTTAATTTTTCAAGTCTTTTTGCCTTATCACTTGCATCAACAAAAAGATTTTTCTTTACTCTTTCAATAACTTCATGAGGTTTTAGCGCAACAAATTTTATCGGCTTTCCAAGTTTCATAACAATAAATCCTTTTTTCTCCAAACTCTCGAGAATATCATAGGTTCTTGACCTAGGAACATCAGAAATAGTACTTAATTCTCCTGCTGTAGAAACCCCTCTTGAAAGAAGCGATGCCCAAACTTTAACTTCATAAAGATTCAAATCAAATATTTTCCTCAATCTACTTAAAAATTCATCGCTTATTATCATTTGGTTTGTTGTCTATCTACTCCCTTTTTTATTAATCTACTCAATGAGCCATACTATTTAAATCTTTTTATCCTTTGAAATATACTTTTTTATTTTTATCGTCGGTGATTTTTCTTAAAACCCATCATGAAGACAGGTTTTAGTCACTTTAATTAACAACTATATTCCCCGTTTAGAGCTTATTAAAAAGTAGTATTATTTCACTTTCTTTTATCTTTTCTTTAGTTTCAGCTATAAATTTTTTTGAAGGTTTTTCATTAATTAAAGATATTTTTTTAGAATTTGTTCTTTCTTTTATCATTTCTTTTTGCTTTTCAATTAGTTTTCCAAGTTTTTCATCGCTAACAATAACAAGTTCAATAAAATCTTCTTTGACAAGTCCTGCATTTTTTCTTAATGCTTGAACTTTTCTAGATATTTCTCTGGCATAACCTTCTGCTTCAAGTTCAGGCGTAAGTTTAGTGTCAAGAATTACTTTAATTTCATTATCTTTTCCTTTTTTCATTTCAATTTTTTTAACATTAAGTTGTCTTGCAACAATTTCTCCAAGCTCTTCTGATAATTTTTCGCTGCATTCTATTGTTGCTTTTGCAAGAGGCCATTTCAAACCGATTTGCGCCTTGTCTCTTTGAAAAAGTCCAGTTTCAATTATCTTCATGACAACAGCAAAATCTTCTTCAAGTTTTTTATTTATCTTTTTCTCGTCGTGTTTTGGCCAGTCAGAAAGATGAACACTCTCCTCTTTTACAATTTTTTCGTCTTTAAGATTAAACCAAATTTTTTCAGTTATGAAAGGACATATCGGGGCAAGAAGTTTAAATAAACCTGTTCGGATAATATTCAATGTTTCATAAACTTCGTCACTTCTATCTCTTATTATTTTTATGTATGTCCTGCTCAAATCAATGATTAAAAATTTTTCCAATGCTTGAATGACTTCCGGAAATTTAAAGGTGTTATACCCCTCGGTAATATCTTTGATTACGGAATTAAATTTAGATAATATCCATTTGTCTTCTATTTTTATCTTAGATTTTTCTCTAGGCAATTGATTAATAAAATTATTAACATTCAAAAGCACGGTAAACGTTTTTTTTATCTCTTCAAATTCTTTCTCATCAAATGAAAAATCTTCTCCCCTAGAAATTTTAGCGAAATAATATCTAAGATAGTCCCGATTATATTTTTTTATAATCTCTTGTGGGGATACAATATTTCCTAGAGACTTTGACATTTTTTTCTTGCCGAGATCAAGAACCATGCCATGAACAGAGATATTCTCAAATGGCTTATTATCAAATCTTATTTCAGAAAGGATAAGCTGAGAATTCCACCACCCCCTTATTTGATCCTTGCCCTCTATATTTAAATCAGCAGGCCAATATTTCTTAAATTGCTTGTCATTCAATGCTGCCCAGCTTGAAACCCCCGAATCAAACCAGACATCAAGAACTTCAGATACCCTTTTCATTCCTCCTCCGCATTTACATTTTATTATTATGTCATCAATTTCTGGCTTATGCATGCCTATTTTCTCACTTTTATTAAGCTTTGCAAGTTTTCTTAATTCATCAATGCTACCAATAACAATTTTATCTTCGCACTTTTCGCATATCCATATTGGAAGAGGTGTTCCCCAATATCTCATTCTCGAAATAGGCCAGTCAGATATTCCATCAAGCCAGGCTTTCATCCTTAGTTTCATCCAGGAGGGTATCCAAGTTGTATCTTCATTTTCCTTGATAATTTTTGAATGTATATCTGAAATTTTCAAAAACCACTGCGGCTGCGACAGCATAAGCAAGGGAGTCTTACATCTCCAACATAATGGATAATCATGCAGATATTTGAATTTATGTGCCAAATATCCTCCTTCTTCCAAATCTGCTATAATCTCTTCATCGACAACTCTTGCTCTTTTACCAGCATATTTTCCAGTCTCTTCTGTAAGAATACCATTAATAGATACAGGAGAGGGCATATCTAAGCCATATTCTTTTCCGACCTCATAATCCTCTTTTCCATGGCCCGGGGCGGTATGAACAAGGCCAGTTCCCTCTTCAATTGTAACATAACGAGAAGAAAGAACTACCTTGTAAGCATTTTTCAATTTTAATTTTAAATTTTTGATAAGGGGATTTTCATATTTCCAGCCATCCATCTTCTTACCCTTAAACTCACTTTTTATAGTGAATCCTGCTCCAAGCTCAGCCATTATTTTAGAAACAAGCTCTTTTGCTATTATCCATCTTTCACCTAAAGAAAGTTCGATTTCCTGATAATCCATATCGGGATTTACCATTACTCCAGTATTTGCTGGTAAGGTCCAAGGTGTTGTTGTAAAAATAAGTAAAAATGTATTTTTTTTATCCTTCAATGGAAACTTAACATATACTGATGTGTCTTCTTGTCTTGAATATTCTATCTCGTTATAAGCAACAGCTGTTTCGCATCGGGGACATACATGAACCGGATATTTTCCAAGATAAAGAAGCTTTTTTTGGTTTGCTATTTTAAAAGTCTCCCAAATTTTTTCCATATATTCATCAGAAAGTGTCAAGTAAGGATTATCAAAATCCATCCATACCCCGAGATTTTTAAATTCCGAATTCATAACATCAATATATTTTGTGGCAAATTCCTTGCATTTATCAACAAAATTTTTGACTCCAAATTTTTCTATATCTTTTTTACTTTTGCTTCCGATTTCCTTCTCTATTTTAAATTCAATAGGCACACCATGGGTGTCATATCCCGGTCTATCAAAAACATCGCATCCCTGCAACCTATGGGAACGCATTGCTATATCTTTAAGTATTTTATTGAGGGCTGTGCCCATGTGTATATTCCCCGTAGCATAAGGCGGACCATCCATCATATAGAACTTTTTCGCCCCAGAATTCTTCTTCATTGACTTTTCAAAAATCTTATTATCTTTCCAGAACTTCAAAATTTTTTCTTCCATTTGTTTAAAGTCTTCCATTTGTTTAATTTTGAGAGCCATCAGAAATTTTTAATTTCTGAGGTTTTAAGATGTCTTCCCCTATTTTTTTAAAATCGAGCATGCTTAGACTTGTTCTTCTTTGTTTTTAAATTTATTTATGTCAAGAATTGAAAGCCATATGATCTATCACGTGGTCGTAGCGGATGTTACTGTTTTCAATTCTTGAGCATCCTAAAAACAAGTGCCAGTCAAACCACACCCCCTTGGGGGGAATGGCACATTGTTTTTTTGATCGAGCTTATTTTTTGCCTTTTTACTCTATCCAGATCAAGAAGCCAATTACCAAAATGATACTCCATGAAGACATTATTAATTCGGATACATTCTTCTTCGCCTTTTTCTCGAAGAATTATCTGATAATGTGGATACGCCCTTGCACAAACCATAGCATAACCCCTTGCAGAGTCAACATCAACAAAATAAAGCTCGTCTGCTACCATCCTCGAACAAAAATAACAACCCTTAGCAAAGAGTTCTTCAAACAAATCAAGCTTTGCTTTTGCTTCTTGCTCTGTCATTCTTTGCTCTTTCACGTCATCTTGCACTCCGGCAAGTTTTAATAAATCTGGCTCAGGCATTGTAAATTTCAGCAAGCCAGAAAAATGGGCTTGCTTATCTAATAATAATTGAGATACTTCTAGCTATAATCGTTCTTGCAATTCTTGAATTAGTTATTATAGCCATATGTCTCTATGAAGCAGGTATTGCTTTTAAATCTTGTCCTGGTGCAGGTTCAGAATTTGCCTCATCTACATCACTGGAAATTTCAGGAGAATATGTTTGTTGAACAGGTTTTGTAGATGGAATAAGCTCTATTAAAGCCTGTTTTTCCTTGATGACTGATTCGCTTACCCAAATTTCTCCGGGTGTATTCCTTCTTGACCATAAATAACTTCCACATCCATAACTAGAATCAACAACTCCATACCTGTATCTCCATGCACCTCTGTAAGTTCCTAAAAATTCTTGGTTATCACGTATTTTGCAAACTTGAAACTCTATCATGGGACTTTCATTATCACTTTTTAAAAAATTAAACATAATTTGGTTGTTAGTCAATCCAACAATTCCTCTAAGTTTTGCTTCAATTCCTGTTCTGTCCTCTTTCACCTGGCCAGAAAATATTGCACAACCATTAAAAAAAACATTTCCAGAAAGTACACTTGCGAGAGTGTCATTAAAATAACAAGAAATTCTAATATCATAATCACCCATGATATTTCTTATATCGGCCAGTATAAAAAGATATTTGTGCCAAGGAATATAAATCAAAAAGCTTAAATTACCGACGATAAATCAGAATTATGCGGTTGTGGATGATCCGCCACTGCTACTTCCACTACCACTGCAAGAGCCACAATCTTTAGGACAAGAATTACAATCCTCTTCACAAATGCCATTGCCACAATAAGCCTTCTTACTGCCTCCCCCGCTTCCTCCACCACTAGAACTATCTGTTGTATCTGTTGGCAAATCCTCTCCGAGATAACTAGATACACAAGAACCATAACTTTCTATGCTGAACAAATTTGCAAGCTTGCAGAATATTCTTATTCCTGTTCCCTTAAACTTGGTGATAGTATCAACGAGCTCGATGCATTCTCCTGAAGAGCAAATATTACTCTCACATTCATAATTATTCTGGCAATTCGCCCAACCACCGTTAGAGTCCATTGTTTTTTGTTCGTGTACATATCCGTCTATCTCACAATAAGCATTATAGTTATCTAATAACTTAATAGTAAAGTAACTATTTCCATTTGAATCGTAATGTATGTCTAAATTAAAGTTTTGAGTATCTTTTTGTATAGAAACTCCATTTTCAAATACTTCTACAGTGATAGTGTGATAACCAGAGTAAATTACTAAATGCTCTCCAGCTAAACCATTATATTCACTACCATCAATATTGAACTTAAAAGTATAAGCCCTATCACTGTTCTTATTGAATATTACATCTCCTGAAGCATAAACATCTATCGAGTTGTCTGGTAAGATAGAGAACTTCATATTCAAATCCTCTCCTTCAATTATTTGTTCAATAATCAGCTTTTCAGTAAATTTTGCAGAGTTAGAGCTCTGATGTGCAAATCTGAAACCATATGGAACACATTTATTATCTCCTTGAGAATCAAGCCATCTTGGAACCATGCATCCAGAACACATTCCAGGAGAGCAAGACACCTGACGATTAATAACTTCAGAGCCACAATAATTTATATCTCTCGAAACAATAGTTTGAAAGCCGTGTTCAGGGCAAATTACAGGTTCTGTCTTAGTTTGCCAGGCAGGCAAGCAAGATTCTTGAACTTTAGAATTACAATTCTCTAGATACTGACTTATTATTTCTGATTGAAATCTTCCAATATTATTATCCATCATATCCCATTGGTTATTATTCTTCAAACTTTCAACAAAACTTAAAACTTTAGTACTATCTGAAAGAGGAGAAGTTCGAGCCGGTTTCGTAGAAACATAAACATAAACTAAAACATTGCTATTATACCATAAATTAAACCTTTCTCTTGAATAATCTGAATCAGCACCAAGGATATAAAACTGATTTTCAACATTATCTATATAAATCTTATCACCAGTCCAAAGTTCGCTCTTAATTTCGTCGATAATTCTAGAATTACCTACATCCTTGCCTTCGTCAGCAACCCAAATAACAACGCCATACTGTTCCCCATTTTTCTCATTCTCATATTCTGCATAATAAGAAGTAATATTAGAATTCAAATCACGGTCATAATAAGTTTGAGTTGCATTCTTCCTAAGTTTTAAGCCATAATTGCTAAAGTCCATAATTCCTTTTTTATCAATGAGAGATGAACAGGCTTGCGAAGGAGCACTCACACATTTACCATCGACGCAACCAAGTGGGCATGAAGAAACTATTGAGCATCCTTGATCGACCATATCAAACGCTGCAGACCCGCCCAAGGGGCTTTGAATTCTGCAAAGTTGCTGAGTCGAAGATATTTCTTTTAATCCACATGTTGGACTTGTCCATTCTAAATTACATTTTGTTGCATCAACTAAACAAGCTTCTCCAGTGCTTGAGATGCATGCTCCGTCTTTGCAGCCGTTTGGACACCCATATTTTAATTCATTTAAAACATTATTTTCACAATATAGTTCCATCAAAGTATTTGTCGAGGTAATAGTTCCATCAACTAATTGAGTAATACATTCATCACTAGAGGTACCAGAATCTCCTTCTGATGTTGTTCCTGATGCCGTTCCTTTCACATAATAATCCAATCCGCCGTCGGTATCTGTGCAAGTTTGATCAACACCACCACAATAAGAAGCAACAAAATAATCATCACTAACTTCATTAAGAATTATAACATCCGAGTTTACCTTTTCATAAGTATGATCTGTCTTTGCCTTATAATCAATAGTCCCAGGAGATTTAACAGATATAATCGCAGTTCTATCCTCATATGAAATACCATCTGCAGTTATTTTTAAATTTCCACTATACCTGGTCTGACCAACTTTAAAAACTAAATATGTTCCACTATTTAATTCTTTTAAAGTCAGAGTATCATAATCAACATTATCATCAATCCCCATGATTGCAAATTTATAATTCTTAGAACAAGAAGCATTGGGTTCAATAGTATTTCCGCCTATACACGCTCCGGCTTTGCAGCCGTTTGGACAAGTATATCCTTCCCAATTACCAATCCCGTTATTTAAACAAAATGCTTCGACTAATTGGCAATTTCCATTAGAACAAGAAGGTACCTCAAAAGCTCCATCACTGATAGAAGGGTTATAATTACCATACCTACAAAAATCAACACCAATTTTAGTGCCTTTTTCATTATAAACACTTCCCTTCACATAATAATCTTTTCCGCCGTCACTATCTACGCAAGTTTGAGTAGTAGGACATGAATCTTGTCTTACGATATCCTTACATTCCGCTGGTTTTGTAGCCGTTGTTCCAGACCACAACGCTTTTTTTGTTACAAGAATATAATTAAGAGAATCACTACAATGGTTCTCAATAATTTCTGCACCCCATGTACAAGTTTGAACTGGGGGGATAAGGCATACTCCGTCTTTGCAGCCGTTTGGACAATTATAATATTCCCCGGAAGGGGAATTACCCGTTGGACTTGAACAAAAACCTTCTAATAATAAACAGTCATAACCGGCCGCGCATTGGTCAGTCATATACTGGGCATCATTAGTGCCGCCTTTCCAAAGAATACATCTATCTGGTCCACCATTACCCGAAGATCCTGGTTGACTAGTTGTTCCTTTCACATAATAATCTTTTCCGCCGTCAGTATCTGTGCAAGTTACAATTGGATTATTCACGCAAACATTATTTGTACAAGTTTGAGTTGAAGAACATGTTAAAGTTCCTGTTTTTGTTTCAGTACCGCCACAGTTTGTAGTTACAGATTTTGTTCCGCAAAAAGTATTAAGAGCAGGAGTGTATGAAGAAACTGTACATCCCGCGCATACATTATTTGTACATCCATAAGGGCAGGATAAAGTTCCTGTTTTTGTTTCAGTTGTTCCGCAGTTTGTAGTTACAGATTTTGTTCCGCAAAAAGTATTAAGAGCAGGAGTGTATGAAGAAACTGTGCATCCAGCGCAAGCATTATTTGTACATCCATAAGGGCAGGATAAAGTTCCAGTCATGGATACTGTAGTTCCGCAGTTTGTTGTAACGCTTTTACTTCCGCAGAAAGTATTAGGGGCAGGATTGTATGAAGAAACTGTACATGGGGCAGCTACGCAAGATCCTGCTGACGAACAAACTTGGCCAGATGAACAACCATAATTACTACCAACACCACAAGTAGTGTATTGAACTTGCCCAACCGAAATACCACAACCAACTCCGCCACAAGATGGAGGAGTGCATGTCTGGGAACGGGATTGTTGTTGTTTACATGCCTGATATTGTCCGCAACTTCCAACATTTGACCAAGCACCCCAAGTTAAGAAACCGTTTACAGGAGTGCAACATGCACCGTTATAACAGGCTTGTCCGCTTGCGCATGAACCAGGAACTCCAGATTGAAACGGAGATACAGCAATTCTACAGCCACCAGTACTAATACCTATTGTCGCGCAACTATATCCTGGAGAACAAGTATGAGTTCCAATACCCCCGATTACAACAGTATTTCCAGAACAAGAAATTACAGGTTTGGGATTATCACAACCAGAAGACTCAGCTTGATAATTAACCTTATATGCTTGATTGGCATCACAGTACATATAATTTTGTGATTGAGCAAAACAAGTAGAAGTATAATATGCCTGTACATCTACAGGGTTTATAGCTTTTCCAGTTATCTTTCCCCAAAAATCACTAAACCACGACGCAGAAACAAAACTAAAACTTAATAACAAACATAAAGATAAAACTAATACTACACTAATCAACCCCACTTTTTTCATTCTTTTTATAAATATAACTACTTTATAAATATTTGTTCCGAGCGAGTTCATTTAAGTAACTTGAAATATAGTATAGAAATGGGCTCGCGAGTTGAGCGTTTGCATTTAAGTTTGGTTCTGAATATTCTAGAAATGCTGACGTGAGATTTTTTAACTTTACAAAACTTATAACGCTTTTTTAATCGCGTCTTTATATTTTGAATAAATAAATGAAACTAACAAAAGTATTACACCTAAAATCATATAAGACACAACCTTATACGGCGTCGGCAAGCCCCAAGTATCATACAAGAAAACTCTTAAAAGTGTTATTCCCAAAATAATAATCGCCTGAAGACGCATAGCTTTAGCTTCAAGGACAAATCCGAGTATAAGAATTAAAAATGCAAAAAAAGCCCAGCCTACAGAAACCCAAAAATCGTTGAATTCAAGAAGAATAAGCACAAACGAAAGCAATGCTGCTGCCCAAGTATAAAGCTCATTGATTGAACTTTCTAAGGAATGCGAATCTTTGTATACTCTTACAATAATTGCGTTAACATAAAAACATAAAATGACTACTAAAAATGCAAATGGTCTCGTGCTATTTAGGATATTTGTTGAATCAAATGCATGAAGTGCCCAACTATCTATAAACAAAACTTTCAAAAGTATTGCTAGAGCAAGAATATATGAAATAAGATTCAAATCATCATTTTCATTAAGTAAGGAGATTAAAGTAATAGCCAAAAGTATTATTGCCCAGATTATCGTTATAAACTGATGGTGGTGGATAAATTCAAGACACACAATTAAGCAAGCAAAGATTGTTCCTGCCCAAATATAAATTCTTGAAATATAATCTTCTTCCTTATTCTTGCTTGTCTTGATAAGCCAAGCCATTAAATATAACGAAACAATAGTTACAATAAAAACAAATAATCTCGTGCTATTTAGGATATTTGTTGAATCAAATGCATGAAGTGAAGAATCCATGAATAAAGTTTTTAGTATAACAAAAGCACCGACAAAAAAAGAAGCGGTTCTTAAATTCTTTATATTAAATGCGACTCCAAGTATAGTCAAAAGAAGAGCTTCTAAAGCCCAGGATATTGTTATCCACTGTCCGTTTAATTGAACAGGGATAGTAAGAGTAAGATAAAACAAAGCCAAATAAAGATTTGTTGTAGTCAAATTTTCATCTTCTTTTACAAGAGTTAGAATATACATGATAAAATAAAATACTGCCAAGCAAACAAGAAATAAGCCTTTAAACTGTGCGTAATGAGTAGATATCAACATAAAGCCGAGATATGTAAAAATTCCTGCATTAACTAAAGAGAGCAAGGTTCCTTCTCCACCTTTTGCCACTTTTTCATCAGGTTTTAAGAACAGAGCTTGGATTGAGTAGGCAATAAAGTAAGTCAATAAAAAAACAAATGCTAAAGAAAAATCATTATTGTTTCTAGCATACCATGCAGAATATGTTAGATATGTTGCGATTGTTCCTGCAACTCCTATAACAACCCAATGTTTGTATATTGAAATAAAAATTAATCCTGCTGCAAGAAGAGAAGTATAAAGAAGAGTAAACAATCCCAGATTATTTCCTAAGAAAGAAGTCAAAAAACCCAAGAAAAATGCCTCTCCTGCTATTATCATTGAATCATCTTTTAATGAAAGAAGTATAGCAACAAGAACAACAAGAACCAACAAAGCTACATCAACTGCTGCGGTTATTCCTAATGCAGTTCTATATGCCTCAAAATTATACGCAGCATAAACAATAAAATAACATACAGCTAAACCGCCGCCAACAAGTGTTCTAGAAATAATAGTGTACTTTTCATTTTTAGAAAGTAATTCTCCTGTTATTATTAAAGCAAGACCTAGCACTAATCCCAGAACAATTCTGCCAATCTCATTAATCCAACCATTTTCAATAGCATATTTTACAAAATAACCAATACCGAGAACAAGAGCAATAATTCCTATTCGAGCAGACCACTTGATTCCGACATTTTCTTCGAAACTTGTCTCCCCTTTTTTCATGAAAGTTAGTGTATAAATAAGTATTTAAATATTCCTCTAGAGTTACTTCTCTTTATCTCGCAATTTCATTTTAATATTATTTTCTTAGTTACTTAAATGGACTTGCTCAACTCACAAGCCCACTCACTTATTTTTAATTTTTATTTTATCTCATGGACTTGCTCGCGCTTTCAAGCGCTTCTTTCTCCAAAAAGTGCATATCCGACGCTAAAATTAAGCAAAAAGGCAAATTAACATCTTTTTTCTTTAAATTATCTAGAGTGTCATAAAGAATCTTCCGAGTTTTAGTACCCATCTGCGAACAGACAATAATATTTTCTATCTTCATCTTTTTATTTTTCGCAGAAATTTCTAATTGTGAAAGCGCGTCTTTCAAACTCAATCCGATATCTGTAAGAATAAGCGAGTGAGCCTTGATGCTCGCGTTTTCTTTTACTATATCTAGAAAACTATCCGGCGTAAAGTTCTTTTTCCAAGCAGGCATACTTGTTATCTTTCCAAACTTGTAAAGCTGAAGTCCTGTCTCTGCAAGAGCATCAAATATGCTTGCACTATAAATAATTCTTGTTTCTATACCTGCTTTTTTGGCGTCCATAATCAGACTAGTATGCGTTGTAGCAAAAAGTGGAGAACCATAAACAAGCAGAGCAATATCTTCTTTTCCAGCTTCTCTCACAAGTTTATCTCCTTCAACGTCTTCTCTAACAAGCTTTACTATCTTTTTACCAATAATTTTTTCAAGCTCTTCAACAAGATAGGGGAAATCAACAGTATAGCCTTCCAAATAAATTTTTGCACATTTTCCAATAGCAGAAAGTCCTTCTTGAGTGATTCCTTCCTTATTCAATCCTAGTCCGATAATATAAAGCATAAAAATATTAAAGAATAGGGGTTTTAATCATTAGCCCAAC
>Ga0247841_10008015_pt1 | contig 15383 bp, 10 predicted proteins | sample LaCruzMarch2015__2_FD_192410 | JGI IMG/M metagenome (GOLD analysis project Ga0247841, IMG submission 192410) | Freshwater microbial communities from meromictic Lake La Cruz, Castile-La Mancha, Spain - LaCruzMarch2015_18m | ecosystem: Environmental > Aquatic > Freshwater > Lake | place: Spain...
ACGAATAGCACGAATCTTCACGAATGGGGAGCGGCGACATAATTGAGCTTGTTTCACGGCAGCTGCCAGCGCGATTCTTCCATAAATGCCAGAAGAGGAGATTTCCCATTCCCACGACAGGATTTTCCGACATGCCATGTCGCTGCCGCTGGTTGCCCGGCAGTTCCTCGAAACGTGGATGCCCAAGGAATTCCTGACACTGGTCGAATGGGACACGCTTCGCGTCGAGAAGATTTCCGGGATCAGCGAGGCATTGGCAGAACGCCGGGAGGATCTCCTTTACCGGGTCGAGGTGGCAGGCAGGCCGGTTTGCTTCTACATCCTTTTCGAGCACCAGAGCCGCCCGGTGCGAATCATGCCTCTGCGCGTGCTGGAATACATCGGATTAATTTGGCAGAAGCACCGGGGAGAAATCGAATCCGGCGGCAAACTCCCGCTCGTGGTTCCGGTCGTGATTCACCCTGGACCTGGAAATTGGAGTGCCGTGCGCCGTCTCCGAGATCTGGTAGAAGTCCCTGCGGACATTTCCGACTGGGCCGCAGGTTTTGTCCCGGATTGCGGATTTCTTCTTGTGGAATTGGCGGGCCTGCCATTGGAGAAGTTGGCTGACGGACGGCTGGCACGGGCCGTGATGGGCGCGCTGCAGAGCGAGCGCGCGGGAGGGATGAAATTTGAGGAGGTTCAGCGCATCGTTGGGGAAATCTTCGCTGAGCCCCAACGAGCGGAGGCACTCAAAATCGCCAACCACCTCTGGCGTTACCTGCTGCATCATTCCGAGTTGCAAAGCCGCGAGGTCTGCGAGATAGTGAATTCAACAATACCAACAGAACAAAAGGAGGCATTCATGAGCACCGCAGACATTCTCAGACAGGAAGGCCGACAGGAAGGCCAGCACGAAGGGCAGCTCCTCGCCCGACAGCAAGCGGTCGTTGAAGCATTAGAGTTTCGATTTGATCGGGTTCCCGATGGACTTCGCGAGGAAATCGGTCACATCGTTGATCCCACACGCCTGCATGCCCTGCACCGCGAAGCCATCCGGTGCTCAGATTTGGAATCTTTCGCGAAAGCTCTCTGAGCGTGGCGGGTTTTACTGGGTTTGGGCAATTAGCCGGACCGAAGGGCCTTGTTTGAGGTGATGTGCTGATATTGCGTGGGGCCAACGCCAGTCTTGGCGACCGTGCATCTGCCACCTCATTGACGGGAAGGCGGTTGATCCCCTTTCGCTCTGGAAACAACGGCCATTCGAAATTCACCGATCCAGCCCATCGGAAATTCTTTAATCACGAATAGCACGAATTTTCACGAATGGTGAGCGGCTTCGCCGCGGGTTATCTGATCCATCACGTCCTGGCCGAGAAAGGGTTTGCCCCTGCCGTCATCCTGGACCGGATCGCGGACTATCGGCGAATGCTCGAAGCCTTTTCAAAGCCCGGCATGGACCTGATCGAATGGGAGCCCACGCCGCGAAGCAACGTCCATGTCCTCAACGAAACGATCGATCTCTACCGCTACTTTGATGCGACGCGGCAGGCGGAATTTCTCTACAATTGAACCTTGCGATCTGGCAGAGGATGTGATTGATTTGTATCGTATAAAGTTCCTTTAAGGTGCAGAAGGATATTAAAAACAATCTTAGAACACTTGGCCCGAATGAGGCCAAGGTTGCCCTGTCGTTTCGCGAGCAAGGCCGGAACATTGTGGCCAGATCAGACATCATTTCGCTTCTGGAAAGCGAGAATACCGCCCGCAAGGTCGTTCACAACTTGCTGCGCAAGGGATGGCTTACGCGGCTGAAAGGCGGACGCTATCTGTTCCTGCCACCGGAATATGGCCCGGAGAACCTCGGCGAAAACAACCCCCTCGCCCTCGCATCTGCCATCGTGGAGCCCTCTTATGTGGGTTGGTGGTCCGCGGCCTCATTTCACGGATTCACCACTCAGAAACCGATGACCCTTACCGTAGCCACGCTCCGCCAGATGCCGACCCGAACCGTCGAAGGCAACGAGATTCATTTCGTCAAGGTTGTAGCCCGAAAGTTTTTCGGGTTCAAGACGTATGACGCCTACGGGCGCGAGGCCACGGTTACGACCCCGGCCAAGACACTCGTGGATTGCGTGGATAGACCAGATCTTGCTGGCGGGTCTGCGGAGGTCGCACGAATCACCTATGGAGCATCCACCGTGGTTTCCGCAGAGGAATTGGCTGACACCGCATTGCAGATGAAATCAACCGCCACGTTGCAGCGCCTCGGTTTTCTTGCCGATCTCGTCGGATGGAAATGGCAGCCCGCTATTCGGCAGCGAATACGCGATGCCATCCCGCCATCCACCCGTTCTACATTTGGCCGTTCCAACCGCAAGCCGGACGATATCGGCTACGTAAGCGCCTGGGGCGTGATTGTTCATGCCAGTGCATCCGATTTGCTCACTGACGTGCCGAGCACACAGAAAGACCCCTCCTGATGCTGACCACATCTCAATTGCGCCAAAGCGCTGCCCTCTCGGGAGTGCGTGATATTGGGAGCATCGAGATCGATGTGATACTCACCCATCTCCTGCAGCTTTTATCCGCGATCTTTACGACCTTGCGGAAATCTCAAGTCGTCCCATGAATCATGAAATCATCCGCTCACTCGCGGTTTTGAAGCTCTGGCAGGGTGGCGGGGCCGGGCTGGACTACGACCGCTTTCGGCAGCGCATCGAGGCCGGGGATGAATACGAAGTGAAAGACTTGCAGAACCTTCTTCGCAAAGATCAGAAACCGGATCTCGTCAGAATGATCGGGAGAGTTTGTTCCGCGTTTCGGTTTCTGGGAAACCTCACGGAACTCGAAGAAAAACTGGCCGCCGATTCAGCCATGCGACTCCGAAGGGAAGCCGCGAATCTTCGTAAGCAACTTGAACACAAATAGTCCCCACGTTTTCACTGACCGTTTTCGCAACGCCCTCGGTGCCCGCCCTCGAGCGGGGCGTTCGCTCTGGAACCGGTTTTCCCCTTTCGCTCTGGAAACAACGGCCATTCGAAATTCACCGATCCAGCCCACCGGAAATTTTTTCACCACGAATAGCACGAGTTTTCACGAATAGTGAGCGGCTTCGCCGCGGGTGCTTCGCGTTGGCATTATTCGTGTCTATTCGAGATATTCGTGGTTCAAATGTTCTACCACGAATAGCACGAGTTTTCACGAATGGGGAGCGGCTTCGCCGGAGATTCTGATGCTCTGCTTTATTCGTGTCTATTCGTCCCATTCGTGGTTCAAAACTCAACGGCCTGTGCGCTGATTATTTCCCGTCCATCTTGCGGTAGCGGAAGTTTTTGAAAATCGCGCTTCCATCGCCGGCGGCATAGAGCGCTGGGCGCAGCGAGAGGTAGCCGCCGAAGGTGCAGTGGTTGTAGCCTTCGAGGTCTTCGGAATTGGCGAATTTCTCGAGCGAATTTTCATCCGGCCCGGCGAAGAACTCGACGTCGTTGTGGTCGAAGAGGATGCGCAGGGTCATTTTGTTTCCGGGCGAGGCGATCCGCGTTTTGCGCAGCTTGCCCATGGCCCCTTGATAGAGGGCCCCGTCGCCGATGCCCATGCCTGCGTAGGCGGTGGGATTGTAGAAAAGCAGGAGACCCGCCTCGGCCTTGCCCTCCACCTCCACATCGACGGTGACTTCATAGGCGAGGTCACCGGGATTGATCGCCATGGGATTGCAATCCGCAGGCGATGTGCCTTTGCCTTTCAGGATCAGGGAATTGTCATGGAATTCGAAACGGGCGGGATCGTATTCATCCCAGAACTGCCATTGGATGCCGAGGCTCGGCCCGGCGAAATCATCCGAGAACTGCATGGTCGGCAGCGGGGCGGGGGGCAGCTTTGGCGAGGCGATCGGCCCCGCCGGATCCTTCCCGGCTTTGGATTTCAGCCAACCGTCGTCCGTCCACTCCATTGGCTCGAGCAGGGTTTGGCGGCCCAGGGGGCGGGCATCGTTGCGGTAGGCATGATAAATCATCCACCAATCCCCCGGCGAGGCTTCAAAGACGGTTCCGTGGCCGCGCGACCACCAAGTTTCATCGCGGCTCTCGGTGCGGATGACCGGGTTGTAGGGGGAATTTTCCCATGGGCCCAGCGGTGACCGCGAACGCGCCTGCACGACCATGTGGCTCGTGGACGCTCCCGCGGTTCCGCCTTGTGCCGAGATGAGATGGTAGTAACCATCCTTGAAGAACAACTTCGGGCTCTCCAGGCAGAGATAGCCCTCGGTGCGCCATTCCTTTGGGAACGGCCAGCCATCATAGACCTTTTCGAGTTTTCCCGTGACCGAGAGCCCGTCGTCCGAGAGCCCGATCACCTTGCCTTTGGAATAGTGCAGGTAGCGCTTGCCGTCGGGGCCCACGACATGGCCGGGATCGATTTCTCCGACGTCGAGCTTTACCGGATCGCTCCACGGGCCTTCGATGGCAGGCGCGGAGATGACGAAGTTGCCCAGCGTGGTGCTGTGGCTGTAGATGTAGAATTTCCCGTTATGATGGACGATCTCCGGCGCCCAGATGTCTCCGTAGGTCACATTCAACGCTCGGGTCACCGGGGTCCAGTGGACGAGGTCGCTCGATTTCCAAATGAGCAGTCCCGGCGAGTAGCGTCCCGAAGTGTGGGTCATAAAAAAATCCTCTCCGACTTTGACGATTGTGGGATCGGGATAGTCGCCGGGGAGGATCGGGTTGGTGAAGGTTCTTGCAGGGCTTTTATCTGGATCGGCGGCGTGCAGTGGAGCGAGCGACATGAGCAGCAGGGCGAAAGGGAGAAAGCGGGGGCTGATTTTTGGCATCATGGCCCGAAGGTGGTCTGGTTGTTCTCGACTCGAATCGTCTTCGGATCGCAACCGCGAAGCAAACTTACCGCCTCGGGGGCGCTTCTCTTGCCGAGCACGATCTCGTTGTCTGAGACGACCGTGTCGGAGACCTGGTCGAGGCCGATGGCGGCGACGGGGTAGGTTGTGGGGACGGTGCCGGGGTTGACGATCTTGTTGTGGCGGATGACGGCGTTCTTAGTGTTGCGGAGGAGGATGCCGTAGCCGCCGGGGTTGATGATCGTGTTGCCCTCGATGCGGAATCCCGAAAAGAGGCGCTCGGTGACGGGCTTGGATTCGTAGAATGGGAAGCGTCCGCTGTCGCCCGAGCGCACGGTGTTGGCCCAGACGCTGATGGAACCGGAGCCGCCCTCGCCGCTCACCGGAGCATGCACGGGGTTGTCGCGGATGACGTTGTTGCGGATGATGAAATTCGAAGGTTGCGGGCCTTCCCACCAATACTGGGCGAACTGCATGCTGATGGCCGGCCCGGTCGAGCGAAGCAGAAGGTTGTTTTCGATGAGACCGCTCCGGGCACCCTGGATGAGCATGATCTGGGCGACCTGATCGCGAAAGAGGCAACCGCGGACGGTGATATTGTCGCAGCGGTAGTTGGAATACACCACCGGGGCGAAGGGCGAGAGCCGCACCGGGCTCTCCAGGGTCACGCTCCAAAGGCTCCGCAATACCTGGCTGGTGATGCGGTTCTGCACGCACCATGCCTCGGCAGCTTGGACAGACTCCACCTCCTTGAGCGGCTTCGAGGAGAGGATTTTCGCTTCGCCGAGCTTCTTCCACGAATAGAAGTCATAAAACGTGAGGGATTCGCCGGGCTTTGGTTCCGCCCCGGCGACGACGAGCGTGTTGGAGCCGGTCTGGCGCAGGGTCATGCCGATGATCGAGAGCAGATTGATGCCATCGTCGAGGTGGGGCCCGAATTCGCAGTCCTCAAACAGGAAGGTGCCGCCATCTTTGGAGAATTGCCCGAGGCCCGCGCAGATTTCGAGCCGGTTTGTGCCGGGCCGCGGGGCATTCCGCCAGTCGCGGTAGATGGTATGGCCTCGGGTGCGGTGATCAGCGGGGGATCCGCTGCCGTTCACGATGCGGATGGCTTCGTAAGTCATGTTGCCGCAGTCCCGGGTGGAGGCGAGCCCGTGGGTGCGGGTCTTGTGGGCCTCGGCGATGTGCAGGGTCAGCAGGTTGCCGGGCGCAAGGGATCTGTTTTGGTTCAGCGGATTGCGCAGAGCGGGCACGGTCAAGCGAAGCATCCGGCCGCCCAGAGACTGGTGTTTATCCCAGCCCATCTGCTGGATGTTGGCGAGGCTGCCATCCGGGCGGTAGGCCAGCATGCGTTCCTTGTCAGGAAGCGCCATATCGTAGCCCGGCAGAACCTCGACATCGAGCGTCATATCGGCGGTGTTGATCCCGACGATGCGTGCGAGCGAGAAGGCGAGTTGTTCGGAGTCAATTGTGAGGACGGGCTTTGCGGGCTCCGGCGGGTTCGAGCCGAAAAGGGAGGTCAGTTTTTCCCAAATACCCGGACTCTTGGCGGGCGTATGCTGCGGTGCCCGGCCCGTGAGCACGATGTCTTCACAATTTGTGAATGAGAACGCGCCGCCGCTTTTTTCGTCATCGACAATGATCTCCACGTCCGGGGCATGGATCGTGAGGTTCTTTGCCCCTTCGACGGCAAGCAAACCGACGCTCACCCGATAGACGCCCGGCGGGATGGTGAATTGCTGTCCGTCTGTTTTCGAGAGGGCCTTGAGCGATGCCGCAAGCTCCGTGGCCCGGGTGCGCTGGGCGTCCTTCTCCTCGGCAGAATAGGTGGTGAGGCGCTCCGGGTCGTTCGCGTTGTATTTGCGCTGGTCGGCACTGCCGGCGAACCGTGCGGGAATTTCCTTTTCCACGTCGAAGGGTTTTGCGCAGGTCGTTTTTGCAACGCTCGACCATGCTCCGGGTGCTCCGTCCCTATCGATGGCGGCAACGCGAACAAATACCTCGCCGGGCGCACCGAGCCAAGTCTTTGGTGGATTGTCCAAAAAGATCGGAAACCGCCGCTCCTCGGGCCATGCGTTGCCGGCTGGCTCGAATTGTTTTCCGTCCCGCGACCATTCGACCGCGAAGCCACCTTCGGGATTGACCGGGAACGACCAGATCGCATCCACCCAGCGGTCGGTGGCCGAGGCCGTGACGGTCGGTGGATCCGCAGGAACTGGCGGTGGCGTGAGGGAGCGGGAGAATTTCGGTGCTTCGTAGGGCATCGGGCCGATCGTGAGCGACCCGTCGAGCAGCACAAAATCCTTCGGCAGGCTCGATCTTTCGGGAAGGATCACCCGTCCGGAGGTCAATGAGCCGCCGATGACAGATGGAATGTTGGCAGGATTCGTTACCACCAGCGTTCCGCCGCCACCGCCGAGCCGGAGGACATTGTCGCACGGGGTGAGAATTCCGGAGTAGGCCGCCTCACCGGTCGCGCCAAGAGTGGCGGCACGCAGGATGGCTCCGGCGTTTGAATTGAAGTCCAGCGGCGCGGAGCTGTCGGCTCCGAGTGCCACGGTGAATGCCATCGCGTTCGGGCTTTCCAGCCGTTGGAGGAAGGCATTGTCGATCGGGAAATTCGCGGCGACCACCGAGCCGTTCTCGGGGGTGACGGAGCGTCCCGAACCGGCGATCGCGGCGGGTGAGCCAAAGGCGAGAGTGCCTTCGCGAACCACGGATTTATCCGTGTAGGAATTGGCCGCGTTGAGCGTGAGGGTTCCGCCTCCGAGCTTCAGAAGACCGGCCGGCTTGGAACCGGAACTACTCACCGGCTGGGGTAGAACTGCTTCACCGGCTTGCACGCTGATGCGATGGAGCGGGGTGGGGACGTTTTTGCGATCCACTTCTTCGCCCGCGAGATCAATCGGCACATCAAATGTGAGCGTCGAATCGGCGGTCGGGGCGTTCAGCACGAGCAGATAGTTGCCCGGCTTGATCGAACCGTCGCCCTGGGTTCCCCAGACCAAGGGGGCTCCTCCGGTCAAGCGCACGGTGAGCGGCCCGCCATGGGCGCTGAAGCCGCTGCCCACATGGGGATCCCATAGAAAGGAGAGGCCTCCCTCCCCATCCCGGGCGCCCTTGTGAGGAACGAGTGATCGGGTGAACTCGCCACGGCTTTCGAAGACACCGCCGGCGAGAACCAGCCGCGCCCCGGAGGGAAGACCGATCCCATCCATGGCGCGCAGCACAGTCCCCCTCTCGACCTGGACACGCTTCGCGGTATTCGTTGTGGGAGGGGACAACTCTACAAGGTTTGCCTTGCCCGCCGGGGCCGCCTTGTCCGAGCCGATGACCAGAATTTCCGAGGAGCTGATGGTTCCCGTGACTTTGAGGGACGAGCCGTTGTCGGCGGCAAAGCGCACCCGGTTCCCCCCCGCCTCGACCCCGCCCGAGAGGGTGGCTGCGGCGCCTCCGGAGTTTTTGATCGTGCCGCGGCCCTCGAACTTCACGGGGTGGGGGAGATCGAAATTGTTGAGGTCGATCTGGCAAGTCTCCTCGTTGGTGAAGCTGTTGCCCATGGTGATGCCCCCCGGGGGAAGTGCCTGGGCGCTGCCGACGCGAAGGATGCCGCCATCGATGCGGAGACCGCCGGTAAAGGTGTTTTCGGCCGAGAGGGTCACGTTGCCCGAGGTCGATGGCGCGCCGATGATGAGCTGGAGCGGACCCGTGAGCGGCGTGCGAAGGTCGATATCGCCCCCGCCGCCACCGATGCGCAGGACCGAACCGGCGAGTTCCAAGCGTCCGGTGACGACGATCTTGCCGCACGAACCGAGCGACATGGCGGGGTATTTCCCAGCGAATGGCTTCAAATCGATGGTGCCGCCGATTTCCTCTTCGCCATCCCACGCCAGCGTGCCGTTGGATTCCGGCGCGATCCACCCGCTTTCCACCCAGGATTGGACGCCATCGCGAGCGCCGGAGGCGGCCAGCGCACCGGCTTGAGTGACGAGCAGTTTCGTGCCCTCGGCCAATGATCCCTCCGTGGCACGAAGAAGGCCGCCTTTGATCGTCGCTTCCAGCTTCACCGGTTGCGAGGAACGGAAATCCACCTCGCCCAGCGTGCCGAACAACTTCACCGACGGGTCGAATGAACCCGTGAGCACCAGTTTGCCACGAGCAGCTTTTTCCAATTCACCACCGCCGGAAATAGCGCCCGAGAGCGTGAACTCGGGGATATCGCTCTCCACCACCAAACGCACGCCGGGCGGGATCGAAATCGCATTCCCCACAGCCATATTCGCCGCGGCAGGAACCAGCGAAGCCGTGCCCTCCACGCGCAGAGGGCCTTGTCCAAGCCCCTCGGCACTGAAAAACCGCACCTTGCCGGCTTGGATCGCAAACCCGCCGGGCAGAGAATTCACGCCCGTCAGAGACAAAATTCCCTTCCCGCTTTTGACCACCGCTCCCTCGCCTCGCACGGCCGATGAGAGCACAATCTCACCATCCGTTTGAATACTCAGCCCGTCCGCCGGAAAACCAATTGCCCCGCCCGCGACATCCACCGACTGCCCCTCGATTCCCGAGACCTCGACCGGGCCTTCGACGAGAACGAGATTTTTGTCTGTTGAACCAAAAACCGCCACGGCGCCCTGCCGCCAGCCCACGCGTGCTCCCGATCCATCGGCAGAAGCGCTCCAGTTCTTTGTTTCCACGCTCCATGTGCCATTCCCGCCTTGCAGGCCCGGTTCGTCGGACAGGTCCCAATAGAGGCGATCCGAAGCGAGGGCTGGGTCAGCGCAGGTGAGAAGAAACAACACGATGGGAAGGAAGGGGAGAAAACGCATTGGAAGCAACCTATCGGCCATCTGCAACATCGGCAATCGGTCAATCCTTAAACGTAAAACGTCGATCACAGTTTTACGTTTACAAATTTTGACCTGCCTGAGGGCTCCACATTCTGCTAGAGTTGGAACCTGCCCCCTCCCCGTGTGGGTCAGGGAGTTCACTATTTTCGTCATTCATGAAACGACTCTTTTTCCTCCTTCCTTTCCTCCTTCAAACTGCGGTGGCAAAGCCAGTTCCCGCCGGGCTTTTCACCGATCATGCGGTCCTGCAACAGGGCCACCCGGTGCCGGTTTGGGGCACCGCCGATGTCGGCGAAAAAATCTCGGTCGCCTTCGCCGGCAAGACCTATGCGACCACAGCGGGCGCGGACGGCAAATGGCAGGTTGTTTTGGATTCCTTGACTGCCACGACCGAGCCGCGTGAACTCGTGATCCGCGGCGGGTCCGATACCGTTACGTTAAAAGACGTGCTGGTCGGCGAGGTCTGGCTCGCCTCGGGGCAGTCCAACATGGATTGGCCGGTCAAGGAAGTGAGCAACGCACCAGCAGAAATAGCTGCTGCAAACTTTCCCCTGATCCATGAGTTTCGTGTGCCGCGCAAAGGGTCGCTAGAACCTTTAGACACCGTCCAAAGCAAATGGATCGCTTGCACTCCGGAAACGGTGGGCGGCTTCAGCGGGGTCGCGTATTTCTTCGCGCGCGACCTCCATCAGAAGATGGGCGTGCCCATCGGCATCATCCACTCGAGTTTTGGCGGCACTCCGGCTGAGGCCTGGACCAGTCGCGAGGCGCTCGAGCGAGTGCCTGAACTCAAGGCCCAGGCCGCAGAGCAGGTTGAAATCATGGAGAAGACTCCCGCAGCGATCAAAGCGTTTCCGATCGATCTGGCCGCATGGGAGACCGCCAACGGGTTGGTGGACACCATCAACGAAGGATTCAAAAATGGCTGGGCCGCCCCCGAATTCGACGACTCGGGATGGACGGCCGCAACCGCAGGCTTCACCCTTTCCAGCGCCCTCAAGGCGAAGACCGGCGGCGTCTTCTGGCTGCGCAAGGTGGTCGATCTCCCGGCTGAAAGTGCAGGCAAACCGTTTCGACTGGGACTCGGCCATCTGAGTGAACAATACGACACGGTTTACTTCAATGGCGTCGAGATCGGCAGCCTCGGAAAAGCACCACCCGAGTTCTACACCTGCTGGAGGACCTACAATGTCCCCGGCAAACTCGTGCAGGCTGGCCGCAATGTGATCGCCATCCGCTTCGTGGCTCATACGCAAAAAGGAGGCATCTACAGGCAGGGCCCAGAATTGGGTCTCCCTGTAGCCGACCCGCAATCGATCGACAACACATGGAAAATCGCCTTCGAGCGTGAATTTCCCCCGGTTTCCGCCGAGGCGCTCTCCCAGCGGCCCAAGCTGGCAACGATGAAAATCCAAAATACGCCAACCGCACTTTTTAACGCGATGATCAATCCGCTGATCCCCTATGGCCTCCGGGGAGCGATTTGGTATCAGGGCGAGAGCAACACCAACCCAGCCAAGCTTGCGGACCTCTACAAAAAACTCTTCCCGCTATTAATCAGTGACTGGCGAATCCGCTGGGGCCAGCCGGCTTTGCCTGGCTCCGGCGCGCCGGGGGGGGATCCTTCAGCAAGCACAGGACAGGCTTTCCCGTTCTATTTTGTCCAGCTTGCCAACAATGGCTCCGTTTTCCGTGACCACCGGGAGTCCTCATGGGGAGTTCTTCGCGAAGCCCAGAGCCAGACCCTTGCCAATACGCCCGATACCGGCATGGCAGTCACCATCGATATCGGCAGCGATGTTACCATTCATCCGCTCAACAAGCAGGATGTCGGCAAGCGTCTCGCCCTCTGGGCGCGAGCCAAGGCCTATGGCGAAACCGGCCTCGTCTTCCAGTCACCGCTCTACCAATCGCACTCCGTCGAGGCGGGAAAGATCCGCGTGCGGTTCGATACCGGCGGCTCGCCGCTCATGGTGGGACAAAAGCAAGGATTGGAGACGGCCAAGGAGACTCCTCAAGCGAAGCTCGAATGGTTCGAGATAGCCGGGGCCGATGGAAAATTCGTGTGGGCCGACGCGGTCATCGATGGGGACAACACCGTCGTTGTTTCGTCACCGGACGTGCCAGCGCCCACGCAGGTGCGCTATGCATGGGCGACCAACCCGGAAGGATGCAACCTCTACAGCAAAGCCGGTCTCCCCGCATCGCCGTTTCGCACCTTGCCGGATAATGCGCAGCACTAAATGGGGATCGGTGTTTTACGTTTAACAGAACTTTGATTGAGCGGATCGCGGGGGCTGTCTATTGTGTTATGCATGAATTTCTTCTCTCCCCTTAGTTTCTTTGTCGCCGCGCTGCTGCTCGCTACCGCCATCCCATCGCCTGCGGAGGTGCAGGTGGACGACTGCGTGGTCAGCGGCCCCATCCCGAACGAAGAAATTCCGCTTGAGAGCACCCCCCTCAATCAGTGGCCGGAAGAGGTGCGCTATTCCTCGGGGTCGATTCGTGGAGCCTTTAAAGTCACCGGGACGATATTACAGAATAGTGCTTATTTTTCGCCCGGTAGTGATATTTCTCTGACCAGCCGGGTCGTCGGCCAGATTTTCAACATTCCATCCGGTGACGGAGACCAAGTGCTGGAGAAGATTTTCATCACGGCACAGGCGAACAACGCGCCGATGAGGTTCCAGGCACGGCTGGTGGACCTCGGGGACAGCCCGGACCTTGAACAATACGCAGCAGGCACGAACCTGCTTGAGGGCAACCCGGAATTCGAGATCGTCACCTCCAGTGAAAAAGATTACGCACAAATCATCCGTTTCACCTTCACCGACAAAGACCGCGTGCGCCTGAAGGGAGGTCACTGGTATGCATTCGAGATCGTGTCCGATCCGGAATTCAAAGGTTCCTTGAATTGGCTTCGCAGCCTCGGAGTGAGCAAGGAGATGCCGGATGCTCCGGTTTTCCGAGTTCCCTTCGCAGAGGAAACCAGCGCCGAGGATCCGCGAACCGTTATCGAAAACCGACAGGCTTTCATCGGCATCAAGACCTCCCCGGCTGCCCGGTAGCAGGCATCGCAAGACAATGCTGAAGGAAGTGCGCAATGAAAAGCAGAGCGCTGCGGACCACTGATGAACAACCCCAGCCCAATCAGCTTTCCGCGGGCACATTCGCGCTGGAGATGGGCCATTTGTGCGCTGCTCTTCGCCGCAACCACCTTCAATTTCATCGACCGGCAGATTCTCTCGTTGCTGAAGCCGTTGCTCGACGAGCAATTCGGTTTCCACTGCGCAGCCTCACATCGATTCGACACAGACCTGTTTTTAAGGAAACCCTAAGATGAGAACCAAAGCGCGGCCAACCCTGTTACTGTTGCCTCTTTTTCTTGGCGCAACGGCTTTAGCCAAACCGATTCCGACAGGGCCTTTCACGGACCACGCGGTGCTACAACAGGGACGTCCGGTGCCGGTTTGGGGCACCGCTGACGCCGGCGAAAAAATCTCGGTCGCCTTCGCCGGCAAGACCTACACCGCCACGGCGGGTGCGGACGGCAAATGGCAGGTTGTTTTGGATTCTTTGGCGGCCACGTCCGAACCGCGTGAACTGGTGATTCGCGGCGCGGCCGAAGCCGATACCGTCATATTAAAAGATATCGTGGTCGGCGAGGTCTGGCTCGCCTCGGGGCAGTCCAACATGGAAATGTCCGTTTCGGGCTGCAGCGACGCCCCGGCGGAAATCGCCGAAGCAGACTTCCCTTTGATCAGGGAGTTCGCCGTGCCGCATAAGGGCTCTTTGCAACCGCTGGAGGCCGTCCAAAGCAGATGGATCGCTTGCACTCCGGAAACGGTGGGCGGCTTCAGCGGGGTCGCGTATTTCTTCGCCCGCGATCTGCATCAGAAGATGGGCGTGCCCATCGGCATCATCCATTCGAGTTTTGGCGGCACTCCGGCGGAGGCCTGGACCAGCCTTGAGGCCCTCGACCGTGTGCCGGAGTTCAAGGCCCAAGCCGCAGAGCAGATTGAAATCATGGAGAAGACCCCTGCTGCGATCGAGGTGTTTCCCGACGCACTGGCCACATGGGAGGCAGAAAACGGGCTGGTGGACACCTCCAACGAAGGTTTCAAAAATGGCTGGGCCGCCCCGGAATTCGACGACTCGGGATGGACCACCGCAACCGCAGGCTTCACCCTTTCCATCGCCCTCAAGGCGAAGACCGGCGGCGTCTTCTGGTTGCGCAAGGCGGTCGATCTCCCGGCCGAGAGTGCCGGCAAACCGTTTCGACTGGCCCTCGGCTATCTGAGCGAACAATACGACACGGTTTACTTCAATGGCGTCGAGATCGGCAGCATCGGCAAGACACCTCCCGATTTCTACACCTGCCCGCGCGGCTACCATGTCCCCGGCGACCTCGTGCGGGCAGGACGCAATGTGATCGCCGTGCGCTACGTCGCGCACACGGAAAAAGGAGGCTTTTATGAGTCGGGCTCAAGGATGCAGCTCCCAGTGGCGAATTCCAAATCGGTGGACAACACATGGAAGATTGCCTTTGAACGCGAATTCCCCCCGGTTTACGCCGAGGCGCTCTCCCGGCGTCCCAAGCTGGTAACGATGAAAATCCAGAATACTCCAACCGCACTTTTTAACGCGATGATCAACCCGCTGATCCCCTACGGCCTCCGGGGAGCAATCTGGTATCAGGGGGAGAGCAATACCAACCCGGCCAAGCTTGCGGAACTCTACAAAAAGCTCTTCCCACTGATGATCGGCGACTGGCGCACCCGGTGGGGACAGGGGGATTTCCCGTTCTATTTTGTCCAGCTTGCCAACAACGGCTCCGTCATTCGTGATCACCGGGACTCCTCATGGGCTGTGCTGCGGGAAGCCCAGAGCGAGACTCTCGCCAACACGCCCAATACCGGGATGGCAGTCGCCATCGACATCGGCAGCGACATCACCATTCATCCGCTCAACAAGCAGGACGTGGGCAAACGCCTCGCTCTCTGGGCGCGAGCCAAGGTCGATGGGGAAAAGGATATCGTCTTTCAATCCCCGCTCTACCAATCGCACACGGTCGAGGCGGGAAAAATCCGCGTGCGGTTCGATACCGGAGGCTCCCCGCTCATCGTGGCAACCAAGACCGGGTTGGATCCCGCCAGGGAGACTCCTCACGCCAAGCTCGAATGGTTCGAGATCGCCGGAGCCGATGGAAAGTTCACCTGGGCAGACGCGGTCATCGAAGGCACTGATTCCATCGTCATTTCCTCACCCGAGGTGCCGCAACCGACCCAGGTCCGCTACGCATGGGCCACCAACCCGGAAGGCTGCAATCTTTACAACAAGGCGGGCCTTCCCGCTTCACCGTTCCGGAGCGTAGAAAATGGACGGAACCGCATCGCACACTGAAACTCCCCCAGAAACCACGAACACCGGCAACAAAGAAGAACCCCATGAAAACATTCAATCCTAGAATCGTCCTCCTCGCCGTCGTGGCGCAATCCGCAATTTTCGCCGCAGAACCGGAGACTCCGGCCACCTCCGGAATCGAACCCGCCAATGTCGTTTGGGATTCACCGAGCGAGAACTCAATGGGCTCGATGCCTCTCGGCAACGGTGACATTGGAGCGAATGTCTGGGTCGAGCCAAATGGTGACCTGGTGCTGCTGCTCTCCAAGACCGATGCCTATGACGAGTTTGGGCGTCTTCTC
>Ga0247841_10008019_pt1 | contig 15382 bp, 21 predicted proteins | sample LaCruzMarch2015__2_FD_192410 | JGI IMG/M metagenome (GOLD analysis project Ga0247841, IMG submission 192410) | Freshwater microbial communities from meromictic Lake La Cruz, Castile-La Mancha, Spain - LaCruzMarch2015_18m | ecosystem: Environmental > Aquatic > Freshwater > Lake | place: Spain...
ACAGACCGCCGACCGCCTCCAGGAAGCGGTCGAGAGCACCAAGGAGGTGGAGAACTGACCAAATGTCCTAGCTGCGGCTATCCCCTCTCGGAGCTGCGTGAGGCCGGATCTCCGCCCAAGCAGGTCTGCCGCCGGTGCCACCGGCAGCTGCAGCCTCACCGCGAGTCCCGTCCGATCTGCCCGGTCTGCGGCATCGCCGCCCTCTACGTCCTCGCGCTACCTGATCAGCCCGGTAAGCTGCTGTTCGTGCATCACAACGGGGAGGACAAGGCGAACGGGCATCTGGTGGACGTGCCGGAATTCGAGGCGGTGAGCAAGTGAAGGACCCCACCAAGTGCCCAGAATGTCACAGCGACCGGATAGTCCAGCGGAAGGTAACCAAGCTCGGAGGGACCATAACCGATCCGCCGTTCAAGTGCCTGGAGTGCGGGCATGTTTTCCGCAACACCCCCATTCGGATAAAAAGTGGAAAGGCGTGTGCAGGGCAGACGAGGCTCTAAGCCTCCCCTTTATTCTTTTTTCAACTCATCGATGGCGTAGGCGACGATCTCGAATATGTCGTTCCTCCCCCGCAGCTCCACCCACTGCACCAATCCTAACCGGCACATCGCCTCGATGTTCCGTCGGGCCGTCTTGAGGTTCGAGATGCCCATCTCTATGGCCAAGGCGTTCTCGATCGTCGCTCGTCCTACCTTCTCCCCCGGTCGGCCTGAGCGTTCCAGGACGGCCCGGTAGTGGTCCATGAGCTTGTGCATCGGAACGTCATCACCGTCAACGATATTTATCAGTTGCCTATCTATATACATATACCCCCCCTCCCCCCTACGTTTCATATGGAACATTCTAAAAAGGGTGTATGGCTAAAATCCGGGCATCATCGTAAAGATAGCCAGCATCATATCATCATATCATAACTATCAAATAAATAATAAATAAAAATCGTATAGTCCGATTCCGGTGGAACATAGTCATCCATCGTTAACAGTACTGACATCGCGCACGCACACACGCACGAACCTTCTCCACAGGTTCCAGTGGAAACACAGGGGGGAGGGGGGGTATAGGGGTATAGGGCAAGCGAGCACGGGCAGAATGCTCAATTGGAGTTGGCGCATGGATGCCCGTGTCCATCCCCGAATATGAGCAACCTGCTAATATCGATTGCGGTGAATGCATACCCCGCTACGCGCCTATGATTATTCGCCGGCGAATAAACCGGGTGTAAATTCACAACCAAGTTGATACCCTCGGACCGAACATAAGGTTCGGGGAGGGAACTCGAACCGACCTTGCATCACCATGACTTCCTCCAACCCTCCCCCTACACATTCATAACCAGATTAATAGACATGAGCGCATAATTAATCGATGTGCAACCAGGACGTCTACGTCATTGACGACGAGGACAAGTGGTTCATGTGCTGCGGCTCGTTCCTCAAGGGCTATCAAGAGGGCGTGCCGTCATACGTCGAGGACGCCGGGCTCGGCGCTACGGAGCTCGGCTACGGGCACATCGAGGTCAAGAACGGAACGCCGAACGTGGTGGAGTGTGTGAAGGTATGAACCTCTACCTCGCGCACCCCATCATCCACCGGCAAGAGGTCCGGAGGCAGGAGCTGCTGTTCGAGCGAAGGACCGGCGTCGAACTGCTCAACCCCTTCTACGACACAGAACGGAACGACATCAAGCTTATAGACGACGGCGCGGCCGACCGCTTCGGCATGTCGCTAGAGATCGTAGAGAACGACCTCGAACTGATCAGGAGCAGCGACGGCCTGCTCTACGTCCCCGGAGGGCACGAATCGATAGGATCGGCCATGGAGATAGCTTACGCCAAGCAATTCGGCAAGCCCGTCTACATCATAGAACCCGGCGAACTAGCCAAGCACATCTGGTTGAGGTATCACGCCAAGGAGATATTCCCGACATGGGACGCGTTCGCCAAGCGGCATCGACCGAAACGCCGCGGCATCAGCACTGAAGAACAGATCCAACGCACATGCGCGTCCCTCGGAACTTACACCTATCATGAAGTGCGCAATGCATTGGTGAAGAAGGCCACAAAGCAGAAGAGCGGCATACGGGAGAATGTGGGGTTCATGGTCCCGACCGAGAAGCAGCTCATCTACATACTGTCGAGGTCGGATTGGAGCAAGGAGATCTCTCCGCCGAGCAAGCACGCTCCGGCGACGTACGAGTATAACGAACTGCAGGAAGGATGATCACGTGACGCAGGCACGTAAATCGAAGGCCAAGACAAAGGCGCCAGACGAAATATCGGCATCGGCCGGTCCGGGGGTTCCCTCTGCTAGAAAATTCATCAAATTCAACGCTAGCGCGCGCGAGGCATTCCTAAAACATCTCCAAGCTGGAAAGACGAAGACCGAAGCGTCCGAAGCCATCGGCATTGACCGGACCACCACCTATCAATACCGGACCGCACACCCCGAGTTCGAGGAACAGGTCCGCGCCGCTGAGATCAGGGTGGTGGAGGCAGTGGAGGACGCGCTGTATGCCCAGGCCCTGAAAGGCAATGTGAAGGCTCAGGAGATAGTCCTTTACAACAGGGCATCAGACCGGTGGGCCGACAAGGGCAAGCGGGAGGCGAAGGAAGAGTCTCCACCAATGCCCGTAGACTCGCTCTCTGCGGTCTTGGCAGTACTCGACGACCACCCGGACGCAAAGAGAGAACTCATCAGGCGCATGGAGCTGATGTCTGAGTGATCGACACGCGGTGGCGCAGCGCGATAGACTCGGCGTATTGGGCCCGCGAGCATCTAGGGTTCTCACTGGACCCATGGCAGACGCAGGTCCTGCAGAGCCCTGGCAAGCGCAAGGTGTTCAACTGCGCCAGGCAGAGCGGGAAGAGCACGGTCGCAGCCATCAAGGCGTTGCATCGTGCCATCTTCTATCAGAACTCGCTGATCATCCTGCTCTCGCCATCGCAGAGGCAGAGCTCCGAGCTGTTCCGCAAGGTGACGGACCTGTTCAAGACGCTGCCTAATGAGGACCGCCCCACCCTGGTCGAGGACAACAAACTATCGCTGACGATGACGAACGGTTCCAGGATCGTCTCGCTTCCATCCAATGAGAGGACCATCCGGGGCTACTCGGCCGTGGACCTAGTGATCGAGGACGAGGCGGCCGCGGTCCCCGACGACATACACAAGGCGGTCCGGCCAATGCTCGCCGTGAGCAACGGTGAATACTGTCAGCTATCCACCCCGCGCAGCAAGTCGGGGCACTTCTGGGACGCATGGAACAGTCCCGAGTGGGAGAAGGTGACGTTCACCGCCGCGGACAACCACCGCATAACCAAGGAGTTCCTCGACGGCGAGCGCCAGGACCTCGGCTCCCGCATATACGCCCAAGAGTACGAGTGCGTGTTCGTCGAGGACCAAGAGGGAGGGCTGTTCAAGAGGGACTGGTTCAGGCTGGTCGACGACTACCCGAAGCTCGCCAGGCGCGTGCGCTTCTGGGACAAGGCGGCCACCGAGGAAGGGAAGGGAGACGACCCCGACTACACCGCCGGCGTGCTGATGTGCGAGAAGGATGGGCAGTTCTGGATCATCGACTGCCGCCGCGGCCGGTATTCCCCCAAAGGCAACAAGGACCTGATAGGGCAGACGGCCTCACTGGACGAGGTCCGCACCCACGTGAGGATGGAGGAGGAGGGCGGCTCATCGGGCAAGGACACCACGGACGATTACGCCCGCACGGTGCTCGTAGGGTATGCGTTCAAGGGCATCAGGTCGACCGGGTCCAAGTACGAGCGGGCCGAGCCGTTCGCCGCGGCGGTAGAGGCTGGTAACGTGATGATCGTGCGGGGCGAATGGGACTATACGGGCTTCATCGACCGTCTGTGCGCGTTCCCCAACAAGAAGGTCAAGGACGATGAGGTGGACGCCGCTGCCGGTGCTTTCAACGAACTGGCACACTCTATAAGGGCTGGTGATGAGCCGTCGATCGAGCAGGCGTCGGTGCGGTCCCGATCTTGGCGCTAGGATTATCCGCCGGCGGATATTTCGAGCTAGAGATAATAATAACCGGATTATTCGCCGGCGAATAATCCGGTGCTCTCGCCGCGGACTTACCTATTTAAACCAGCCCCGATGAATCCACACGATAGGCATGGGCGCTACCAGCGGGGCATCTCAGAACTTCTACGCGAGCGACGTGGCGTCAATCGCCACCGGGGCGGATTCAGCGGTATCGGCGGTCCTCGAGGTCCCTGCCAATGCTAAGAAGGCGGCCGTTCAGCTGCTGTTCACCGGCAACGCGGCCGGGTCGGGCAATGCGACCGCGTACGTGGTCGGATCATTGGATGGCATCAGCTACGAGACGGTCGGCAATCCGGTAGTGATGTCTATCGCGTCCGGAGCCCGTGCGTCCAACATCGTCCTGCTCGACGTCGAGGCCGTGCGCGCGCTGAACGTGCTCAAGGTCAGCAACGGGGACCCCGCGCAGACCATAACCGCGGTCAACGTCCGCTGCGTGTTCTATTGAAGTTCGGAGGAGAATCACATGATGTCCGCGACTAACGATTACGACGGTCTGCGGGTCCCGTTCGTCCGGGACATGGTCAAGCCGCTGGAGGTGCCGTGGTCCTGCGGGCTGGAATGGAACAAGACCACCGACAAGTACACGCGGCTAGGCTACGCAGGGATGAGAGCGCGCTCAGCGTTCGACACCTGGCTCCCCTGGGCCGCCATGCGCCGCTGCAACGTCAACGACGCCGGGGTCATAACCGCGTACTACGGTGAGGCCGGGTACGCGGCCGACGGCTCCAACGGGCAGGTCATGGTGGTCATCCCGAAGTTCTACTACAAGGTGAACGTCGGGGCCAGCACCTATCAGTGGCACGTGTCGCCGCTGCCGCTTCCGGGCTACAAGGTCCATCCGGCGTTCGTCCGCGACGGCGTGATCAAGAGCCGGATCTTCGTCGGCGCGTACAAGGCGTCCGCCTACGACGTGACCGCCTCGGCGACCGAGGTCAACACCATAACGGTCACCGGGGCGGCCACCGCCTCTGGCAACGTGACGATAACTCTGGACGGCAACCGGCCCATCACCGTGGCCGTGACCGCAGGGGATGATGTTAATGCTGTAGCAACAAAGCTTCGTGCGGCCACCTACAACTGCGTGCCGTACTCGCCGCAATCGTTCGCGCCTTCGGGCGCTGATGCCGCGTGCATATTGACCTGTTCGGTCCCTGGGCTCAAGACGACAGCGACGTTCTCGGGCGGCACTACCGGCGTGACGGCCACGGTCGCCAAAACGACCACCGGCGCTGGCGGCTACATGCTCAACGACCCGGCCGGGCGCGTCAACACGGCGACGACCGGCGATAAGCTGGCCAGCGTGTCCGGGGTCAAGCCCATCAGCGGCTGGAAGACGTCGCTGACGCTGCCCGAAGCGAGGACGCTGGCGCACAACCGCGGCGCAGGATGGGAGGTCATCGACTTCCTGACAGCGTCCGCGCTGCAGCTGCTCTACCTTATCGAGTACGCCTCGTTCAATTCCCAGGCGCAGCTCGGCAACGGCGTGCTGAGCTTGACGGACGATGGCGCCTCGAACATGGGCGTCTACTCCGGACAGACGAACACCCTGGGCAACGCCAGCGGTTCGGCCACCGGGCAGACGCACTACCAGACCGGGCAAGCCGCCAACAACGTGAGCTATCGTGGCATAGAGGGGTTCTTCGGCAACTTGTGGGAGTGGACCGACGGCATCAACATCAAGGCCGATTACAAGCCCTGGATAGCAGACCACGGCTTCGCCTCGGACACGTTCGCCGCGCCGTACGTGGATTCGGGGCTGACCCTCTGCGCGGCCGACGGATATGTGACCGATATAGCGACGGACTCTGATAACGACTACGGGTTCCTGGCATCGGCCGTCGGTGGCAGCGTGAGCACGAAGCTGTGCGATTATTATTATCGCGCCACCGGGAACAAGGCCGCGCTGCGGGGGGGCTATTGGAGCAGTGGGAGCGTTGGGACGAGTGGCGGGGCCTTCTTTTGGGCTCTGGACGATGCGGCCTCGGATTCGAGTCGTGCCGTCGGCGCGCGCCTGGCTTTTGTGGGGTGACCTGCGGAGGGACACGATAAAAAACTGACGATGAGTGGAGGGTACGGAGAGTGACAAACGCAAAAGGCGAGGAACGGACCGCCGCGCTGCGGGGAGGCAATTGGAACAATGGGACGAATAGCGGAGCCTTCTATTGGAATCTGAACAATGCAGCCTCGAATTCGAATCGTAACATCGGCACGCACCGGACTTTGAGGGAACACATCACGATGAGCAATGGTGCAAAGCCTCGCCCTGCCTCTTGGCAAAACATGGACCTGCCCCCGTCGAACCGTGCTGGTAGCTCGGCCGCAAGGCCCTGTCGAACGCTCGGCGCACCCCACAAAAGGGGGATGGCGGGATGAAACGATACGGCGATCTCTACCCTCTGATATACGACATGGACAATCTCAGGGAGGCGCATCGCAACGCCCGCAAGGGCAAGATGCACTACCGCGATGTGCAGCTGGTGGACCAGGACCCCGAACGCCACCTTCTCAGCATACACAACATGCTGAAGAACAAGCTCTACCGCACCTCTCCTTATCACGTCTGGACCAAGCGTGACGGGCCGAAGGAGCGGACCATCTACGTACTGCCTTACTACCCGGACCGCATCGTGCAGTGGGCGGCGGTGCAGGTGCTCGAGCCGATATGGATGAGCACGTTCATCCCCAACACCTATTCGTCGCTCAAAGGGCGCGGCATCCACCAAGGCCTCCAGGACCTGCAGCGGATGCTGAAGGACTGTGAGGGCACGGAATACTGCCTCAAGTTCGACGTGGAGAAGTTCTATCCGTCAATGGACCACGAGGTGCTGAAGGCCCTGGTCCGGAGGAAGGTCAAGGACCAGGACGTCCTCGGCCTGTTAGATGGGATAATCGACTCCGTGGGAACGCCGACGAACGTGCCGATAGGCAACTACCTCTTACAGTACTTCGGCAACATATACCTCTCGGGCCTGGACCATTGGCTCAAGGAGGAGCAGGGCGCGCGGTACTACATGCGCTATTGCGATGACGGCGTGGTGCTGTCGGGGAGCAAGCGCTGGCTGCACGAGCTGCGCGAACGCGTGGCTGAGTATCTGAAGGGTCGCCTGAACCTCCGCATGAAGGACAATTGGCAGGTGTTCCCGACCAGGACCAGGGGCATCGACTACCTGGGGTACCGCTTCTTCGGGGACCGGACGTTGCTGCGCAAGCGGTGCGTCCTGCAGCTCAAACGCAAGATGCGCGGGATCTCCGCGAAGGGCGCGTGCGATGAGCACGCCCGCGGTTCCATCGCCAGCTACACCGGCTGGCTGGGATGGTGCGACGGGCAAGGGCTGGTAAGAACATACATCGAGCCGACAGTGAAACGATTGGGGGGAATTATGTGAAGGACACCATATATATTTATAAGAGGTTGTAAAGATGACTTCATACTGCACCTATGCCGAGGTACTGGCAATGACCGGGACCACATATCCCCAGGTCACCGTGGAAGCAATAATCACCCTGGCCGACAAGGAGCTGAACGCCAGGCTGGCCGCCAAAGGGTTAGCCGCCGCCTACACTGACGTGGGGCTCCAGGAGGCTGGTCTCAATCTTACACTGGTCCGACTGTTCATCCGGATGAGGCTGGACGGGACCAAGACCAAGTCCCTAACGCTCGGGAAGGAGTTCTCGATAAGCGATGACATAGACACGGCCATCGAAGGGCATCAGGCCGTCGCAGCCTCGCTCATCCAAGCCTATGTCGATTCGCAGACATCGTCCGGAGGCAGCTCCGGCTACGAAAGCGCCACCCGGTCAGATCAGGACATGAGCGACTTCGCCCTCAATCCCATGACCATGCCTACCTACGGAGGTGATGAGTGGTGAGCGACGAAGGAGTGGTATACATCTCGCAGAGCGGGGTGTTCTGGTCTCAGCCGGACGTCACCGCCGCCACCATCATGGAAGCGCTGAGCGACGAATACCTGCGCGAGCAGCTCGACAAGGCGTCCAGCAAGATATTCAACGGCATGTACTCGCTGAACGTCCGGGACCAGGACGGCGAGACGGACGAAGAACTGGCGGACACGCTGTCGGCCATGATCGAACGCCCGGCCGTCGCCCTGTGGTCCCGCATGAAGCAGTGCTGGGAGGACGAATGGACCATGGGTGCGTTCATCATCCGGCCGGTGTGGGGCCGGGTCGGGGGCGAGATGGTCCTGCAGAGCGTGCTGAGATTCCCGCCCGAATCGTTCGCCAACCCTCCCGCTGACGCTTACGACGCGTACGGGGACGTGCTGCAGGGAGTGGTGCTTAACGCCGACGGGGAGATGGAGTTCTGGCAGACGCAGGGCGACATGGGCGAGCCGGTCAAGCTCAAGCCGGGCGTGCGGCTGCTCAAGGACCCATTGAGCACAAAGTTGGCCGGGACGTCGAGAGCGGCGTACATCGTCCCGCTGATCAAGATGAGGCGGTTCTGCGCGGATTCGCAGATGCAGAAGGTCAACCGCATCGCCTCCCCCATATTCTTCATGAAGGTGACCAACCCGGTCGGCGATGACAAGTCGTACGCCCAGGCGGTCCTCAAGAACTGGGGGAAGGACACCGCGTTCCAGCTGCGCCCGAACATGGAGGTGGTGACGCTGGACCTCACCGACAACGAGACCGCCCTTAACACCATCCACTGGCTGGAAGGCCGGATAGAAGCGCCGTTCCGCGGGGCGTCCAACCTGGATAAGGAAGGGTCGAGCATCGGCGGAAACGCCGCGGCGCAGAAGGACGAGAGCGACGATTGGGTGGCCGGGCAGCGGACCATGATCGAGGACCTGTTCGAGGGCCTGCTGCAGGAGTACCTGGACCTCAACGGGTACGATGGTTACACGGTCGAGCTGCAGATAGCGGTGAAGCGCTCGGCGCCGGGGGACATAGAGCTCCGGCAGGCCCAGCTCGGATACCAGTCCCGCACGCTGAGCGTGAACGAGGTCCGGGAGAGACTAGGAGCTCCTGAGATCAGCGACGAGGAGCTCGCGACCATGGCGGAACAGTGGGGCGCGGTCGCCCCGGTCCGCGACGTCACGATCGGCGGAGTGCCGTCCGACGAGCTCATGAAGAGGGCGGCCGTCGTCAAGTCCGTGGTGGACATTGACCCGGTGGACCCCGAGCGCTACATATCGCACGAGGACCAGCTGCAGTTCCTGGGGCTGAAGCATGGCAAGTCCAGCTAAGGCCGTCAATGCCCGGGACCCCTCGGGCCTCCGCCGATTCGAGGACGCCAGCGCGGCGGAGATGGCCTCCCTGGTAGACAAGACCGTGGAACGCATCGCCGACTCGCTCGGTCCGAACCCCACCGCCAGGGAGATAGAGGAGGCGGTGAGCCGGGAGTCGTCGCAGCTGTCGACGTCCGCCAAGGAGCTGCTGACGATACGATTGGAGACCACCTACAGTCGTGCATCCATCCGCGCCGGGCAGCTCATGAAGGCATCCGGGGTGCGCATCATCGGCTCGCTCGGTCCGTCCGGGATAACCCCGGAGCTCAAGGCCCGCATCGAGCTGCGCGCGCTAGTGAACGCCGAGTCCCTGTCCGCGGACCTCAAGAAGCGGGCGACGCAATCATTGTTGAAGAGCGTCAACGCGGGCGAGGGCGTACGGGTGGCGAAGAAGCATCTCATGGAGGCGACCGGCATCGACAAGGTGAGCGCGGAGCGCATCGTCCGGACCGAGATCATGGGCGCCTACCGCGACGTCAACGACGAACAGTTCAAGCGCTACGGCATCGAGGAGGAGGAATGGCTGGCGGCGCTCGACGATAGGACCTGCGATGAATGCTCGGCGCTGCACGGCAAGCGCTTTCCCACAGGCCAGCGCCCGCACGTGCACGGTGGCACGGACATCAATTGCCGGTGCATCATGCTGCCGGTGATCCCAGAGGTGAGTAAGGAATGACGGATGGATCGATCAGCAAGCAAGGCGACATATTGGTGAATACTGGACAATGGAACGGTCATCAATCTGGCGGAGGTGTTCTCGGACATACAGACGGCCACAGAGCAGGACCGCGTCAACGAGCATCTGTTCAACAACGTCATGAAGCGCCTGAACACGGACACGTCGGGCAGACTACGGGTGGCAGCCGAGTCCGTGGCGAACATCACCACCGTGACCAACGTGAGCGCGGTGGGAGCCACATCGATAGGTCCGATGCGCGCGCTCCCGTGGGTGCAGATGGAGAGCGGCAAGCAGTTCCAGATGGGGTTCGCTAGGAATTTGGTGAGGACATGAGCATACTATCTAAGCTGAGAGGACCAAGGGCGGCCGTGACCGACCCGGTGACGGACATACGGATGGCGGAGATCGAACAGATAAGGCACGCGAACGGCGGGCCGGAGATGGACGCAGACGGCAACGATCCGATGTCCCGCACCGTGTACGCCCGCATCGTCGATCGACCGCACGGTTTCGGCTATGAGATATGTGTCGGTGGCGTCCCCGCCATCATGCAGGACTTCCATCCTGACAAGGATGGCAACGCCCCGATGACCGAGGAAGAGGCCAAGGCCGCCGCGGACAAGGCGCTCGGCGAGTACGGGAGGGCCCGAGATGGCGGTAACTAACAATAACAAGGCGGCCATCGACCTGCCGACATGGGAGGTGCTTCAGCCGCTCCCTGCCGCCGCTGTCGGCGTCACGTCCTGCCACGACAAGCGCGGGACCGGGCGTTACATCTACATCCTCATCTCGGCCACCTCGTTCTGGCGGTACGACGTGCAGGCCAATACCTATCAACAGCTGGCATCACCGCCGGGCGGCACCGTTGGTGCGGGGACGTGCGTGGTCTACGATCCGGTGAACGACCGCGTCTGGGCGCTCATAACCAGCGGCACCGGCGCTCCGACGTTCCAGTATTACTCCCCGGTAACCAACACCTGGACATCAAGGAGCATAACCAACCTTCCGGGTACCTTCGGGACGGACGGTTGCCTGTGCTTCCCATGCACCACCTACGGCGGTCCGTCCGATGATGTGATGTATCTCATCGGCAACAATGCCACTGTATTCTACACCTACACAATCTCGACCAACGCCTGGGCCACGGGGACCGCCGTAACCGCTGCGTCCGGAGCCGGGTGCGCCCTGGTGTTCCTGCCGTCCTACTCGGCCACCAAGCTGATTTGCATAAGGGGCGGGGCGACGGCCACGGTCTACGAGTACAACATATCCTCGCCGGGATGGGCGACGCTGACCTTCGTCCCGGCCACGGAGACGCTCACCACCGGGACGATGGTCACCACGCGCTGGGGGACGGACCACATAATCATCCACCGCAACGCCACCGGCATCTGCTACGAGATGGACCTCTCCGCTCTTACGATCACGCCGTTGTGCACAGAGTATCTGCTCGCGTTCGGCGCGGCGCACGTCGGGGATAGGTTGTTGTATATCAAAACCGTGGACGGGATCGAATTCCTATACATCGGACTGCACACGAGCGCCAACATGCTGAGGACCGGGCTGATATTTTAGGCGGTGATTATCCGCCGGCGGATATTTCGAGCTAGAGATAATAATAACCGGATTATTCGCCGGCGAATAATCCGGTGCTCGCGCTGCGGACTTACCTATTTAAACCAGCCCCGTGGGATTGGTACGATGCGCAGTCCTGATTATTGCACGGGCGCTTGGGCGCGCCTGTCGTTCACCGGCAACGAGCACGAGGCTATACTTCAGACCCTCGAGCGCAAGAGCAACGGGCTCTTCCTGCCGTTGGACGCCTACGACCCGACCGTGAACGATTGGGCGGGCATACCGCTCATCTACGCGCAGTATCACCCGGACCCCGAGGCATACGACAAGGACCCCGAGGCCGAGCTGAAGCGCATCAACGGCCGCCTCGTGGGAACATGCCTCGACGCCTGGATAGACCGCATGGGCCACCCCCGGCTTATGGGGAAGCTCGGCGTCAACGACAGCGAGGTCGAGGACGGCATTGGGGACGGCATCATATCATTGTCCACCGGATTGCGCAATCTGCGGCCTAAGGGGGACCGCCTCGAAGAAGAGGTCCTTCCCCACCACATCCTGCTTTTCAGGGAGGCCGGGAAGGACATGCCGGGGGACCTGGGGGCGTTCATCCTGAACCAGAAGAATGACGATGAAAAAGAGCTGCTCGCCCGGATCAAGGCGCTCTTCATGGGGCGTCAGGAAACGGACGGGCAGAAGAGCGAAGAGGTAGAGAACATGGCAGACGTAAAGGAGCTGGAGACAAAGCTCGCCACTAAGGACCAGGAGCTCGCGGACGCCAAGTTGGCGTTCACCCAGCTCCAGACCAAGATGGCGGAGATGGGCGAAGCGGTCAAGGCCAAGGACGCCGAGATCGTGGGGCTGAAGACCGAGAACCTGGCGTTCATCGCCAAGGAGAAGGACGCCAAGTGGGGCAGCTTCAAGTCGAAGCACATCCCGCCGGGAATGGTGGCCGGGGACAAGGAGAAGGAGGCCCGCAAGGAGTTCGAGGCGGACCCCCTGACCTTCATGGAGAAGGTCTTGGAGTTCCGCGAGCAGCACCAGGACGAGAGCGCCGAGGACGGCTCGGAGGGGCTGCAGTTCACTTCGCAGAAGGGCAAGCCCAAGGAGAAGAAGTTCGAGGACCAGCTGAGAGAGGTCGGAGTGCCTTGCTTCAGCATTTCGGACGGTAAGGAGGCGAACTGATGGCAGCTGGAGACATCAAGGACGATAGCGCGATAGTTGAGCTGGTCACCGCCGGAGCGGCCGTGACCAAGGGACAGCTGGTCCACCTGGAGGCCGATGGCAAGTGGGACCCGACCGTGGACACCGACGTTGGTAAGTTCGGCGTGGCCTGCGAGGCCGCCTCGGGCGACACCGTGGCCTTCAAGTGCTGCGTGTACGGGCCGGTCGAGGTTACCGCTTCCGCCGCCGCCATCGCCAAAGGTTCGTACGTCGAAGCTGACGCTGGGGTCGTGAAGACGGCCGTGATGACCGCTTACGGCGAGGTCGTGGGATTCGCCATGGAGGCTTTCGCCTCGGGTGAGACCAAGGTCATCTTCGTAGGAGGCATGTAAGATGGGCGCAGGAATCATTACCGCAAGCGGCATCAGCGGGAACCTCGACGCGAAGAACATCGCCCTCGGGGTCCTGAAGAAGCAGATCGAAGTGAGCAACCTACGGGAGCTGTGCTCTCAGGTGGACGTTCCGGAGCTGGTCGCCACCATCCCGGTGCAGAGCATCCCCGAGGGCGCCGAGGACCTGGGCGACTGGGAGTGGTCCCCCATCAAGGGCTCGGAGTTCACCAACGTGGACTTCTCCCTGAAGAAGGACCGCATCAAGCTGGGCGTTTCCGACGAAGCCAAGTTCAAGAGCCGCGCCGGCGACCCGCTCAGCCTGCAGATAGACGCGGGAGCCATGAGGCTGGCCAACATCCTGGACAAGAAGATCGTCACCGCCATGGAGACCAGCCCGCAGACCGCCGCAACCTCGGCCATCTGGTCCACCGTGACCAACAACCCCCTGCGCGACCTGGCTAAGGCATGTGCCGGCATCAGGCCGTACAAGGCGGACTTCGTGGTCATGCCGGCCAACGTCTACTCGGCGTTCATCGGCAACGACTACACCGCCAAGTTCTCCGAGGGCAACCCGGACGCACTGTCGAAGGCCATGGGCGTCATCCCCGGCCTCGGCCTGAAGGTGTTCGTCAACGAGAACGTGACCGCCAAGTCCATCCTGGTCGGCTGCTCCGGAGCGCCCGCGTGCGCCTTGGGCAACGGCCCGGTGGAGATCAGGACCATCGACAGCGAGCGCGGAGGCAGACTGTATCAGATGGACGTCTGGAGGCAGGCCGTCGCGCCGGTGCTGAAGAACGCGTCCAACCTGAACATGGGAGTCTACCAGGTCACCGCGGTCATCGCGTAAGCAGAGACCCAAACCACTTTCCTCTTTCATTTTTCGAGGATACAAGGGCGGAGGGATAATCACGGACACCATCATCATAGTCGGAGCAGGGTTCGCGGCCGTCGCCGTGGGCTCTTATGCAGGCACCAAGATCATGCTGAAGTACCCTGGGACCAGGGCGTGGCTTCAGAACCAGGCCATCAAGGGCTACAACTACCTGGACAAGCACAAGGGAGAGGTCCCGGCGGAGTTCATGCCGCTGTGGGAGTCTGCCTACAAGGCTTGTGATCACGCAGTGGATGCGTTTGCCGATGATCAGCTCTCTTGGGCCGAGGTCAAGCTGTTGGGATTCGACATCATAGCAGCGGTGAACGAGATCAGGAAGATAGTCAAGACCTGAGGTGAGCGGTTGGCCTTCGGTGAGGAGTTCCAGAACATGACCCCCGAGATGGTCCAGGTCGAGATAGCGGTACGGCTCAGGGCCATCGAGCAGAAGGTCGACCTCATCAAATGCCCATCGCCGAGGTGCCAGGAGCATGACCGCAGGCTGAACACCCTGGAGACCACCAAAGCGAACCGCAAGGACTCCGAAGCATCGACCATCGCTTGGATCGGCGTGTTCGTCGCGGTGGTTGCCGCGGGTGTCTCCATCATCGCCATGGTTGGAGGATGAATGTTCTCCGGCACCAGGTCCTGGTTGAAACAGACCGTATCGGTCTATCCGTACGTGAGCATCAATGCCTATGGGGAGTACGCATATGGGACCGCGGCCTCAGTGCCATGTCGGATAGAGCAGGCCGATGAACAGGTGATCTCCGAGGAGGGAACGGCACTGTTCACCTCGGCGAAGATCATGGTGGATGGCAGCGTCAGCGTGGGCATCAAGGACCGGGTCGTGTTGCCCAACGGTGACGATGGTCCGGTGCAGAAGATCGACGTCTTGGCGGGACCAGATGGCACCCCCTACCTGAAGGTGCTCTATGTCTAAGGGCCCAACTCCAGAGGTCCGTGCGGAGGTGCAGCGCCTTCGTGAAGAGCAGGACAAGTTGCGGAACCTGACCGACGCTATCCCATCGGAACTGGAGCAGATACTGTTCCAGGAAGGATGGCGGGTGATGAACAAGAGCCTTAGGCTCGCCCCAATCGACACCGGTTTGCTTAGGGCGTCGGCAAGGGTGGAGGTGCCGGAGCGCAACGGGAACCAAGTGTCCGTCACCCTCTCCTACAACACCGACTACGCGGTGTACGTGCACGATCGGAACGAGGGCGGCATGCCGGTCGACTACAAGGCTCCGGGCACCAGGTCCCTGTTCCTCAAGGATCCGCTCGAAGAGAGCATGGACGACATGGAGGCGCGCATAATCGCACGTCTGGAGAGGATGGTGAGCGTTCATGTTGGCTGATGACATCGCCGCCTATCTGGAGACCGCCGGCGTTGG
>Ga0247841_10008021_pt1 | contig 15378 bp, 14 predicted proteins | sample LaCruzMarch2015__2_FD_192410 | JGI IMG/M metagenome (GOLD analysis project Ga0247841, IMG submission 192410) | Freshwater microbial communities from meromictic Lake La Cruz, Castile-La Mancha, Spain - LaCruzMarch2015_18m | ecosystem: Environmental > Aquatic > Freshwater > Lake | place: Spain...
CAATAAAATCTTGAATTGTTCGTTACTGATCATATTAATAACTTGGACCAAATTGAAGCCTGGCGCGAAACTGCGCATATATCTCTGATTATACAGTATTTCTGACCCCGCGAAATCCTGAAGAGCCACTGAGCATGGACGACTGTTGCGCTGCCCGGAGAGCGTACGTCGAGAACTACGAACTCGGACCCGGCCAGGGCGGTATCGACCTGGGGTATCTCGAACGTCGGGCGCCGTTCGTTGCGCAAGAACTGCGCCGCCAAGGACGACTGTTGCGGGGAGATACCTGATGCAGCGACGTCACGTCGAGGTTGCGCGCCAAACTCAGTCAATCCTAGTATCATTTCGCACAACAACAACCCATGGCACCCTTGCTTTTTTCCGATACCCTGCAAGCCCTCGCCCTGGTCGACCAAGGGGCGTCGGCAGCAAACGCCTAATACCTTTCTATCGCGGTACCAGAACCATGTCCTTGCCCATCGAACGTGCACAAACCATCGCGCATGTCCTCATCGAGGCCCTGCCCTATATCCGCCGCTTCAGCGGTAAGACGATCGTGATCAAGTATGGCGGTAACGCCATGGTGGACCAAGGCCTAAAGCAGGGCTTTGCCCGCGATGTGGTTCTGATGAAGCTGGTGGGGGTCAACCCGGTGGTGGTGCATGGCGGCGGACCGCAGATCGGCTCCTTGCTCAAGCGCCTGGGCAAGGTGAGTGAGTTCGTGCAGGGTCTGCGGGTCACCGATGCGGAAACCATGGACGTGGTGGAGATGGTCTTGGGCGGACTGGTCAACAAGGAGATCGTCAGCCTGATCAATCGGCACGGCGGGTCCGCGGTCGGGCTGACCGGCAAGGACGGGGACCTGATCCACGCCCGCAAACTGCTCCTGCGCCGCGATGCACCGGAGTTGAAGGAACCGGAGATCATCGATCTGGGCCATGTAGGCGAGGTCGAGAGCATCGATGTCGCGGTGGTCGATCTGCTGGTACGGGGTAATTTCATCCCGGTCATCGCCCCGATCGGGGTGGGTGTCGATGGCCGCTCTTACAACATCAACGCGGATCTGGTCGCCGGTAAGGTGGCCGAGGTGCTGAAGGCAGAAAAACTCCTGCTGCTGACCAATACCCCGGGACTCCTGGATGCGGACGGGAAGCTGATTCCGGAACTGGACGTGGGGCGGGTCGAGGAGTTGATCCGGGCGGGCATCATCACCGGCGGGATGCTGCCCAAGATTCAATGCGCGGTCGATGCCGTCCAGGGTGGCGTGAAGAGCGCCCATATCATCGACGGGCGGGTTGAACATGCGGTGATGCTGGATCTGTTCACCGACGAGGGGGTCGGCACCCTGATCCGGCGCCGTTGATCCCGGAAAGAGCAGTTTAGCCGCAAATGAACGCAAATTAACGCAAATAGTCAGAGACGTAGCCTTTACTGCATGTGCGCCGTCCGGGTGACGCTGGCGACGATGCTAACCAGCAGATTTATTTGCGCTTATTTGCGTTCATTTGCGGCCAAGAACTCTTTCTGGGTAAATTCGTTCTTGACTCGTTACTTAGGTGGACCCACAGGCCCCGCGGGGACCGGAGGGGGCGCCGGGGGCACCGGGGGCACCGGGGGCGCAGTCACCGCGTCATGGAAGGCACCCAAGATCTTCAGGGCGCGCTCATCACCGCAGCCGGTGTCAGTGGACGCCGGGTTCTTGCATTGCAAATCCAGGAAGATCGAAGCCGCCGCCCCGTCCTTTTCCTGGATGCGAGAGAGGGTAAGACTCAGATCGTCGCGGGTCTCCGGGGGCGCGGTGATCAGAATATTGGCACCCAGGGTCTGGATCGCAGTCGTCGCGTGGGCCTTGGCATAGGCGACGGCCAGGGCCCAATACTGGTCGCATTGGGCACTGCTGTCGCAAGTCACCAGGTTGCGCAGGGCGAGCCGGGACGGCTCCTTGGGCTCCTCCACCTTGTCCTCAGGGATGTCTTTCAACTGACGGAAACGCTTGAGATCACGGTCGAAGTCGGCCCTGATTGCCTCTTTCTGCTGCTCGCGGTCGACGATGGTCGCGTAAGACTCACGGATATAGCGCTCGCTCTTGCCGATGCCCTCGGTGACATGTTGGGGAACCGGTTTGCCCGCGCGCTCCAGGTCGGCAGCCTCGGTACGCAGATTGCGCAGCCACTCCTGCTGGCGACGAATGTTGCCGCGGGCGACCTGAATCACGACATCGATCGCCGCGAGTTTCCCGTCCCGGGCCATCAACAGATCGTCCACCGATCGAAAGGTCCGCAGCAGCACCCGATCGGCCGCCTTCTGTTGCTCGACCAGACGCTCCTGCTGGGCGCGCAGACGTTCCAATTCCCGTTCACGCTGGATCTCCTCGATGGTCTGGGCCGGCGGCACCACCTCCACCCGCACACCCTGATTGCTCAACTCGGCGTGCCCCTTGTCGACTTGACTGGGCGGGATCTGATCGGTGTAGTGGACCACCCCGTTCTCGTCGACCCACCGAAACATCTTGGCGGCGTTGCCGGCGCCCACTGCCGAAAACAGCACACACCACAGGCTGATCCCGGCCACGGCCAGGAGTCTGACCGACAGCCGCGGGACGCGGCGCGTGATGGACGGGCGCAGCGCGCAGATCAGCGGCTGATTTGGCGCCTTGGCGTCGAGCGGGAGGCACATGGTTCTCAGTTAGACCCCATAGCAGGCCCGGTAGGTCCTTACCGCGGCACGCGACGCGTCGTCGATCGCGAAATCACCCAAGCAGTCGATCAGGTGGTCCAGCGTAACAATGCTGAACACGGGAACGCCATAGAGTTCCTGAACCTCGGCCACGGCGGACCCCTTCCCGGCACCACGCTCCAGACGATCCAGGGCGATCACCACCCCCACGGGTTCGGCGCCGGCGGCACGGATCACCTCCATCGACTCCCGCACCGAGGTGCCGGCGGTGATCACATCATCGATAATCAGCACCCGCCCAGCCAGTGGGCGCCCGACGATCACGCCGCCCTCCCCGTGATCCTTCGCCTCCTTGCGATTGAAGGCGTACGCCAAGTCCCGCCCAGTGTCGCGCGCGAGCGCGATACTGGTGGCCGCCGCCAGCGGTATGCCCTTGTAGGCCGGGCCGTAGAGGACATCAAAGGCAAGCCCGCAGTCGATGATCCGCCGGGCGTAGGCGTCGGCCAGACGCGCTAGTCGCGCACCGGTATCGAACCGGCCCGCGTTGAAAAAATAGGGACTGTGCCGACCGGATTTCAGAGTGAAATCACCGAAGCGCAGGACCCCGGCGGCGGCGGCGAAGCGAAGGAACTCACGCTGGTAGGCTTGCATAATCACGCAACGGTGGTGAAACTGTTACGTATGATACACCGGGCGTCAAACCAGAATCGGGAACCCCGTTCCTACCCTGCGAGGCGGGTTCGCGCCACCGGGCCGAGCGGCAATGCCCGGCCCCGCCGCGACCCCCGGTGACACCGACCGACGGCGGCCCCCAACCGCCGCAAACCCCTTGCGCCGCGTCAGGCTGACCCGGCGTCGCAGGCCCACCCGATGATCGCCCAGACGCCCTATGTCACTGCCTTCCTGGTCGGCCTGCTGGGCGGCGTGCATTGCCTGACCATGTGCGGGGGACTGGTCAGCTCATTGACCCTGGGCCTGGACCCGCGGCGCCGCCGCGACCCCTGGCGGCTGCTGCCCCTGCAGGCGGGCTATAACCTCGGGCGGGTTGCGGGCTACGCGCTCGCCGGGGCGCTCGCCGGCGGCCTGGGCGCCGTCCTGCTGCAACTGGACTCGCTCCAGCTCGCACAGCGCACCCTCTACGCCCTGGCCGGGGTGGTCATGATCCTGCTCGGACTCTATCTGGGCGGTTGGGGACACCGGCTGGCGTACGTCGAGCGCCTGGGACTGCGCCTCTGGCGTCGCCTCGCACCGCTCACGCGCCGCTTCTTGCCGGTCAGGCGGGTGCCGCAGGCGGTCGCGATCGGCCTGATTTGGGCCTGGGTACCCTGCGGGCTGGTCTACAGCGTGTTGATCACGGCAGTGTCGACCGGTGATCCCGGCCGCGGCGCCGTCCTGATGCTCGCCTTTGGCGCCGGGACTTTGCCGAACCTGCTCGGCATCGGGCTGCTGGCGGGCGCCGCCGCCCGCCTGGCAGGGCACCGCCGGTGGCGGCAGGCGGCCGGCCTCATGGTCGTCGGCTTCGGTGTCCAGGCCCTCTGGCAGCTCACTTGAGAAATCGCCCGCTGGGCGATTTCTCAAGTTGGTCAGGACATAAGATGATTGATGGTCACACTCCAGGTTATTGGGTGAAGAATTCCTGGCTCAGCCGCAGGGTGGTGATCTCGGCGATGCCGGTGGGGCGGACACGGATCTCGAATTCGAGTTCTTGCCCGTCGGCAATCGGAAATTGCCCCAGATAGGAGACGGCACCGCCGACCTCAACCTCGTGCATGGCGACCGAGCCCTTACGGGCCTTGTCGTTGACCAGGTCGACGTCCACCAAGGCCTTGACCGAGGTGCCGGTAGTCCCGGGCAGATCCTTGATCACGCTTACATTCAACACGCCGAGACCCTTGCTGCGTTGGATCGCGTTCGCCCGGGCGATCTCCGGGGTCAGGGTATCGGCGGTAAAGGCGTTATAGTGGATGGTGAAGGCACCCGCCCGGGTGCTCTCGGCGAGCACCGCTTGGGCGCCCTGGAGCAGGGCAGCGCCCATACAGGCCGCGAGGGCCATCGGCTTGAACATTGGATCTTCTCCTGACTCGGTGCGCACACCAGGCGCCGCTGGCCCGGCACTTGGCCCCCTCCCGTGCAAGCGCCCCGTCAACCGGCGACCAACCGCGGCTTCTGGGGCGCATCCTGCTCGGTCAAGGGATCATAGTGCAAGGCGTTGTGGATATTGCGCAGGGCCGTCAGTTCCTGGGCAAAGCCCAGGTACTGCGCCTGCATGTCGTCGATGCGCTTCTGCACCGCGTCCTTCGAGCGGCCGATTCGCTGGAGATTCTCGAGCCGCTTCTCCATCATCAGCTTGTGCTCCTGGATCTCTTCCGCCAGGGGCGCCAGGGTATCGCGAATCCAACCATCATAGGCGACGCGCAGTTGGTCGAACAGGACCTGGGCGCGGCTCACCATCTGCTGATGGAAACGCCGGATCACCATCCTCTGCCCGGACAGGGCCATACCGGGACTGCGCCGGAACGCCTCCACCTCCTGGTACAGCAACTCGATTTCCACCCGGTACTTCATCGGGACGAAGACCTTGGGCGTGGCCAGATCGAACTCGAAGTCCTCACGGAACACCTGATAGGTCTCGCGCACCAACTTGCGGATGCGCTCACTCTCGGTCGCGACTGTCTGCATGGTGCGGCGTAACTCGTCGAACAGCCCCTTCATCGCGCGGGTGAGGCCGGCGGTGGTCCAACTGTGCACCAGTTCCTCATGGGCGCGCTCGACCATGGCCTCGATACTCTCGCTCTCCAGCAGCCGACGGCAGTGGCGGGTCTGCGTGAGCAACTCCTCGCGCCGCTGCTGGAACTCCTGCACGCCCTTGAGATAGTGCTCCTGTTCGCGCCGGGTACGCTCCAGCAATTGGGCGATCACGTCCTGACTCTTGTCGCGCAGTTGTTCGAGTTCCTCCAACTGGGACTTGACGCGAGTGATGCGTGAGGCGACCCGATTGCGGTTGCGGTCCAAGACCTGGCCGACGCCGGCGTCGATCGCGTCGATCAAGAACTGATGCTTGGTCTCGAGCATTTTGGTGGCCAGGTGCCGCTCCAGGGCCGGCAGGGCGCTGCGCCGCAGCATGGCCTCGTCCAAGCGGTCCTTCGCCGCGCGCGCCTGCCGGGCTGCGACCGGGAAGACCACCTCTTCGCTGATACCCAGCGCCAGGGCAGTGTGGCGGCGTTGGGCAGCGGTCACGGCAGTGGGGTCGGCGCCGTCGCGCGGTTCGTCCCGGCGCACGTCACTCTGGTTCAGGGCGACCAGCATGGCCCGCTGACGGCCGGTCTGGAAGCCCTTGAGGTGGTGTTGCCAAATCTCCAGGTCGCTACGCGTCACGCCCGTGTCGGCCGACAGCACGAACAGCACCGCTTGGGCCGCGGGCAGCATGCTGATGGTCAACTCGGGTTCATTACCCAGCGCGTTGACCCCGGGGGTATCGAGGATCACCAGACCCTGTTTGAGCAGGGGGTGCGGAAAGCTGACGACGGCATGACGCCATTTGGGTATTTCCACCATCTCCGTCGTCGGCTGCCCCTCGGGGGTCAGACCGGCACTGGACAGCCCCAGGCGTGCCGCCTCCGCCATGGAAACCTGCTTCGTCTGAAGGATCTCCTTCAAGGTACCCGCTATCTGCTCCGAACCCTGCAGATTCAGCGGGTAGTGGACCCACTGCTTGGGGTTGGACTTGAACTGCGCAAGCGAGGTTTCCTGGGCGCGCGTTTCCACCGGCAACAGGCGCAGATAGGCCTCGTTGCGCTCGGCGTCCCATAGCAGTTCGATCGGGCACCGGCAGGTGCGCCCCGCCACGCAGGGCAGGAGCCCCCCTGCCAAGTCGGAGAAGAAAATCGCGTTGATCAACTCGGTCTTGTCTGCGGTGGACTCAGCGACGAACGCGACCGTCAGACGATCACCGGCCAGGGCGTCCAGCGCGGCGTGCAGTTGCTCCCGGGCGCGCGGGGTCGCGCGCCGGTGCTCTTCCAGCCAAGTCTCCAGATCGGCCACGGCGCGCGCGACGCGCGTCTTCCATTGCTGGTAGGTGGTGAGCCGCCGTTGTATTGCCGGGGTTTGCATCACCCAAAGCACCTTGAGGGTTGAGTAGCCGCTGGGACCGGATCGCCAGACCGTCTGATCGTCGCACGTCCAGGCTGGGCAAGAACCGCTTTCCCGGCTCATCCGCCGCGCCCGCCGCGTCGCTGAACCCGCGGCGAGGGTCACGCGGCCGGAGGCGCGATCGGCACGGGAAAACGCCGGGGCGAACGGATCACCAGCCGCTTGCGACGAGACTGCTCGCCGCTCAGGAACGCAACCTGGGACTGGGGTACGCCGAACGCCCGGCCAAGGAACCGTCGCAGGGCCTCGTTCGCCTTACCGTCGACCGGCGGGGCCTGGAGGCGCACCCGGTAGCTGTCGCCCTGATCCTCCACAAAGGCATCCTGAGTGGCGCGGGGCTGCACCCGCAAGGTCACCTCCAGGTCGTCACCGCACCAGCGATACCACATGCTAATGGTCCTTGGCGAACCGCGTGTCACCGGCCGGGACGCAGCGCGCGGCGGTGTCCAGGCCCGCCGCCGCGCGCCCCCGGACCCTTGCCGCGCCCCGCGTCGCGACCCGGGCCTCAAACTGGGCAGGGGCCTGGGAAGGGGTGTTCAACTGCTCTTCAGACTCCCACTGATGTTGGCATGGAAAATCGCCTTGTGAACGTCACCCAGGCTCAGCATCCCCACCAGGAGCCCGTTCTCGACCACCGGAATCCGCCGAAAGTTGTGCCGGACCATGACGGTGGCGGCGCGCAACAGGTGCATATCCACATCGACCGAGATCGGCTCGTGCGCCATCAGGTCTTCGACATGGAGTTCCAGCACCTCGCCGTAACGGCCCATCTGGCGGTCCAGGTCCACCGAGTGCATGCCCTCGGAGACCAAGTGGTCCATGGTCGGAAACAGACTGTGCAAGACGTCCTTCTCGGAGATCACCCCGATCAAGCGCCCCGCATCGTCCACCACCGGCAGCCCATGGAAGCGGTAGAGGCACATCAGGGAGGCAACCTCCATGATCTTGGTGCCGGGGGTGACGGCGCGCACCGAACGGCTCATTGCGTTTCTGACATTCATCGGTGAAGTGCTCCTGAACGGACTCGTGGCCCCGTCTTGGTATGCCCGGGCATGGCCGGGTCTGCGGGAGTTTGCGAAGTATAGCGAGCCCGTCGCGCCGACGCGACGCACACTCGGCACGCCGGGCCCATGGTTTGCCTCGATCTTCCGTGCTGAGGTATGCTAAGTGATATTAATGCTTGGGGTTTCAAGTAGAAAAATTATGGAAAGCAGCAACGAGCCGACCCCCACCACCGGCTCGGCCGAGGTCAGCGCCCCGCCGAGCGAGCCGACGCTTGCGGTCGTCGCCGACCAAACACCGGCCACGACCGAGACTGGCGAGCCCGAACGGCGCGGCGACAACGTTCGCGGCAGTCGTTCGTCCCGCCGCAGCTCCAGGTCGCACCGCAGCAGCCACCGCGACGGCAGTACGGGGCATGTGAGCAGCAGCGAGAGCAGCCGCAACAAGCTGCGGCGCCAGGTGTGGGCGGCGCGCGGACTCGCCCTCGCGGCGATCGTCGCGGCCGTCGTGCTGTCGATGCTGCTGATTCAGGCCAGGGCCAAGGTCGCCACCCACGCCATGGAGAAGGGGACCCTGGCGAGCGAGCTCAACCGCGCCCAGGGCGAACTGACCCAGACCAAACAACTGGTCGCCGCCCAAGAGGTCGAATTAGGGGCACTGCTGAAACAGCGCATCCCTGGCGTCACCAACCTGGAAGTTGAAAAACTCTACGAGATCAATACGAAACAAGTCAAGAAGCTGAGCTTCTCCGAGGCCGGGGTGGGGGCCGGCAAGCGCCTCGCCTACTACGTCGTGCTCAAAAACACCGACGTGACACCGGTCATCCCGGCCGTGACCATCCTGCTGTTCGATCGCAAGGGGCTCCAGACCGGCATGGCCCGGGTAACGCGCGAGGCCGCCACCACGCCGACCGACCACGAACAGTTACAACCCGGCGAGACCCGCGCCTACTCGGCGTCGATCGACAAGATCCGCGACGACCCACCGGCGTATTTCATGGTCGAGGCGCGCTGAGCGGCGGACCGCTTACCGTCGTCGCCAGCAGCGCTCGAGGCCAGCGCCCCGGCTCGCCCGGCGGCGCTGCGCTTGCGCCTTTCGCTCCCCAACCACCGCGCCCCCTGGCCCGCGAGACGCGTGCAGCACACTGCACCCGGCTCGGGGCGTGCACCCGCGCGCCGGCACGGGCGCACCGGGCCGCGCCTCGCAGCGGGTCACCACAGTCGTGAACCGGCGCCCCCTTACGCACAACATATAGTGGTTGACTGATCGTCGCCAGCGTATATATTGCGTCTTGCCCCCGCCTGCGCCGACACCTGTCGACCCCGCACCGGGCGCCCGCCGGAGCACCCGCAATTCAAGGCCCGATCAGGAGCTAGCATGTCCGCACCAGACCAGTCCCAGGCGTCCACACCCACGCGCGGCGCCACCGCGCGCCCTGCGACAGCGGCAGCCGCGGGCCAACCCACCGGCGGCGAGCTCACCGCCCTCACGCCGGGACGGGTCCAGGTCATCCGCCGCAACGGCAAGGTCACCCACTTCGACCCCAACAAGATCATGGTCGCCCTCACCAAGGCCTTCCTCGCCGTAGAGGGCGGCAACGCCGCGGCCTCCAGCCGCGTCCACGACCGCGTGCACGAACTCACCGAGCAGGTCGTCGCCGCCCTCACCCGCCGCCTGCCCGGCGGCGGCACCGTCCACATCGAGGACATCCAGGACCAGGTGGAACTCGCCCTGATGCGCGCCGGGGAGCACAAGGTCGCCCGCGACTATGTGCTCTACCGCGACGAGCGCGCCCGCGAGCGCGCCCACAAGGCCGCCGCCGACAGCGGGCAGCCGGCACCGGTCCCACTCACCGTCACCCTGGCCGACGGCAGCACCCGCCCGCTCGACCTGGAGCGCCTGGGCCGCCTGGTGGCCGAGGCGGCCCAGGGACTCGCTGCGGTGGACGCCGCCGCCATCCTCACCGACACCACCCGCAACCTCTTCGACGGCGTGCGCGAGGCCGACGTGGGCCAGGCGCTGGTGATGTCCGCCCGCGCCATGATCGAGCGCGACCCCGCCTACAGTCAGGTCGCCGCCCGGCTCCTGCTGGACCTCATGCGCCGCGAGGCCCTGGGCTATCTGGACCTGGCGCAAGGCGTGGAGACCCAGGCGGACCTCACCGAGCGCTACGGCGACTACTTCGGCGCCTATGTGCGCCGCGCCGGCGATCTCGAACTGCTCGACCGCCAGCTCGCCCGCTTCGACCTCCAGCGCCTGGGTGCCGCACTCAGGCCCGAGCGTGATCTCGACTTCACCTATCTCGGGCTCCAGACCCTCTACGACCGCTATTTCATCCACACCGCCGAGGGCCTCCGCTTCGAGTTGCCCCAGGCCTTCTTCATGCGCGTCGCCATGGGGCTCGCCATCAACGAGATCGACCGCGAAGAGCGGGCGATCGAATTCTATGAACTGCTCTCCAGCTTCGACTTCATGTCCTCCACCCCCACCCTCTTCAACGCCGGGACCCTGCGGCCCCAGTTGAGTTCCTGCTTCCTCACCTCGGTCCCGGACGACCTCGACGGCATCTACAGCGCCATCAAGGACAACGCCCTGCTGTCCAAATTCGCCGGCGGGCTCGGCAATGACTGGACGCGGGTGCGCGGGATGGGGGCGCATATCAAGGGGACCAACGGGAAGAGTCAAGGGGTGGTGCCGTTTCTGAAGGTGGCGAATGACACCGCGGTGGCGGTCAATCAAGGTGGAAAAAGGAAAGGGGCAGTCTGTGCCTATCTTGAGACCTGGCACATCGATATCGAGGAGTTCCTCGATCTGCGCAAGAACACCGGTGACGACCGCCGCCGCACCCATGACATGAATACCGCCAACTGGGTGCCGGACCTCTTCATGAAGCGCGTCGCCGAGGAGGCGCACTGGACGCTCTTCTCCCCGGACGAGACCCCGGACCTGCACGACCTCATGGGGCAGCCCTTCGAGGCCGCCTATCTCGCCTATGAGGCGCGCGCCGAGCGCGGCGAGATGAAGGTCAGCAAGCGGCTCAAGGCCGTCGACCTGTGGCGCAAGATGCTCGCCATGCTGTTCGAGACCGGGCATCCCTGGATCGCCTTCAAGGACCCCTGCAATCTGCGCTACAGCAACCAGCATGTCGGTACCGTCCATTCCAGCAACCTGTGTACAGAAATATGCCTGCACACCAATGACCAGGAGATCGCCGTCTGCAACCTGGGCTCGGTGAACCTGGCCGCCCACGTCACCGACAAGGGCCTCGATACCAAGCGCCTGCAGCGCACCGTGAGCACCGCCATGCGGATGCTCGACAACGTCATCGACTACAACTTCTACAACGTCCCCCAGGCGCGCAAGTCCAACCTGCGCCACCGCCCGGTCGGGCTCGGCATCATGGGCTTCCAGGACGCGCTCTATAAGCTGCGCATCGCCTACGGCAGCCAGGAGGCGGTCCAGTTCGCCGACACCAGCATGGAGTACCTGAGCTATTACGCCATCCAGGCGAGCTCCGACCTGGCCGAGGAGCGCGGGCGCTATCCGAGCTTCCCGGGCAGCCTGTGGAGCCGCGGTATACTCCCCATCGACAGCATCGCGCTCCTGGCCGAGGGCCGCGGCGGTTATCTCCAGATGGACACCGGCAGCACGCTCGATTGGGCGACCCTGCGCACCCGCGTCCAAACGGTCGGCATGCGCAACTCCAACACCATGGCCATCGCCCCCACCGCCACCATCAGCAACATCGTGGGGGTGAGCCAATCCATTGAGCCCACCTATCAGAACCTCTTCGTCAAGTCCAACCTCTCCGGCGAGTTCACCGTCGTCAACCCCTACTTGGTCGCGGATCTCAAGGAACTGGGCCTGTGGGACACCGTCATGGTCAATGATCTGAAGTATTTCGATGGCTCCGTACAGCCCATCGACCGCGTCCCGGAGGAGTTGAAGGCACTCTACGCCACCGCCTTCGAGATCGACCCCCGCTGGCTGATCGAGGCCGGCAGCCGCCGCCAAAAATGGCTCGACCAGGCGCAGAGCCTCAACCTCTACATGAGCGAGCCGAACGGCAAAAAGCTCGACAACCTCTACAAACTCGCCTGGGTGCGGGGGCTCAAGACCACCTATTACCTGCGGTCCATGGGGGCGACCCATGTGGAGAAGTCCACCATGGCGGACGCGACGGCGGCGAATCGGCTGAGTGCGGTGGGGGGGAGCTATAGCCTGTTGGATAAGGGGAAGGGGAACGGGGCGGCGCCGCAGGTTTGTTCTATACTTGATCCGGAGTGTGAGTCCTGTCAGTAGGAAGAGGTCTCACGCCAAGGCGCCAAGCACGCCAAGGGAAAAGAGGCTCGCGCCATGCACTCGTGACACCGCTCCGCGGTGTCATGGAATATGAGGCCAGGAATAAGGAGCCAGCGTCGATTGTTTTAACACGTGCAGTCCGTTCATTCGCACGAAGTCATGATTTCGCTTCGCAACAACGGAGAATCAGAATGCAGCAAAAGCCAGAGAAGACCCAAGCGATAGAAAGAATAGTCTCTCTCCAGAACGAGATCCGAGGTCTTCGTAGTGAAGTCGACAACAGCGCTCCAGCGTTCAAGAGATGGCGAAGAAACGTCGAAGTCGCAATCACCAATATTTTCGGCAGCAACACCCGCCATCAAGATGACTTCAAAACAATAAGATATGGCTTATCAATCGTCACAAGCAATACGCCTGCCGACGCATGGCATCGAGTATATCTTGATGGTTTAGCCTCTGCAGAGGCAATACTCCAGTCGATGGTCGACGAAATTTCGGAATATTGGACAGACGACCCAGCGGAGCACCAAGATACCGCGAAAGGACCATCGGCCACTCCTTCAAAGAAGGTTTTTTTAGTACATGGACACGACCACTCACTCAAGAATAGCGTTGCTCGCTTACTTGAAAAGCTGGATCTTGAGCCTGTAATCCTTCATGAACAACCAAACTCCGGGAAGACAATCATCGAAAAGTTTGAAAGCCATGCAGAGGTGAGTGCAGCAGTAGTTCTAATGACCCCCGATGACGTTGGCGCACCCAAAGCCGACGCGGATAATCTAATCCCACGAGCAAGGCAAAATGTGATCTTTGAATTCGGATTTTTCATAGGACGATTAGGACGAGGCCGGGTGTGCGGACTTCTCGCAGGTAACGTCGAAGTCCCATCTGATTATTCGGGCGTGATTTACATTCCCATCGATGATGCAGGAGCATGGAAATTCCGTCTTCTTACGGAGCTAAAGTCGGCTGGATTGCCAATTGATGCCAATAAAGCTCTATAATGAATAAACGGCCAAGCGCAATTTGTTTTCATCTGCTGCCCGTTTTCATCTGGCTCCCACGCTCCTGCGTGGGAGCACGTGCAGACGCTCCAGCGTCGCGGGTAAATTCGGCCGCTGGAGCGGCCAAACCTGCATTCCCACGCGGAGGGTATAGGGGTCGGAGGGTATAGGGGTCAGTACCCTTTAGCTGGGAGGTATAGGGGTCAGGGGAGGTATAGGGGTCAGTACCCTTTAGCTTGCCTCTTGGCTCGACTTCGCATTTATATCTGACTCCCACGCTTCAGCGTCGCGTGGGAGAATATGGGGCCAGGGTCGCATTGTTTTCATAGAAATAGGTGGCCAGGGTCAATTTTTTCTGGCTCCCACGCTCCCGCGTGGGAGCAAGTGCGGGCGCTCCGCGTCCTGTGGCAAGACCGGACGCGGAGCGCCCGCACGGCATTCCCAAGCCGCACCGTCGGCGCTTGACTTGATGGCATCGACGCGGAGCGTCGGAACGAGAAGAAGCGAGAAGATAGCCGTGACATACACGGAGACGACATGGATACCGAGACCGAACGTACTGCTCGTCTATTGCTAAAGTTAGTCAGTGACCACTATGATGTGGCCGGGGCACTGCTGTTCGGCAGCCGGGCCAGGCATGACGGGGCCAGCGACAGCGACGCGGACATTGCGGTGCTGCTGCGAGGGGTGCCGGGCGCGCGAGCCGACGCGGCAGTGGCAATGGCCGGGATCGCCTTCGACGTGATGCTGGAAACCGGTGTACTGGTCGATGCGATTCCGTTTTGGGAGGAGGAATGGAACCACCCGGAACAGTTCAGCAATCCAGCCCTGATTGCGAATATTCTTCGTGACGGGGTGGCCCTGTGATTCCTGACGATTATCTGGTCAAGGCGCCTCGCGCACTCGCGTCGCCCCGCTTACTGCTCGCCGACGGCGATCTGGATGGCGCCTGTTCATGGCTCGCACGCTCCCGCGTGGGAGCCAGTGCGGGCGCTCCGCGTCCAATGCCAAGACCGGACGCGGAGCGCCCGCACGGCATTCCCCCGCCGGAGTGTGGGAACGAGAGGACCAGCGGTCCACGGAAGGCGGTAAGATGCATGGCTTGCGCAGCAACACCCTGAGCCGCCCGGCGTACCCAACAGAGACCACCATGAAGAGCAGAGAATTGATGGCCTGCGAGACCAAGGTCTTCGCGGTCAGGATCAAGGCACTCAAGCCGAAGGAGGTCCAGCGCCACATTGCCTGGGCGGCTGGCCATTTGGGCGCGCAGGATATTGAGGGGCTCACCCGTGCGGTGCTGGAGGCCGTTTTCAACGACGGCGACCTGCCGCAGGACAGCGGTGAGGAGATGCGACGCGTACTTGCTGCCGTCAGGCCCTGGGTCGCGGACCCGCAGGGACAAGCGGACCTCCTGCTGCGGTTGGTGGCGCTCTACGTGACCTACGTCCGCAGCGGGGTCCAAGACGTGATACGGGCCCAGCGCCGTCAGGACAAGCAGAAGCAGCGCTTGCCCGCGCATGACGCGAGCGGACTACATGAGCAAGGACACTGCCATGACCCCGACTGCCGGGACCATGGTCACGCCCATGATCAGGGATCCACAGGAGTGCAGTCCCCCTTGGCCCTGGGCATTCGCGCTGTTATTGGCTGAGTCGTGCCGCAAAGCCAACCTATTGGGTCCGCTGCACGGACCTGGCGCCGCGCAAACAACTGGAGATTGGTGAATGATCTGGACCATCAAAGTGACCTTGGTGCGCGGCCGCTTCGCAACGTCTGAATGGGTCCGGCTGTTTGAGATGGACTCGGACACCTGCCTGGAGGACCTGCATTTGCTGATTCAGCGGACGGTGAGATTCGACGACGATCATCTCCATGATTTCTTTGTCGCCAGAACCATACGCAGCAGCGAGCGGATACCCGTCGATGACGAGAACGGCGACTTGGACGACACGACGCTCGCCGACCTGTTTCCGCTGCCGAGGAATCGCAAGCTCTTCTATTATTTCGACTACGGCGATAGCTGGACCTTTGAGATTTCGCGTACGCGCAAGGCACCCTTCGCGGCGGTTCCCGGCATCAAATATCCCGTACTGATCGAGAAGATCGGAAAAAATCCGAAGCAATATCCATAAGCCGAGGAACAATGCCATGGCAAAATTGGGCAGTAAGGCGCGTCCGCTCATGCTGCGCGTCCAATCGGAGGATCGGGCCTATTTCGTGGCCGCGACCTGTGCGAAGCACGGCT
>Ga0247841_10008023_pt1 | contig 15377 bp, 11 predicted proteins | sample LaCruzMarch2015__2_FD_192410 | JGI IMG/M metagenome (GOLD analysis project Ga0247841, IMG submission 192410) | Freshwater microbial communities from meromictic Lake La Cruz, Castile-La Mancha, Spain - LaCruzMarch2015_18m | ecosystem: Environmental > Aquatic > Freshwater > Lake | place: Spain...
AGCAGTTGCGCCAGGCCCAGCAGGGCATTGAGCGGGGTGCGGATCTCATGGCTCATGTTGGACAGGAATTCGGACTTGACCCGGGCCGCCTGCTCGGCCGCCTCGCGGGCCTGTTTGAGGTCGGTGACGTTGTAGAAACTGACCAGGAACGGCTCCTCGAAGGCTGAACCGAGTGCCGCTGTCCCGACCAGCACGGTGATATCCTTGCCATTCTTGCAGCGGACGGTCACCTCCGGCACCGTCACGAATCGTCCGCCATTGTGCCGGGCCAGCGCGGTGCGTTCCCGCCAGCCGCCCATGATCCGTTGGCGATAGTCGGGATCGGGATAGGCTTGCGCATACCACTCCACCAGGGTAGGAATATCCGCCAGCGTATAGCCGAACAGCTCGATACAGGCCCGGTTCTGATAGGTGATGCGCTGCGGCGCATCGATCACGAAAAAGGGCACCGGTGCGACGTCGATCATGGTGCGGAACCGTTGCTCGCTATCGCGCAGGGCGCGGTTGGCCGCTTGGCGTTCGGTGACGTCCTGAACATATCCAAAGAGGCGCGTCACACGCTGGTCCGTGCCGATTTCCACATTGCCGACGACCATTGAGACCACCGTCGCGCCATCCGTGCGCATGGCGCGCAGCTCCAACTCAAAGGGCGTGCCCGCAGTGAGGGCGGCGTCCACTGCCTCGCAGAATCGTTGCCGGTCTTCGGGAGAATAGAGTTGCGATTGGTCCGCAAAGGACGGCGCCCCGGCGGCTGGGTCGCGCTGTAGGATGCGGAACAACTCGGCTGACCAGGTCACGGTGTCCGTTGCGATATCCCATTCCCAGCTACCGACGTGCGCGATCGCCTCCGTGCGCGCCAGCATGGCCTGACTGCGCCGCAGTGCCTCCTCGTCGTGCTGTTGTGACCAGCGGATCCGGTTCTGCTGGAGGACTTGCGGTGACAGTGCCGCGAGGGCCTCCGGCGGCTGGGCCGCGGTGTCGCCCGCGATCTGCTCGGCCGGCTGCCGCAGGGTCGGTTCCGGACCCGGTTCCGATTCCCCGCGAAGGTCTGTCGGGGGGGGCGCGGGTGCGGGTCGGTCATCCGTGTCTGTCATGCATCACTCCCAGGGTTTTGCGTTGACTGGCGCCTCGTAAACCACGTTCGTCATAGTATGCCACCGGTCGGGCCTTCGGCCCTTCTGCCGGCGGCCTTTCCTTTCGATTCCGGCTGGGAGCCACCGCGTCCTGCGCCGCCGGGAGGCCATCAACCAGACCAGCCGCGAGATCATGGAGGTAGGGTCCGCTGCGCGGACCGACGCCCATGCCGAGCCGAAAATACTCGCACCCGACCCGTCACCTGGGGTACAACGCCTGAAACCTGTCGGCGCCCGCCCAGGCGCCATCGAGGTCCTCCCCAGGCCGGCCGAAAACGGGTGCCCCCCATGGACAAAGTCGAACGCCTCTACCACCTCGACCGCCTGCTGGCAGGCCGCCGCACCGCCCTGTCCCTGGCCGCCATCATGGCCGAACTCCAGTGCTCCGAATCCTCCGCCCGCCGCACCATCGATGACCTGCGCGAGCACTACCAGGCCCCCCTCATCTACGACCGGCCCGCCCAGGGCTGGCGCTACGACACCCGGCACGGCGAGCACCCCGTCCAACTCCCCGGCCTCTGGTTCAGCGACACCGAACTGCACGCGCTCCTCAGCGCCCACGAGATCCTGGGCGCCATCCCCCCCGGCCTGCTCCGGGACGACCTCGCCCCCCTCACCGCACGCATCCACGCCATCCTCGCCCGCCGCGGTCTGGCACCCGACCAACTCGCCCGGCGCATCCGCCTCATCCCCATCGGCGCCCGCCCCTTGAGCCCCCGCGGCTTCGGCGTCATCGCCACCGCCCTGCTCCAGCGCCGCCGCCTGCGCATCCACTACCGCGCCCGCACCAGCCCCCACAGCGGCACCCGCGAGGTCTCCCCCGAGCGCCTGACCTGGTACCGCAACAACTGGTACCTGGACGCCTGGTGCCACCAGGCCGACGGCTACCGCCGCTTCGCCTGCGAATGCATCACCGACCCCCAGGCGCTCGCCACCCCCGCCGAAGACTGCGGCGAGGCCGAACTCGACGCCTACTTCGCCGGCGCCTACGGCATCTTCGCCGGCCCCGCCCCCCACACCGCCGTCCTGCGCTTCAGCCCCGCACGCGCCCGCTGGGTCGCCGACGAGCAATGGCACCCCGACCAGCAGGGCCAACGCCTCCCCGACGGCCACTACGAACTGCGCCTACCCTACGGCACCGCCACCGAACTGCTCATGGACATCCTGCGCCACGGCCCCGAGGTCCAGATCCTGAGCCCCCCCGAACTCATCGATGCCGCCCGCGACCTCCTCGCCCGCACCCTCGCCCAGTACGACTGACCGCGCCGGCGCCGCAGCCCAAGCGCCTGGAGTCCAAGGCTTCAGCCTTGGAGCGCGCCAAGGCCGAAGGCTTGGACTCCAGGCAGAGGCCACGCGCTCGGCGAGTGCGCCTTAACTTAATGGGTATGACCAGGGGCCAGGCACTGGGCAACGCCACCCCGGCCCGGCCCCGGCTCGATCCTCGCCTCCGTGAGGATTGGCAACCGACGCGGGGCAGGAAAGACGCATACTTATCGACCTGCATGTACGTCACCGGAAACCCCCATGGCAACCAAGCTGACACTACGCATCGACGCGGACCTGATCGCCCACGCCAAGTCCTACGGCCGCGCCCAGGGCAAGTCAGTCTCCCGGCTCGTCGCCGACGACTTCACCGGCCTCCCGGAACAAGATGCCCCGCGGGAAGCCGCCCGCGACATCCCAGCGACGCCCCTGGTCGACTCACTGCGCGGGGTCCTCAAGGGAACAAGACTGGGCCGTGAAGACTATCTCCGGCACCTGGAGCGGAGGCATCGTTAGAGGATTCTTGAACTCCGCGCGCCGCCTGGTCAGGTTCTGACAAGGTGGCCGTCGCATACTCTCGCCCGCCACCCGGGAAACGCCCCCCGCTCGACCGGAGCGCGGGCCAACCGCGGACAGCTACCGCCGCACAGCGCAACACAGTACGATCGGCACTAAAGCCGCGGCAAGCGGCAGGACTGGAGCAGCAGGAAAGAGCGATGGAACTCGAAACCTGGACCGACCGCATCAACGCCTGGCGCGCCGCCCCCGGTGCTGCGCGGGCGCGCGCCCGCTGGGGACGCATCCCGCGCAACGTGGCGCAGTCCATGGCGTTCGCGCGCGAACCGGTACCATTGCGCACCCTGGAAGAATGGCACGCCGCCCAAAACGGCCCGGACCCCGCGCGGTCCAACGAATCGCTGCCCAACCCAAGCGACCGCCCAAGCGCCGTCGCCCGCCAGGTCCTCACCCTGGAACGACGGATCGAGCAGCAACGATTCGACGCCCACCCCCTCGACGACCAACTGGTGCGCGACCTGCACCGCACCATCTGCGCACCCCTCGCCCCGCACCTCGCCGGCTGGCGCCGCATCGCGGTCGCCGTCGGCGGCCACATCGCCCCCGACTGGCCGCTGGTCCCCGCCCTCATGCGCGACTACGGCCGCGACCTTGAGGCACGCATCGCCGCCCACGGGTTAGCGTCCACCGAGCGACTCATCGAAACACTCGCCTTCGCCGAAGGCCGGTTGCTCGCCATCCACCCCTTCGCCGACTACAACGGCCGCGTCACGCGGGTGTTCCTGCGCCTGCTGCTGCGTCCGCTGGAACTTCCGCCGGTCCGGTTGGCCGCGGGTGAGGACGAACGCGGCGAGTACCTCGCGGCGCTGGGTGCGGCGGATCGCAGTGATTGGACTGCGTTGATGGGCATTTGGACGCGGCGGATCGCAGATGCAGCCGAACCAAAGCCAACGGGAACGGAAGCGACGGCGCACCCGACCGACGGCACTTCGGGATCGAGTTGCCTGGTCAGCCCCTGACAAGGTAAGGCGCGCATCATCCCCGCCCACATGGATCGCGCGCTGCGACCAAGACGACATCATGGGTAAACCAACCCTCTCCTCCATGAACCATCCGACCCCAGGCCCGCTGCTCAGGGGCCGGGGATGAGCACCAGACCGTGAACGAGCGCTACATCACGCAAGCGGATCACTCCCGATCCTTGAGCAACAGCTCGCTCAGTAACGCCTCCCCCGGCGGTCCCGCCGGTATCGGGTTCGCGACCGGCTCCAACCGTTCGCCGTTGCCGGGGCGCACCCACGGCAGGGCGCGCAGCCGCGCGATCACGTCCGCCTCCGTTTCCGCCCCTGGGACCTCGGCGACGCCGGTCATCCGCACGATCGGACGCCCGTGGGAAGTCACCACGATCTCCTCCCCCGCCTGCGCGCGCCGGAGATACTCCGACAACCGGTCTTTCAGATCGCGTACCGCAACGTCCATCGCCACCCCCGAAGTAGCCGAAACCTTCAGAGTATGGCCGCGGCCGGGGGACCGGGCAAGGCGACCCATGTGGAAAACCGGGCTCAATAGTGCTGGGTGTTAAGAAATAATGTTCAGAGGCGTTTTATTTTTCTTAATATTATTTTCTTTACAATGGCGGGATTTCATGCGATGATGACCCAGAATCGTTAGGGACCAAATCGCGTGTACCGAAGACAGATGGGCTGAACCTGTTGGGTTGAGACTAGGGACGCTCAGGTTCCTCGGCGTGATCGCACCCTGGCGCAGCATTGAAGGAGAGGCGTTTTCTGTTTCTTAGAAGCGCTTGGTGCGGATTTCCCTGGCTGCCAGCCGGGGCCTCATTGCAGAATTGCAGACCGGAACACAACGAAGGAGAGACCCCCGATGAGCCTTGACCTTGACGCCCTGAAATCCGCCCTGGCGGGCACTGCCGCTGCCTTCCGTTGCATCACCGAGTACCAGCCGGTCGGTGGGCCCGGTGATAAGATATTTCCGCCGACTTACGAGGGCGGCAAGTACGCCACGGAGAAGCGGGTCGACGCAAAGACTGGAGAGATCATCGACTGCGTGCTGTTGGACTCGGTACAGTCCCAGGCGAACCGCATAGAACTTGCCCTGTTGGACGCCACGGAAGAGCCGGACGGCCCCCAATTGCCACTGCTACGGGTCGCGTTCACTGACGTACCTAAACCCATCACCGTTACCAGTCTGGAGGCCCCGCACCGGATCGCGGACGCCATTTTCCGGGACAGCATCATTCAGGAGGATGGAAGGCCGGTGGCGTTCCGCGCGTCAGGAAAAGGTCAGGCCCTAGACCATGCCGACATCCGGAACGCAACCCGTCTCTTTGGCCTTTGTCCCACCGGCCTATTGTTCGGTCTCTGGGATTCCACAGGCCCGCGGGGCGGGCTGGGGGCGAAATTCCAGCGCGCACTGGTATCCGAAATCGTGGGTTACGGCGCAGTGCCAGGGTGCAAGACGTCGAGCCGCATCGACCCGCTACAGATCATGCGGGAGGCCGCGATAGTCTATGTTGCAGAGGGCGGCGGATGGACGCTCTCCGAGGCCGACGCCAAGAAAGAGAAGTCTAAGCCAGTAAAGGTTGGCAAGGACGGGAAACCCTCTGAAATCAACCACGGTAACATTCCACCAACACTTGCGGATGGGGGTTTCACCCTCACCCACGCGCTGCAAACCACTGTCATTTCGCTGCCAACCCTGCGCCGCCTGCGTTTCCCGCTCACGGACAAGACACCCGAGCAACAGACCGCGGCCAACCTTGCCGCCCGCACGACCCTTGCGGCCATCGGCCTCGCGGGCGCAATCCTTGCCCGCGAGCAGGGCGCGGATCTGCGCTCCCGCTGCCAGTTATTCCCCACCGGCCCCTTCGTCTGGGAACTGCTGGATCAGCCGGGGGCGGTGGAGCAGACCCAATTCAGTCTGACGGGAACCGAGGCCCGCACCCTACTCAAGACGGCAATAGATGCGGCAATCAAGGCCGGGCTGCCCTGGGAAGGGATCATTGATCTCACCCCGTCTGCCGATCTGGTCGAGTTAGTCCGTCGCAGCCAACACCTGGCGGCCCAGACCACCGGAGACGATTGATGCTTGCCCTCGCCCTGCATTACTTGAACGGCTGGGCGATGGCGGCGGCGGACGGGGCCAAGAAAGAGGCCGCGGAATGGCCGCCCCACCCGGACCGGGTGTTCATGGCCCTCGCCGCGGCCTACTTCGAGACCGACGACGGGGACAAGGCCGCCGAGCACGCGGCACTGGAGTGGTTGGAATCCCTCCCGCCCCCCGCTTTGGCAGCGTCAGGTCGGGAGGAACGGCGTGTGGTAACCCATTTCGTCCCCGTCAATGACCCCGGCATCTCCGGAAAGAAGAAAATCATCGAACTGGCTCAGGCAGCGAACCCGAGCCTCGGTGCCCTCAAGGATGCGGGCCTGAGTCACCTGCCGGAGTTTCGCTCCCGTCAACCGCGCAGTTTTCCGGTCGCTGTTCCACACCACCCAGTGGCGCACCTGATCTGGCCGGATGCCGAACCGACCGCGCCCCAGCGGGCAGCCCTGGCAGGGCTCTGCCGTAAGGTCACCCATGTCGGGCACTCCGCCTCGCTGGTCTCCGCCTGGCTTGACGAGGCTCGCCCACTACCCCCACCCACCTTGGTGCCGGGGGAGACCCTCGGCGGCGCGCGCCTGCGGGTCCCGAGCCCGGGCCGCCTGGCCTATCTCGCCCAACATTGCGGGCGAGACCAGGCGATACGCTGGGCGGATCTGGATGCCGCCATCGCGGACCTGAAGGGGCGCATAAAGTCCGCTCCGGGACCAGTCAAGAAGACGTTGAAGGCCGAGCAGGCAAGACAGGAGGAAGTCATGTCCGAAGAGTTTCCTGAGGGCGCACCGGTATCGGCCCTCGACCCCAAGCTTTTCCGCCCCGCCCCAGGCCGCTGGCAGGGGTACGGTCCATTCGTGGAAGAGACCAAGGATGCCATCCGCGGCTCGGCCTTTGACCGGAACCTGGTGGTCCTGCGCCTATCCGGGCATGGACTACCCTTGGTCTCCACCCTCAAGCTCATGACAGCCCTGCGCAATATGGTCATGAAGCAGTGTGCGACGCAGCCGCCGCCCGAGTGGTTATCAGGACACGGCGCAGACGCAAAGGCGACACCTAAGGCGCACCTTGCCTTCCTGCCCCTGCCCTTCGTCGGCGACCCCCATGCCGACGGGCGGATTATGGGCGTCGCCCTGGCACTTCCGCAGGACCTGGACCCCGAGGAAGCCGCAGACTGCCTGGGCGACTTATTGCGCGACGAGGACGGACAACCCCGCACCCATCACCTTTTTGACGGCCGATGGTTCGACTGTACGGTAGAGTTAACCCGCTCCCCACCTCCGCAGAAGAATCTCCAAACCCAAGTTTGGACAGGCCCCTCGCGCCGCTGGGCAAGCGTCACGCCCGTGGTCCTGGACCGCCATTTCGACGGCAAGGACAAATGGGACCAAGCCGCGGAATCGATCAAGACCGCCTGCGAACGCAGCGGCCTGCCGCGCCCTACCGAGGTCCTGCTCCACCCGGTCTCAATGTTTACGGGAGTTCCGCGCGCAAGCGACTTCCCGCCGCTGACACGCAAGTCCGACGGCGGAAGGATGCACCACAGCCATGCCGTGCTGCTGTTTGCCGAACCCGTGGAAGGACCCGTCCTGATCGGCGCCGGGCGCTTCCGCGGCTACGGTCTCTGTCGGCCCCTGGCGCAGGGAGGTTACGATGAGTGACAAGGAGTTGACCGCCGCTGACTTCGCCGATTTTTTCCGAAGCCTCTGGGGTAAAACGCCATTTCCTTGGCAGTCGGCCCTGGCCGAGCGGGTGCTGGCCGATCAAGCCGACGCCTGGCCGCACGCCATCACACTACCCACCGCCGCCGGCAAGACCGCCTGTCTCGACATCGCCCTCTTTGCCCTCGCGGCCCAGGCGGACAGACAGGCGCTGGGCCTAGCGGTGACGGCCCCGCGACGCATCTTCTTCGTGGTGGACCGGCGGGTGATCGTGGACGAGGCATTCCAGCGCGCCAACTGCATCGCGATGCAGCTCGAACTGGCCCGGGATGGCATTCTCAAGGGAGTCGCCGACCGACTGCGCCGCCTGGCCGGCGGCCCTAGTGAGACGCCGCTGATGTGCTTCCAACTGCGCGGCGGTATCTACAGGGATGACACTTGGGCGCGCTCGCCGATCCAACCCACCATCGTATGCAGCACGGTGGATCAAGTCGGCTCCCGCCTGCTGTTCCGGGCCTACGGCCGTTCTTTCAAGGCTTGGCACCTCCAGGCCGGGCTCGTCGGCAACGACAGCCTGATCCTGCTGGACGAGGCCCATTGCGCCCAACCCTTCATGGAATCCCTCAAGGCCGTCACTGGCTATCGGCAGTGGGCTCAGACACGCCTGCCCAGCCCCTTTCAGCTGGTCGTGATGACGGCGACACCGCCCCCGGGTGTCCCGACCTTCCCTGACGCCGAGACTCAGGCAGCGGACCGCGCGCACCCAGTTCTCAAGTGCCGCATTGAGGCCGCCAAACCCTGTCGCCTCACGGTCGCCGAGAAGGCCCAGGGCAAGGATGCGGCAAAGGTCAATCAAGCCTTGGCGGAAAAGATGGTGGCGGAAGCAAGTCTCTTAATGGACGCAGCCATAGCCCAGGCCCCACCCGACGATCTTTTTTCGACTCCGAGCGCGCCAGCCGTCGTCATTTTCTGCAACCGCGTGGACACCGCGCGCCGTGCCCATGACCTGCTCGCGAAGCGCCACGGCGAGCGCGCAGTCCTGCTCACCGGTCGTATGCGCCCGTTGGACAAGGACGACACTATCGCGGATACCCTTTCCCTTCTGAGCGCCGAACGCTCGCAACAGCGCAGCCTCCCGCATCCGCTCTTTGTAGTGGCTACTCAGACCCTCGAGGTCGGTGCCAACCTGGACTTCGACCTGTTGGTCAGCGAGTGTGCTGACCTCGCGGCCCTGCGCCAGCGCTTCGGGCGACTGAACCGAATGGGTCGCCAGGTGCAGGCACAGGCGGTCATCGTCGTGCGGGCCGATCAACGCGATGAAGGGGCGCAACCGGACTTCGTCTATGGCACCGCCCTGGGCGCAACCTGGCGTTGGCTTCAGGCTCAACTGGATATGCGGGGCCACCTGGACCTGGGTATCGCCGAACTGGAAGGCATCCTACCCACGGACCTGGAGCCCTTCACAGTGCCGAGCCTACGGGCCCCGGTGATGCTACCCGCCCACCTTGATGCCTTGGCGCAGACCGCGCCCGTGCCCTGCCCTAGCCCCGACATCGCCTTGTTTCTGCATGGACCGAAACCCGGACTAGCGGACGTTCAGGTCTGTTGGCGGACCGATTTGAACGATGAGATCGTGGAACCAGAGAAGCGCGAACAGGCCTGGATCGAGGCGGTCGCACTCTGCCCACCCGCGGCCGGCGAACTGATGCCGGTCCCAATAGCCGCCTTCCGACGCTGGCTGGTCGGCGAGTCAAACGCCGCCGACAGCGGCGATCTGGAGTCAGTGGGCGAGTTGGACGATGAGCCGCCCAAAGCACGGCAGCCGCGCACGGTACTGCGTTGGTACGGACGGGAAGACTCCGGTATCGCCGACCCGGATGCCATCCGGCCCGGCGATCTATTCGTGATTCCCGCAGCCGTGAAAAGTTGGGAGGACTTTGGCCATATCCCACCGGGCGCCATGCTCGACCGAGGCGACCAAGCAGGTTTCAACGCCCGCGCCAAGGCGGCCCTGAGACTAACGGCCAGCACTCTCGCCGCATGGCCCGACAGCCTGAGCCCGATCCGACAGGCATTCATAGAACTCACGGCAACAGCCGAGTCACGGCTGGACGAGGACCCGGGCGGCCTCGCCGCGGACCTCAAGGCGGCCCTGTCGCTCCTCGTAGCGGACGAAAAGGCCCCTGACTGGCTTCGAGACATCGCCGGACACCTGGTCGCGCAACGACGGCTGGACCGCTGCATCGTGGCCCATCCCTGCGGCGGACTGGTAGTACAGGGGACACGCCGCCTCCCGGCTATCGCTCGCCTGGGCACCGGCTTCAGCCATGAAGACGATGCCGCGGCCTCAGGAACGGTTCAGGTCAAGCTCTCCGACCACCTGCATGGCGCGTCTGCATTCGCCGGGCGCTTCACCCGACACTTACCCATCGCGCTCGCCGCTGATGTGCAACTCGCCGCCCTCTGCCACGACCTTGGAAAGGCCGATCCGCGCTTCCAAGCCCTGCTACATGGCGGTAACCCATGGATCAAGGGACGGCTCCTCGCCAAGTCCGGGAACATGCCTCAGAGTAAGGCGGCATACGCGGCGGCCTTGAATGCCTCTGGCTATCCGCGCCAAGGTCGGCACGAGTTGCTATCGGTCCGCTTGCTCGAATGTACCCCGACCCTGCTTGAACAAGCCCATGACCGAGATTTGGTGTTGCACCTGATCGCGAGTCATCACGGATTCTGTCGGCCATTCGCGCCGTTGGTCAACGACACCAAGCCCAAAGACGTCACGTTGGAACTGGACGGCAAGACTTTCCACTGGCAGGGCGAGACCGGACTGGAACGACTGGACAGCGGGGTTCCGGAACGTTTCTGGCGATTGATCCGCCGTTACGGTTGGTGGGGACTTGCCGGCCTGGAGGCAATACTGATGCTGTCGGATCACCGCCGAAGCGAATACGAGGAGACTCATCCTGAAGGAGATCAAAGTGACTGAGCAACTCACCCTGAAGGGCCTCGACGCCAGCAACCCCCTCGCCTTCCTCGCTGCCCTGGGGACCTTGCGTAGCCTGGATCTGGCATGGCCTGAAGCCGCTGTACGACTGCATTGGGAACGGGCGGATAGCGGACTCCGCCCGCTGCTAACGGTTCCGCAAGGAACTGATGAAGAGAGGGTTCTGGACGCCCTGATTGAACAGCTTCGACGACTGGCTGAAAATCCCGCACTCACCTTTTCCAACGATTTGGCCGTTCCAGCCGAGGCGTTTCGCAAGGCAGCGGTCCATGCCCAAGGACAGGCAGATTCCACCAGTCAAGCGGCAGCTGCTTTCATCGCCGCATTCGCTTGTGATGCTGTCGCCGACGCCAAGACCGGTATCGTTGCAGATACCGCCTGGCGCACAATGAGCGGCGCGGGTCATCAGCACTTCTTGGGGTTTATGCGCTCCCTAGCCGCCGAAACGTCCACTGACCACCTGCGCGCCGCTTTGTTCGCCGCATGGAAATACTCAGACCCACCACCCAGCCTGCGCTGGGACCCGGTGGATGATCGGCGCTATGCCCTGCGTTGGAATGAACCGTCCGGCGATCCGATTCGCACCGTGCGCGGCGCCAATGCCCTGGCTGTGCAGGGGCTACCGCTTTTCCCTACACAGCCTGCAGGTAACACACTCGCAACGACCGGCTTCACGCGCGTCCCGCGTCAAGGTACCTTTCTTACCTGGCCGATTTGGGAACATCCAATCCCGTTGGATGTCATCCGATCACTCCTAGGGCTGCGTGAGCTACAAGCGGAGGGTCCATCTCACCAAGGCCTTAGCTCAATGGGTATCATTGAGGTCTTCAGAAGTCAGCGCATCACACAAGGCAAGTATAGGAATTTTACTCAAGGGGTACCTGTTTAGCCCGAAGACCGATTGATCGGACGCGGGATGACCAGTCCAGCGGATCGTCCTCGAGAACCCAAGAGTTATGGCGGTCGCGGGCCGGGATGTAGATGCGCCAACGGCGCACCCCGGGATGGACCTGGGTGCTCTGGGGCAACACCACGACCCTGCACGCGACGTCCCACCCCAATTCCGCGGGCGGATGCCAACCTTGATCATGGTCCCGGAGTCCTCGCCTACCGCGCGGTCCCTGGTCCGCACAGCGGACTCTGCGGGCTCGCGGCCACACCCCAAGGCGCGTTGGGTGGAACGGGCACCGCCCGCGAGAATGATGATCAAGGCGCCGGTGACGCGATGCATCACCCCGCGCTCCGGGCCGACTCCAAGCCCATGCCGTTGAGGTTATCGTGAAAATCGCGCAGCGACGCGGCGGGAGCGGCTTCAGCTTCGACGGGTCGAGTGGGGAACGCAGCGGCGGAGTGCGCCGTGGCGCCGCATCGCGGCCGCAGGCCGCTCCCACCAGGGCCTCACGTATTCCGGGGTGCCGGACAAGCGTTCATGGCCGTTAGCCGGGCCGACTGCCAGACCCGGACGGGGCCCGTAGGATGGGTAGAGCGCAGCGAAACCCATCGATTGTGCCGCTGCACCGGATCGACCGCCAGGCAGTGCGGCACCCCGGCGCCTTGATACGACAACAGGTTCATCGTAACCGCGGTCCCCATCCGCGGCCCATCGCCGCCCCCCGGCGGCGCCGACGCCAGAGCGGGCTGCAACCCGCCCGTCGCGGCGGCGCCACCGCCACCGCGGCCCCCACCGGCGGCCACCCGCCGCCATCCATGACAGACGGAGTCGACCATGGCCCATGAAGAGCACGCCGAGCAACTGGATCTGGAACTTCCCTTCCCCGAACTGGTGCGGGATGTCCCGCTCCTGCCCGCCCGCATGATCAACGAATACTGCTACTGCCCCCGCCTCGCCTACCTGGAATGGGTGCAGGGGGAGTGGGAGGACTCCAGCGACACGGTCGAGGGCCGGCACATCCACCGTCGGGTCGACAAGCCCGGCGGCAAGCTGCCCACCGCCGCGGCGCTTGCCAAGCCCAAGGCGGCGGCGGACGAGGGCGAGACCATGGAGAAGATCCACGCCCGCTCGATCACCCTCTCCTCCAGCCGACTGGGCCTCATCGCCCGGCTCGACCTGCTCGAGGGCGAGGGACTGCGCGTCACCCCGGTCGACTACAAACGCGGCAAACGCCCCCACGTCCCGCACGGCGCCTATGACCCGGAGCGGGTGCAACTGTGCGTCCAGGGGATGATCCTGGCCGAGCACGGCTACCAGTGCGAGGGCGGTGTACTGTACTTCGCCGCCAGCCGTGAGCGGGTCAACGTGCCATTCACCGACGAACTGCGCCAACTCACCAAGAAGGCCATCGACGGCCTGCGCTTCGTCGCCGCCGGCGGGACCATCCCGGCCCCGCTGGAAGACAGCCCCAAGTGCCCGCACTGCTCCCTGGTCGGCATCTGCCTGCCCGATGAGATCAGCTTCTTTCGCGGCGCCGACATCGCCCCCCGCCCGCTGGTCGTCGGGCTCGACAGTTCCCTGCCGGTCTATGTCCAGGCCTTCCACGCCAAGGTCGCCAAGGCCGGCGAATGTCTGGAGATCTTCATCGACGACGACAAGGTCCAGACGGTCCGGCTCATCGACTGCTCCCAACTGGCCGTCTTCGGCAACGTCTACGTCACCACCCCGGCCATGAATGAACTGATGTCGCGCGGCATCACCATCAGTTGGCACAGTCACGGCGGCTGGTTCCTGGGCCACACGGTCGGCACCGGCCACAAGAACATCGAACTGCGCCGCGCCCAGTTCCGCGCCGCCGACGACCACGGCTTTTGCCTGCGCCTCGCCAAGGGACTGATCGACGCCAAGATCCGCAACGCCCGCACCCTGCTGCGCCGCAACTGGAAGACCGGCGAGGCCCCCGCGGAACTGCTGGAGGCCATGAGCGGCGACACCCGCCGCCTCACCCGCGCGCCCGACCTGGAAACCCTGCTCGGGGTCGAGGGCAGCGCCGCCGCCCGCTACTTCGGCAACTTCAGCAACCTCATCAAAAACACCGGCGAGGAGGAAGGCTTCACCTTCGACTTCAAGACCCGCACCCGCCGCCCGCCGACCGACCCGGTCAACGCCATGCTCTCCTACGCCTACGCACTGCTCGTGCGCACCTGGGTCGTCACCCTCTCCGCCGTCGGCCTCGACCCCTACCTGGGCTTCTACCACCAGCCCCGCTACGGCCGCCCCGCCCTCGCACTCGACCTGATGGAACCCTTCCGGCCGCTGATCGCCGACTCCACCGTCATCCAGGCCATCAACAACGGCGAGGTCCGACCCACCGACTTCGTCCAGGCCGGCGGCAGCGTCAACCTCACCAACGACGGGCGCAAACGCTTCATCGGCACCTTCGAGCGCCGCATGGCACTGGAAATCACCCACCCCCTGTTCGGGTACCGCGTCAGCTACCGGCGACTGCTCGAACTCCAGGCCCGCCTGCTCGCCCGCCACCTGCTCGGAGAACTACCGGAATACCCCAACTTCACCCCGCGCTGACCCCGTGTCGGCAACACCTGCCCCCGCGTCGCCCCCGGTCGGAGCGGCTTCAGCCGCGACCGACCAAGCGCGTCGAAGCCGCCCCCCCGTGGGAGCGGCTTCAGCCGCGACGAGTACAGCGCGCCGAAGCCGCGTCCCGGGGAGCATCGAAGGACCCCCCACAGGCGCGCAATCATGACTCCGCCCGGCCGTGAACAGTGCGCACAGCGACCCGACGGCAAACCCGCGCCCCGTAGGGTCCGCTGCGCGGACCAACACCCGCCGCTCGGGGTGCCGACCTTGGGCCAAACCTGGCGCGCGCTCCGTCGCGTCCGCTGCGCGAACCAACACCCTCCGGAGCACCGAAGCGTCCGCGCTGATGATCAAGGCCCCCACGGGCGCGCCCCCAGCTCCCGAACCCCCACAGCACAAACGCCACCACCCCCAACGCCCGAGCCCGCGACCCAAAGCCCGAACCCTTACCGACGAACCGACTTCTTGCACACCATCCACACCCAGCCGCCCAGGAGGCCCCCATGGACCAACGTCTCTACATCGTCGCCTACGACATCTCCGACCAGGGCCGCTGGCGCCGCATTTTCAAGCTCATGAAAGGCTACGGCGAGTGGGTCCAACTCTCCGTCTTCCAGTGTCGCCTCACCGCCCGGCAACACGCCGAGCTCGTCGCACTCCTGGACGGGATCATCAACCACGACGAAGACCACATCGTGTTGCTCGACCTGGGCGTCGCTGATAATGTCATCCCCCGTGTCGTCAGCCTTGGCAAAGCCGAGTTTGTCACCATCGAACACGAAGCCGTGATCGTCTGACCCCGCCGTCGCCCCGCGAGCGCTCCGGTGGTGCGCCAAACCCCGGGAGCGCTCGCAAAAATCCGCTCTTTAAAAATCAGCAAACTGGGTTACAATTATGCTGCCATGCATGATGACCCGAACGCCAGACCGGCCTCCGCGCGGGGAGCCCTCGCAAAGCGCCCCGCAGCCCGCGCCACCCGCGGGCTCCAGCGCGGGCCGCTTTCCGCGGCGAATTCGCCGCGGCCTCATTGAAGCCCGGCGTGCTCGGGACGGGGGTCATCCAACTGACCTGCTTTCCGCGGCGAATTCGCCGCGGCCTCATTGAAGCGGGCCGACCGGACTTCGAGAACTGGTCTGGACGCACGGCTTTCCGCGGCGAATTCGCCGCGGCCTCATTGAAGCCATTCGGGCACCGCC
>Ga0247841_10008024_pt1 | contig 15375 bp, 14 predicted proteins | sample LaCruzMarch2015__2_FD_192410 | JGI IMG/M metagenome (GOLD analysis project Ga0247841, IMG submission 192410) | Freshwater microbial communities from meromictic Lake La Cruz, Castile-La Mancha, Spain - LaCruzMarch2015_18m | ecosystem: Environmental > Aquatic > Freshwater > Lake | place: Spain...
AATACGTTCCTGAGTCTTGTACTCACCGCCCGTCAAGCCAAGCGAGCTGGGGATAGCCGAAGTTCCTCGCAAGAGGGCCTAAGCTAGATTCAGTAAGAGGGGCTAAGTCGTAACAAGGCACGGGTAGCGGAAGCTGCTCGTGGATCATTTTTTTTAAAAATGTAGTCGACTTGATTCGAAATTTAAAATTTGAATTTTGAGTCAGAAGCGTTTTGAGGAGAGTCGCTAGAAATTCTCCTTATTCGAAACAACTTTAAGAAACTAAGAAATTAAATAGGTTGTCAAATCTGTCAGGTGTCCGGCGAAAATTATTTTTCAAAACTGGAAACTAATTTTTGCTGGGCAGCTCGCGGATTCACAAGCCTTCGCCAGGCAGTCGGGTCCTCTTATCGCTGTTTCCACCACCCGACTCGTCGCAAGTTGCCCGGCATCCTCCTTGTACCTTTTAAATGGAATAATTTTCGGGCCAGGAATGGGCGGCAAGTGCAAAAGTCCGAAGAAGCGCAGGGTGTAAGGTTCGCCTCATTGAGCCGACTTACATTTGGCGTATATTCGGCGAGCAGGACAGTTCCCCCTACTGTCTGAATGGTTGTCTTGTTTGAGACGCGCGAATCAAAGTGGCGTTGCTGCAACCAGGAATGTCGCAGTTACTGGCTGTACGATCAGTGCTTTAGGGCACTGATGTGTCAAGGCAACGAATGCCGTGCTTTGAACGTTGTTCGAGCGCTCAAATAAGAACCAACTTGGCCGCCGGCCCCTCGATTTTTGGCCCAGACTAGTTCTGGGCATGGAATCCAATCCCTTTGGATTTCCCGAGTCACTACAAGGTGGCTCTTTTTTTTACTCACTTCAACTGGCTCAGCACAGGCTTGAAAATAATTTAAAAATAAGATAGAATATAAAGCATGGTACAGTATTTTACTGCAGAAGGACTGCAAAAACTTAAAGACGAATTACATCAATTGAAAACTGTTGAAAATAAAAAGATTGTAAAGCTTATAGCAGAAGCAGCTGCTTTTGGTGATTTGAAAGAGAATGCGGGGTACCATGACGCACGGGATAAAATGTCTTTTTTACGAATGAGAGTTGCGGAATTGGAAGCAGCCATTAATGAAGCAGTTGTAAAAGAAAATGACGGAACTGGATGCGTTCAAAGCGGTTGTAAAATTACATTATCTTTCGGCGGGGAAAAAATGGAATACGAAATAGTGGCTCCCGGAGAAGCAGATATTTTAAAAAACAAAATTTCTTATCAGTCTCCGCTAGGACAGAAACTGCTCGGACAAACAGTTGGCAAGTCGTTTAACTTCAAAGGCGGGAGCAAAGAAGTAAAAGTTGAAATATTAGAAATAAAATAAAATGGGCCCTTGGTACAATGGTAAAACGCCTCGTTTGCAACGAGGAGACGCGAGTTCGATTCTCGCAGGGTCCACTAAATTTTTTAAAAATAAATCATGTCTGACATGTTAACCAATCATAACGAAGATGAACACCTAAAGGAAAAAGCAGAAGCTTTTGATGCGCAGCAAGGGGTTATGGAAGAAATTGGAAAGATAAGGTTTGAGAAATACGCAGAAACACTTCCAAATTTACCCGAAGCTTTTGATAGAGCAGATGGACGCTGTTCGTGTATGGATGGTAGGATAAAAGTAGGGAAGGTTCGTTTGCCCGGTAGTGGGATAGATACACCAAGGGCAGAACTAATTAAATCGCTGAAGGATGCCGGAGTAAAATCAGTCACCTGGCACCCGGGCTGTGGTGCGGCAGCAAAAAAAGCAGTAGAAATGGGGTTTAGCGCTAACGATGCCGACACTGTTGCTCAAAAATTTTCAGAAGGAGTGGCTGATGAACTGGGAATCCCTTGTATAAAATTGGAAGTGGAAGGCAACCATAAAGAGCGCGTTTGTTATTGCGCCAAAAATTGTGAATTTAATCCAGATGGAATAGAGGGTTTACCGAACGGCTTCGTGGTAAACGATTTAGATGGCATAAGTAAAGAATCTTTTTTGAAGGCGGTGGAATTATCTTTAAGTATAGCTTTTGGAGATCACGGTTTTGGGGCACTTTTTACAGAAGAAAATCCTTTCGTACTTGTTGCAATTGCCAAAACACAAGAAGAATTGGAAGAAACAAAAGCAGAATTAATGGGAGTAGTAAATAATTTTGGTAAAAAGGTCCACATTGATGGGTTTGTGGCTCCAAAAGCCGCGCTGAAAGCAGAAGCGGCAGATGAAGAACTTGATGCAGCCGCCCAATAACCGCTCTCCAAGGAGCGGTTTTTAGTTGGCGTGTACGGTTGACAAAAAATAAAAATCTGCTAAACTAAAAACTCGGCAGTCCTTTTACATCAACGATTTATATAGTTGAATATCACAGAAAAGGAGGGCAGGACAACAGGATTTTGTTAGGGGGAAGATAGAGTCTGCAATCTTCGCACGCTTTTTTCAGTACGTTCGTGCTGGGCTGCGGAGAAAAAATGATTTTTGCTTTGAGGAGTATGCTATGAGAAACGTTATGCCAAACATGCCAGTTGTGAAGCTGGCAATCGTGACGGGCAGCCGGGACTGCTTTCCCATTGAGCTGGCCGTCAAGCGAACCCAGGCCCTGAAAGCGGCCTGCGAAGCGCTCGGCATTGAAGCCTACTTCTGCGAACAGGTCATCCAGACCGAGACCGACGCGATGATGGCTCTTGCCATGTGCGAGGAAGCCAAGGCCAACGCGGCCTGCGTCTATCTCGGCAATTTCGGTCCCGAGGGACCGATGACGATCTTCGCCAAGAAGTTCAACGAGAAGTTCGGTCCGGTCATGTTCTGCGGCGCAGCCGAAGAGTCCGGCCAGAATCTCCACGACGGACGCGGCGACGCCATGTGCGGCATGCTGAGCGCAAAGCTCAACGCCATGCTCCGCAAAGTCAAATGCTACCTCCCGCGCAAGCCCATCGGCCTGCCCGCGGAGTTGGCGCAGGAAATCAGCCACTTCTACAAGGTGGCCCGCGTCGCGCTGGGCCTGCGGTCCTTGAAGGTCATCACCTTCGGTCCGCGGCCGCAGGACTTTTTCGCCTGCAATGCGCCCATCGAGCAGCTGCTCGACATGGGCATCGAAGTGATGGAGAACAGCGAACTCGACCTGTACCGGGCGTTTGAGGCCGTCGAAGTGAACGACTCGGATGTCTTGGCCACGATTGCCGAGATGGAAGCGGAACTTGGGGAAGGCAATACCTACCCCGACCTCCTGCCGAAACTCGCGCGCTTCGAGGTTTGTCTCACTCGCTTCGTCATGGGAAACAAGGGGGCGAGCCAGTTCGTCATTCTAACCAGCAAGTGCTGGCCGGCGTTTGAGGCACAATTCGGTTTCGTGCCGTGCTGCATCAACGGTCGTATGGCTGCCAAGGGCATTCCCGCGGCTTGCGAGGTGGACGTCTACGGCGCGACCAGCGAATACATCTGCATGCTCGCGGCCGACGATGTGCCCATGTTGTGGGACATCAACAACACGGTGCCTGCAGACCTGTTGACCCCGGACCTCCAGAAACTCCTCGCCGACTTGTTCATGGGATTTCACTGCGGCAACACGTCCGCATGCAACCTGTGCGCGGGGCGTGCCATGAAGAAGCAGGACATCATGTATCGCCTGATGGAACCCGGCAAGGAGCCGAACATCACGCGCGGTACGCTCGAAGGCACGTTCAAACCCGGCGCTCTCACCATGTTCCGCTTTCAGCCGAGAATCGGCGGCGGGCTGATGAGCTACGTGGCGCAAGGCCAGGTGCTGGACGTTGACCCCCAGAGCTTCGGCGGAATCGGGGTTGTCCATATCCCCGGGTTTGCCCGTTTCTATCGCTATGCGATGCTGGAAAACGGTTTCCCGCACCACGGCGCGTTCGTCTACGGGCATGTGGCTGTTGTCATCTATGACGCTATGCAACTCATCGGTGTCTCCGACATCAGCTTCCCGCTGCCTGCCACCACGCGCTACCCGACCGAGAATCCGTTCGAGTTGCCGGTGGTGATGGCGCTGAACCCGCCGTCCTGAAACATCGGCTTAACGCAGCAACGAAAGGATTAGCTATGGATAAGTCTGATGAGAAAAATGGCCGAGAAGTCGGGGTTGAAGAACTCACCCTCGCAAGTTTCGCGCCGTTCGGCACGTTTGCGGACATGAGCCGGCCGACGGGCAACGTTTTCGGCCAGCCGCCCGTTCGGTTTTTCCCGGACATGCTCCGGCTGGACACCGGCGGCAAATCTCCGACCTTCTCCGTTTGCTTGGTCGAGAGCCGACCGCCGATTGTGACAATCAGTGAATACCACACGTCGACCGGGGAAGGAATCTTTGCATGGGACGCCCCGATTGATATCCACGTGGCAGAGCCCACCGGCGGCGCCGTTGTTCCCTGGAAGCGGATTCGCATTTTCCATGTTCCTAAGGGGACCCTTGTCGTTCTGCATCCCGGCGTTTGGCATCATACGCCATTCCTGGCCTCTCCCGCGACCATTTCGGCTTCAGTGCTGATTATCCTGCCGGAACGGACCTATCGCAACGATTGCGTGCCCATCGATCTGCCTCCTTCGGAGCAGGTGAAGCTCTGCTGAGGTCCTGACCGAAACAAGTTCTCTCACGAGAACAGCTATGCCCACACAGACATCCATGTGTGGGCTTTTTTATTATGGTTAGTTGACAAAATTTTAAAAATCTGTAAACTAAAAACAGTTGTACCTTTACATCTTTGCAGTTGGGTTTTGCCTTTTTGGCAATAACTGCAGAAACTGAGGTACATGTTGGGAAAGGAGAGTGGGTTATGTCGAATCGACTGTTAGGCGTTGGACTCGTCGGTGGTGGAGGAGGTGCGTTCATCGTGAATGCGCACGGGAAAGCAATCCTCATGGATGGTACGCGGCGCATAAAGTGTGGCGCCCTGCACCAGGATCCAAAACTGGCGATTCAGTTCGCCGAGGCCTGGCCGTATTACATCAGGGGCTATCCAGACTACACGACAATGATCGCCGAAGAAGCCAAATTGCCCCTTGGCGATCGCATGGACATCGTCGTCATCGTGACGCCGAACTTCGCGCATTTCGACCCGGCAATGACGGCGCTGGAAGCTGGCTTCCCTGTGTTCTGCGAGAAGCCGCTCTGCATGAGTACAGTGGAAGCCGAGGAGCTTGTTCTCAAAGTTCGCGAGCTGAAGATCCCATTCGGCGTGGCTCACACCTACATCGGTCACTGGACCAGCCGGTTGGCGCGCTACATTGTGCGTAGCGGTTTGCTCGGCGATGTGCGCTGGGTGGATAGCTCGTACATCCAGGGCTGGCTCGCCAGCAAGATCGAAGACGTAGGTCAACAGCAGGCATCCTGGCGCGTTGATCCCAAGCAGGCCGGTATCAGTGGTTGCGGTGGCGACATCGCAACACACGCGCTCATGGAGCTTCGCTACATCACCGGCCTGGAGGTTGCCAGGGTTTCCGCGCACCTGGAGAAATTCGTTCCTGGCCGGCAGCTCGATGACCACTTCACAGCCTACTGTGATTTGAACAACGGCGGTAAGGCGCAGGTGCGCGCTTCGCAGGTTTGCATCGGTTTCAAGAACGACCTTGGCATTACCATTGCAGGTACCAAGGGTACGCTCTGCTGGCGTCAGGAAGAATCGGAAAAACTCACCATCATGTTGCCCGGCCAGCCTGATCGCGTTTACTGGCGCGGCGCTGTCTCGCCTGGCGACGGCTTCCTTCCTGCTGACATGCCCCAAGGTTTGCTCGTCGAGTCAACGCTTCCGAGCGGCCACCCCGAAGGTCTTCACGACGCCTTTGCCCGGCTCTATCGCGGGTTCGAGGCGAACGTGCGGCGCTGGCATATGGGTTCAGCCACCATCGACGATGGCTCTCTTTACGCAACCGTTGACGATGGCTGGATGGGCCTGGCCTTCATCGAATCCTGCGTCGAGAGCAGCGAGCGCGACGGCGCATGGGTCAGCATGCCCAAGGCGCTCTGATCTGATGATCGAGGCAACAAACGTATAGTCCGGAGAGTGTAAAACTTTCCGGCTCTTTTTTTATTTACTGCGGTTGACAAACGACTTAAAATAATGTATTAAAAGTGATATCAGTCTAGCCCGTTGAAATTTTGGCAAATGGAGGGAGGCCATGAAAGACATTTGCGTTTGGTACATAGTCCTGTCCCAACTAGTGTTTGGGTCTTTGTATATCTCCAAAATCTACAGGAGAAAAGCAAACCCAACACTGACCACCTGGATTCTTTTCCTTGCCGGTTGCGGTCCAAGTTCTATAACGTATTGGTTTGCTGAGGATTGGGACATCAAGTCCGGGATTCTAAACACAACTGACTTGGTGTACGTAACCGCAATTCTACTGGCAACGGTAATCTGGGGAAAGCGCGAAGACGAAGACAGATTTGGAACGCTGGAAAAGTGGTGCCTGGCAGGATCGCCGGTGGTCGTCTGTTATTGCATCATAACCGGCAGAACATGGAGCTCGAACATTCTGCTTCAAGGCCTTATGGTCGTCGCGTATGTCCCAATGCTCCAGAAGATGATTCGTAAAGGCAAGAACAGAGAGTCTTATTTCGGATGGCTCCCGGGTGTTTTCAACGGCCTGGCGGCGCTATATCCGGCCATTCATGAGGGAAACGCCTTGTCTGTGATTTACGCAGTTCGCTCTCTGGCGTCCTGCGTGTTAACCACAGTAATAATGGCGTATTACCAATTCCGGAAGTCCAAGAAGTAGGCTCTTGTGTCGAACGCAAGAGCTTTTTTTATTGCCTGCCTGCCGGTAGGCTGGAAAAAAAAGATAAAATGTGGCACTATATAAATATGCTAAAGATAATAGAAGGTTTTAAAAATTTTATATTGCGGGGAAATGCAGTTGACCTGGCTGTTGGAATTGTCATCGGCGCTTCGTTTGGAACAGTGGTCACAACTTTAGTAAAAGGCTTACTAACTCCGCTTATTGGGGCTATAGCAAAAGTCCCCGATTTTTCGGGATTATTTTTTACCCTGAACGGAAGTAAATTTATGTATGGTGAGTTTATAAATGCCTTAATATCATTTTTACTTGTTGCTGTGGCTGTTTATTTCTTCGTTGTACTTCCAATAAATTCGCTCATGAGCAGAATTAAAAAGAAAGAGTTGGCTGTGCCTACAACAAAGAAATGTCCGGAATGCTTGAGCGAAATCCCAATTAATGCAAAACGTTGCGCCCATTGCGGCCAGCCGGTGTTAAATTAAAATGTCTCTATCTATAGGAATTGTGGGCTTGCCGAATGTGGGCAAGTCGACATTATTTAAAACATTAACAAAAAAGGAGGTTTTAATTGCCAACTATCCTTTTGCTACAATTGACCCCAATGTTGGGGTTGTTTTGGTTCCCGACGAAAGAGTTGATAAACTTGCCGAGTTGTCAAAATCTAAAAAGAAAATTTATGCAACAGTAGACTTTGTGGACATTGCCGGCCTTGTGAAAGGCGCGGCAGAAGGTGAAGGTTTGGGAAATAAATTTTTGTCTCACATAAGAGAAGTTGATGCTGTTTTATATGTTTTGCGCGCTTTTAAAAAGTCGGATATTGTAAACACGCAGAACGAAGTTAACCCTCTGAAAGAAAAAGAAATTTTGGATGTGGAATTGATTTTGAAGGATTTGGAAACTATAAATAAACGAATTGATAGTTTGCAAGGTGATGTACGACAAAATAAAAAGGAAGCGGTTAAAGAAGATGCAACCCTAAAAAAAGCTAAAGATTTTTTAAGCCAAGAAAAAATATTATTCGAACAGGATTTTACCGATGACGAAAAAGAAATATTAAATGGTTTTCAGCTTTTAACTTTTAAACCAAGATTATATTTGTTAAACGGCAGTGAGGAGGAAGTCTCAGAAGAGGTTAAAAGTAAATTAAAAGATTATGTTATTGTGGATGTCCAATCGGAGTATGAAGCCGAGGGGATGACTAGCCAGGAGAGAAGAGAACTGGGGTTGCCGGAATTATCTGAAACAGATGTTTTAGTTAAAAAATCATATGAGCTTTTAAATTTGATAACTTTTTTAACCACCGGAGAAGACGAAACAAGAGCCTGGACAATAAAAAATGGCGACACAGCGCCCAAAGCCGGCGCGGCCATTCATACAGATTTTGAAAATAAATTTGTGAAAGCGGAAGTTGTTTTTTGGAGAGATTTAATTGATGTTGGCGGATACGCAAAAGCCCGCGAGCAAGGCAAGCTCCGCACCGAGGGTAAAGAGTACGTCGTCAAAGACGGCGATGTCATTGAGTTCAAACATGGGTAATTCGCTCGGCAATAAATTTTTCTCGGCTCCGGGTCCCTCCTTTGGAGTGAGCCAGCCATCGCCTCGAAAAGTTCATTGTCTCGCTCATTTATGGATTTTACTTTAGTAAATATTAAAGACAGTATTTCCGAGGTTGCAAGGCAAATCGGATATTTGATTATAGACACCCGAGAAAACGGAGAATACAATTTGGTCAGAAAAATTTATGCTGATCATTATCCAAGATTTCACATATATGCTCGGCAAGCAGGGGATAGATTAATTGTCAGCTTGCACCTAGACCAGAAAAAACCATCCTATGAAGGAAGTCATGCTCATGGGGGCGATTACGATGGCCCAGTGGTTGAAAATGAGGCAGAAAGAGTAAGAAGCGTATTATCAACTAAAGGAACAACCAAAAAAGTCGTTGATAATCCTGAATCACACGGTTCGGGCTGGGAAAACTAAATTATAATATATGCTAAAAATCTTATACGAGGATAATCATATAATTGCGGTTTATAAACCAGCTGGAGTTTTGACACAAGGCGACCGAAGCGGAGATTTGAGTTTGATGGATGATGTTAAAAAGTATTTAAAAGAAAGGTACAATAAGCCCGGAAATGTTTTCTTGGGGCTGGTGCACAGATTAGACAAGCCGGTGTCGGGGATTGTTTTGTTTGGAAAAACTTCAAAGGGCGCTTCAAGATTGTCAGAACAATTTAGAAATCATACAATTCAAAAAACTTATCACGCCATTGTTGTAGGCAAGCCGAAAGAAGAGAAGGGGAGTATAAAAGAAAAGGTAAATAAAATATCTTTTTTTGCCGAAGGGTTTACAAACAAAACAGACGAAGAGCTTTTAGCCGAAATTAAAAAAGCAACCAAAACAAGGACAGCAGAGCTTTCATGGGAAATTGTTAAGGTCGGGAAACCCTTCGACACGGCTCAGGGTAAAAGTGTTTACACACTTTTAAGAATATTACCTAAAACCGGCAGATTCCACCAAATAAGAATTCAAATGGCAAACATGGGTTGCCCGATTTTGGGCGACTCGAAGTATAGCAACCAAAAACCGATGTTCGACAATAGTATAGGCTTATCTGCCACAGCAATTTCGTTTAAACTGGCTGCCGAGGACAAGGTGATAAATTTGGAAATACCGTTACCAGAATCGTGGAAGATGTTTATTTAGTTATCCACAGTTTTGGGCGTGCAGGGTCTTGATTTACTTTCTGGTAGTTGGGATAATAAACGAATCTAATTAAAGGTCGAAAACCTTATAATTAATAAATAAAAAATCATATGACATTTTCAGACTGGTCACTAACAGTCATTCAGCCGTTTTTACAACAACTTATAACCTTTATAGGTAACTTGTTGTTAGCGGTAATCGTTTTCGTAATAGGCTATTTAATTGCCATTGGAATCGGAAAATTAATCGCCGAATTATTGAAGTCAGTAAAATTTAACAAACTATTTGAAAAGGAAGGATGGAGAAAAGCATTGCAGAGAGCCAACGTTGAGGTGAATCCTGCAGAGTTCATTGGAGTTATTTTCAAATGGGTTTTTGTTATTGTAGCTTTGCTTATAGCCGTAGACGTGCTTAAACTTACTGCATTCGCAGGATTTTTGACACAAGTTTTAGACTATATACCAAACGTAATTGTAGCAGTCCTGGTCTTTATCGTTGCCATCATTATTTCTGACATTGTAGAAAAAATTGTCAGAGCAACAGTAGAAAGATTGAAGGTTGGCTATGGTTATGTCGCAGCTTCAATAGTAAAATGGGCAATTTGGATTTTCACCTTCTTTTTGATTTTAGATCAGCTTCTTCCAACAAGTCTTTTGATTAAAACCCTTTACAGCTCAATCGTCTACGGAATAGTGGGCGCATTAGCATTGGGATTGGGTTTGGCAATTGGACTTGGCGGGAAAGATACTGCAGCTAAAGTCATTTCAGATATTTACCGAAAGATAGACGAGAGATAATTTATTTAGACATTTGATTGCCCGTTAAAGGGCTTAAGTGTAAATGCAAAAAGACGCGTACGTACCGCGCCTTTTTGTTTTGACCGGTTTGTGCTAAAATAATATAATTAAACTAAAATTTTAACATGTTTAAAGAAGGAACTGAACCAAACGCGCTGGGTGACGAGCCTAATGGTGCGCCAGTGATAAATCCTGATTCGCTTAGCAATAGAGCCGAAAGACTGGTTGTAGATTTTTTGAAGGGAAGCGATATTGGTTTTTCTAGTATAGAACTAACCTCAATATTCGATAGAAATGATAGAAACGGAATAGATGCAGTTGCCGAAATAACCGGCGGAGGAAAAATTGCGATAGATATTACTTTCAGCGGTGGAGAAAAATTAAAAGAGAAAGAGAAGCGCAATCTAACAACCCCTTGTGTTTTTTTGCATGACGAAAACGGCAAAGCAGTTGGTGATAGCATCCCTAGGGTGCTTATTAAGGAAAACAGCCAGGTTAACTGGACAACCTTAGCCAAAGAAGCTGATGAACGTGGGGGAGATTTAATTAGTGCAATGGGTGATGCAGTCGCAAAAAGAAAAAAGGTAGATCTTCTTCGGCAGATTGTAAAACAAATGACAGGTCTTTCAAGATATGATGACGAATACCGCAGAAAAGGCAGAACTGCTTTGCAAATATTCCAAGATAAGCTTGAGGAATTAGCTGCATAAAAAAAGCGGCTCCATCTTCTTTGCTGAAGTCGCTATGCCGCAAGGCGCAATTGTGCCTTGTAGAAACAGGGGGCCTTTTTCCGGCCGGGAACTTCAATGAAAACAAACTTGTCGTCCTCGGTTACCGGGCAGCGCACATTCCCGAAAGCCGTCACAAAGACGACGGCGACGGACTGTTTGTCTTTTCTCACGCCCAGTATGCCTGGGATTATTCTCCTCCTTCTGATAACCTTCATGGTTAAGGCGAATATTGCTTTAGATGCTCGCCTGCGCGGAGGAATATTTTTCATGGTCACCTCTCTTTCTGGCGTAATATTTGAAGCCCTTGCTAAAACGTTCTCAAACAGCTACTGATACTATACCAAATATATTTAAATACGTCAAAGCCTAATAATAAAATAGCGCGCCATCTTGCGCCTTTTTGTTTGTATTTTATTGTATGACAATACCGTTTCGATCATGAAAAGTGAACACCTTGACTACATATTTCGTTTAGCTTATAATAGAGCCGTCCTTTAGTGGCGTCCCTTAACAATATTGCGGAGAAGTGATTATGCACGCATCAGAAAAGAAGGTAGCGCGGTGTTACAGTCTGCTGGATCTGCACCGGGCAGCCGGGATGCTGGACCTCACAGAGGGACTTTATGGAGGAGACCCGCTCATGTCTTATGGAGAAGCACAGCAACAGCAAATCGCTGCGCTATTAGACCGGGTGCATTGCACCTCCGGTTCCTCTATACTGGACATTGGATGCGGGTACGGCACCTTAGTATCTGCCGCGAGGCGGCGCGCAGCGAGCGCAATTGGCGTGACCATCTCTCCCGAACAAAGGAAGTATTGCGTGGAGAGCGGGTTGGACGTCGAATTGCTCAACTACAGAAATGCCCTGGAGGTTCACCCCGATTGGCGTGGCAAGTTTTCGGGCATCATTGCGAACGGTTCGATGGAACATTTTGTGCAGCCGAAAGACGCACTTGCCTACAACCAAGACAAGTTGTATAGGGAGTTGTTTGATATTTGCCGTGCGTTGCTTCGGCCGGGTGGCCGTTTTGCCACCACCTGCATACACTTCATTCGCCGGCCAGACCCATGCGAAATTGTTCGTGGACCATGGGTTCACCCGCGGGGATCTGAGCTGTTCCACCTTTCTATGCTCATGCATATGGGTGGAGCGTTTTATCCATGCGGGGACCAACTGGAGCGTTGTGCGCAGCGATGCTTCACACTCCATGGACAAATGGAACACACCGAAGACTACCGGAGAACCTCAGAAGAGTGGCTACGGCAATGGAAGCGCGCCTTTCTCAAGCCGCGATTCTATGCAAAAGTGATTCCCGGTTTTCTACGCGGCCCGCGCAGTTTCGTGGACGGGTTCATCTGTCTTCTGGTCGCTCAGTCGTGGAACTGGCAATTCAGGCCGCCCGCCCCGACGAGACTGCTACATCAGACCTGGGTCAGATGCGATTAGTCCATCGCAAGACTCGAGTATGCAAGCTTAACACGCTTGCTTTTTTTTGTTAGTGATATTCTGTCCGTATTTTTGACGGTCGTCAAAAATACGGACATTCTATTGTGCGACAAATTAAATTTATATATTATTGAATGGGTTTGCGCATAAAACTATATATAAGCCGTGCAGGGTATTGACATGGATTTATTAATAGAATATAATGGGCATTACATGGTAAATAACTTATTAATAAATTTAAAAAAACGAAGCGGATAAAGATCTGAAATTTTGTTTTTTTCAGACACCGCTTAAAAGCGGTTTTTAATTTATTAAAGTTAGTGGAAGCGGGAACGTAATTTGAAAATTCAACCCTGTTAAATTCCTTTAATGGAAGATTGCCTACTAGCAATTTTTAACAGGTTCACTCAATTAATTTTAGACGTGGGGTCTTATTTAATTGAGTGAGGTAAATAAGCATACAAAATTAACCCAGTCAAATAATTTTTAAAACTCCCGTTTTAAAAATTAGCGCAAAGCGCTATTTGACCGGGTAAAGTTCAAGATACATAAAATCTGTATCTATTAGAAACTTACGCACTCTTTGCTGTCGCAAAAAGCGGCAAAGAGTAAAAGTGAAATCCAGAATATACTTAAAGATTAAGTATATCGAAGGATAGGTTATATGCGAATGGCGGATGCCTTGGGATATTGATGCTATGAAAGACGTGGCGTGCCTGCGATAAGCTTCGGGGAGCTGGCTAGCAAGCTTTGATCCGGAGATTTCTGAATGAGGAAACTCAATGCTGTTAATACGGCATTATGTGTAACGCAAGTTACATAAGCGAACCCGGTGAAGTAAAACATTTCAGTAGCCGGAGGAACAGAAAACAATGAAAATTTATATTCTCTGCGTTGTCTACCCCTTTTGGGGTGGGACGATATGTACGTAGGGATTATGAATTTTCGCATTCCCTTAGTAGTGGCGAGCGAAAAGGGAACAGCCTAAACCAATTTTTATAATTGGGGTTGCAAGGGTTTAACGTCGGGAGCATCTTATTGTTATGCCGAGCGAAAGCGAGGTACGACAGTAAGATGAATACCGAGGGAGAGCATTTAGGTAAAGTTTTAAAAGAAGCACCCTGGAAAGGGGTACCATAGAGGGTAATAGTCCCGTACTTAAAAAAACATTTACGCTCCTTGTTAGATTTCTTAAGTACTGTCGGGCATGACAACCTGGCAGGAATCAGGCCGAACTATCGGCCAAGGCTAAATAATCAATATCACCGATAGTGAACCAGTACCGTGAGGGAAAGGTGAAAAGTAGGGGGTTGACCCCGGTGAAATAGTACCTGAAACCATTTGCTTACAAAGAGTCGGAGCCTTAATATCCGCAAGGGTATTTGGGTGACGGCGTGCTTTTTGCAGAACGAGCCAACGAGTTTGAATATTCAATAGTCTAAGCCCTTATGGGGCGCAGGCATAGCGAAAGCGAGTGTTAATAGCGCGAAAAATTATATTGAATGTTCAAGACCCGAAGCCAGACGAGCTTACCTTGAGCAGGATGAACCCTGATGAAAATTGGGGGGAGGTCCGAACTAGTGAGGCGTGCAATCCTCTTGGATGACTTGAGGTAAGGAGTGAAAAGCTAATCGAGTTTGGTAATAGCTGGTTCTTCCCGAAACAGCTTTAGGGCTGGCGTCTTGAGCCAAAATATAGGGGTAGAGCACTAAATAGAATTCCTTGGAGTTTCTCCAGGTATTCTAATTAAACTCCGAATACTATATTTTTTGTCAAGGCAGTAAGAACGCGGGGGCTAAGCTCCGCGCTCAAAAGAGAAACAGCTCAGATCATAGTCTAAGGTCCCTAAATTAAACTAAGTATTATTAAGGAGGTATTTTGCCCTCGACAGGCAGGAAGTTAGCTTAGAGGTAGCTATCTTTTAAAGAGTGTGTAACAACTCACTGCCCAAACTTCCCGGATTTCCGGGAGGAGGGGCGAATTGCGCCAAAGATTTCCGGGATTTAAGTTTAATACCGAAGACATGGATTTATCCTATTTATAGGACAAGTGGTAGGGAAGCATTCCTAGTGCATTGAAGCAGACGGGTAACCAACTGTGGAGCGCTAGGAAGAGAGAATGTTGGCCTGAGTAACCGCATTGCAGGTGAAAGCCCTGCACACCGAAAGTCCAAGGTTTCCTTGGCAATGGTATTCAACCAAGGGTTAGGCGATCCTAAGGTAAACCCGAAAGGGTTAGCTGATGGGCAGTCGATTAATATTTCGACCCTTCTTTGTTTCTTCAATATGGTGCGGAATTTAGTAAGTAAGGCGGTTTATTGGATTATCGTCGCCGGCGGGACGCAAGAACCGCAAGCGGGAAGTCGTGTTTACACGGCGAACCTTACTGAGCAAGTTCCCGAGAAAAGCCGTATTTAAATAAAGCAAAGAAACCGTACCGCAAACCGACACAGGTGGACAAGCGTAAGTATGCTAAGGTGAACGGGTGAGACCTCGTTAAGGAACTAGGCAAACAAGTGGCCGTAAGTTCGCAATATGGCCTGCCCCTGTCGCAAGACTAGGGGCTGCAACAAACGTATTTCAAGCGACTGTTTATCAAAAACACAACTCTGTGCTAACTCGTAAGAGGATGTATACAGGGTGAAGCCTGACCAGTGTTGGAATGTTAAGTTTGGGGGTCCAAGCCGCAAGGTTTGGGCTCACTGAATGAAGCACCAATGAACGTCGGCGATAACTATAATCGTCCAAAGGTAGCGTAATCCCTTGCCGGGTAAGTTCCGGCCCGCATGAATGGCCTAACGACTTGAAAACTGTCTCAACGAGGCGCCCGGTGAAAATGCAATAACAGTGAAGATGCTGTTTACCTGCAGCTAGACGGAAAGACCCCGGAAGCTTTACTGTATTTTGATATTGGTTATTGATTTCTGATACGTAGC
>Ga0247841_10008025_pt1 | contig 15373 bp, 13 predicted proteins | sample LaCruzMarch2015__2_FD_192410 | JGI IMG/M metagenome (GOLD analysis project Ga0247841, IMG submission 192410) | Freshwater microbial communities from meromictic Lake La Cruz, Castile-La Mancha, Spain - LaCruzMarch2015_18m | ecosystem: Environmental > Aquatic > Freshwater > Lake | place: Spain...
CTAACCAGCGCCGGATGATGTGTAAGGCAGTCATTCGCAACAGGATATTGCAGGTGTTCCTGAAAAAAAACGGAACCCATTGCCAGGGGCGCATTTACATGGTCGTCAGGCCTCCGGGACCACCCATATGGCGTGGAATGAATGTCTTCCGAAGTCGGATTGCATACCTGAAAACCTGCCCTTATGGAGCAGAGATGGCGGAGCTTAGCCTGAAGTAAATTGAAAATCAAAAACAGAAATGAATCACCAATATTGGACAAGCGTTACAAATCCGAAATCCGGAGTATGAAATTTAAATTGGTAAATCATAGATCATAATTTGAAACTGACTAAACACATATTCCTGCGTCTGCTGCTGGTAGCAATACCACTGCTGCTGGCTTTGGCTCCTGCCACGGCCCAGAATATTGTGTATGCTGGTCAGACAAATGATTTAAAAGTAGTTGAAATATCAGGCGATACCTATGTTTGGGAGCTTTACAAGGATGTTGAAGGTGTCAATTTTGCAACCGTTCCGGGCAATTGCCCGGTAGGCGAAGCTTACTTCACCGGCATCTCAACCGGCGACAGCGTAAATGTTATGTGGACTACACCGGGGATATATTTCTTCAAGGTTACAGCCTACAGGGCAAACTGTACGATGAATATCAAGATTGGCAAGATGACAGTAATTGGTGAAATGCCACTGGCGGTCATTGATCCTCCTCCGCCAATTTGTGTTGGCGATTCGGCGCACCTCACCATATCGTTGTCCGGGACCGGACCATGGAGCATCACCCTCACCGACGGGAGTAACGATTTTGTTTTTGACGGAATCATAACAATTCCGTTTAGCCTCACAGTTCCAGTGATCCCAAGAATAACGACAACCTACTGGATCAGGGAGGTAACCGATGCTAATGGCACGCATACAACACCATCTGCGCCAGTGGTTCAGGTGGTGAATCAAAAACCTGTCAATTCGCGCATATATCAGTATGAACCAGTAGTTAAAAAATAAAATGAAAAAAGGGCTCCGATACATATTGTTGATCATTCTGCTTGCAGTTGCTTCCGGGGCAGCCAGCCAGGCATATGTCATCGACAGTGTGTGCCTGGGAGTTGAACGGCACTATCGAATCGACGGTGAAACCGGCTCAATATACAGGTGGACCGTGACCGATCCGCAGGGTGCAATAATTCCATTGCCCGAAACCGCTGATACTGTTACCATCACCTGGAACATGGGTGCCGGAGAATTTATCCTGTCTGTGGTGCAAACCAGCATTTATGGCTGCGACACGCTTGAACTGGGAAGCATTCAGGTGTTTGAATTGCCACTCGTCAATGCCGGCAGCAATATGACGATTTGTGCCGATGGAACTGTCCTGCTTGCTGAGGCTTCTGCCGCCAACTATAGCAGCCTGTTGTGGACAACGTCAGGTGATGGCAATTTCGATAATAATTTCATCCTGCATCCAACATATATTCCGGGACCAGGTGATTTGCTTGCCGGAAGTGTGGTGCTGACCATAACCGCGACAGGGACTGGCAGAGAAGGAGCCTGCCCGCCTGCTGAATCTTCGATTACTGCTATGCTGGTTCCGGTCATTTCACCAGTAATTGTCATCGAGGGAGCCCCGACAACCATCTGTGCCGGGTCAACGGTGAACTTTACATCAAATGTTTCCGGCGAAGGCTCAACTCCTGCATATCAGTGGCGGGTTAATGATATTCCGGTAACGGGTGCAAGCAGTGCAACCTGGTCGAGCAGTTCTCTTGTCAATAACGATGTGGTAAGGTGTGTGCTTACCTCAAGTGAATCCTGCGCAAATCCTGCAACAGCCACTTCCAACGAAGTTATCATCACCGTGACCCCTTTTATCGTTCCAACTATTGTAATTACCGGTAATCCAACCACGATTTGTACAGGTATGACGGTTAACTTTACCTCTGTAGTTTCGGGAGAAGGCTTAAATCCTTCATACCAGTGGATGATGAACGGGCTGCAGGTGACTGGCGCCAACAGCGCTATCTGGTCGAGCAGTACCCTGGCTGATAACGATGTGGTAAGTTGCGTGCTCACGTCAAGTGAGACTTGTGCCAATCCTTCAACCGCCAACTCTAACGAAATTTCCATAACGGTTACACCGTTTATTCTTCCCACCATTGTGATTACGGGGAATCCGACTACGATCTGTGCAGGTTCCATGGTTAACTTTACTTCCGTAGTTACCGGACAAGGCTCAACACCTGTTTACCAGTGGTTTGTCAACAGTATACCGGTAGCGGGAGCCAGCAGTACTTCTTATTCCAGCAGTACACTGGCCAATAATGATGCAGTAAGCTGTGAACTAACTTCAAATGAAACCTGCGCCAATCCTGTAACAGCGATCTCCAACGAGATCATCATCACAGTAAACCCTGTCACTGTTCCAACCATTGTCATCGGGGCAGATCACAATCCTATCTGTGCCGGAACCCTTGTGACTTTCACATCTGTCGTTTCAAACCAGGGAAGTAACCCGATCTATCAATGGAGAAAGAATGGAATCGTTGTCGGGGAGAACAGTCCGACCTATACCGACAATATCCTGGAAAATAATGATGCAATCAGCTGCACGCTATTTTCTGATGAAAGCTGCGCAAATCCATCAGCTGTTACATCCATCCCGATAATAATGACGGTGAATCCCATCGTTAATCCAACGATAACAATCACTGCCGATCATAACCCGGTTTGTCCCGGGACGCTGGTAACCTTTACCACCAGCGTGACCAATGAGGGCATTAGTCCATTCTACAGGTGGAGAAAGAATGGCATTATTGTAGGAGCCAACAGCCCGTCATATGCCGACAATACTATATTAAACAATGATGTGATTTCTTGTACATTGATATCCAGTGAAGCTTGTGCTGATCCCGACTCGGTTACCTCGAACACAGTCATGATGGTAAGTCCGCCGCTAACACCAACCATCGTAATTGCGGCTGATAAGAATCCTATTTGCCAAGGAACTTTAGTCACTTTCACTGCGGCTATAACAAACGGTGGGTTGAGCCCCATATACCAATGGAAAAAGAATGGCATCAATGTGGGGACTAGTGATTCGGTGTACCTCGACAGCGCCCTTGCCAACAACGATATTATTGCGTGCCGGCTGTGGTCAAGTGAACGTTGCATTGATTCGGTATACGTTACATCCAATATCATTGAAATGATTGTAAACCCGCCATTGGTCCCGGCTATATCCATTAATTACGATCATAATCCATCATGTTCCGGCGCTTTGGTAACTTTCACCTCAAGCGCCGTTAACTCCGGTTTTAATCCTGTTTACCGGTGGAGGAAGAACGGGACAGAGGTGGGGACAAACAACCCAATCTATACCGACAGCACAATTGTTAACAATGATTTGATCACCTGTACACTTTTTTCATCAGAAACCTGTGCAAAGCCTGATTCAGCGGTATCAAATAGTATTGTTATGGTAGTCAGTCCGGCCATGACGGCCTTAATCAATGAACACACCGATATCCTGTGCTATGGAGATCCCAATGGAAGCGCCAGCGTTACAGTTACAGGTGGAATCCCGGATTACAACTATTTATGGAGCGCTGTGCCGGTTCAGACAACTCAAATTGCAACAAATCTGACCCCTGGCATCTATAATGTAACTGTGACTGACCTTATTGGTTGTACCGCTGTAGATAGTATTGTTATTGCCGGTCCTGCCCAACCGTTAACCGTTATTGCCACCAGTACCGATGTAAACTGCGTGGATGCCAACAATGGCATGGCCATGGCGATGGCATCAGGTGGAACTCCCGGATATACCTACCGTTGGAATGATCCGATGTTGCAAGTTAACGATACCGCCATCAACCTGGTTCCCGGGACCTATATTGTCATTGTAACCGATACCAACCAATGTACAGAAACTGCAACGGTTGGTATTAGCGAACCCGTTACCCGCGAGCCTAAGATTACGATATCCATTGATAATGAACCGGTATGCCGGAAATCACTCGTACATTTTACGTCGAACGTTGTTTACCCGGGCTCAAATCCTTTATATCAGTGGACAAAGAACGGGGTGAACGTCGGAACCAATGATTCGGTTTACTCAGATAGTACCCTTACTAACAGCGATGTGATCAACTGTATATTCACCTCAAGTGAACCTTGCGCAATACCAGCCACAAAGATTTCAAACGGTATTCAGATCAATGTAAAGGAACCGCCGATTGCAGCATTCTCAATTAATGAAATCCCCGACGACATTATCGGAAATATCCAATTGGACAACAATTCATCAGGCGCCGCTTCCTACTTTTGGGACTTTGGGAACGGACAAAATTCCAATGAGGAAAACCCGACAGTTTCCTATTTCCGTGATGGGAATTTCTTAATTAAGCTCATAGCCTACAGCGTTGATTTTTGCACAGATACGGCTACGAATAAATTTCAACTGGATTTCTATGGGCTCTACATTCCGAATGCTTTTGCACCGCAAAGCAGTTCGTCACCTGCAAATGTATTCAAGCCTGTTGGCACAAATCTCAAACAGTACAGGATCGAGGTATACGACAGTTGGGGAAACCTTATGTGGGAATCAAATGCGCTTGACAGCGAAGGAAGTCCAAGCGAAGCGTGGGATGGAAAATACAGACAAGAATTGATGCCGCAAGGCGCCTATATGTGGAAGGTCAATGCAATATTCAATGATAATACCATATGGCAGGGATGCGATATTGGTAAAGGGAGAGGTAAAACCATTGGCACAGTTACATTAATCAGGTAATCAAAAAACATGACAACAATGAAAAAGATCTTACAAATTCCAGCCATTCTAAGTCTTGGACTTTTTCTTTTAATGTCATCAGCCCGGGGGCAGGATCCCAATTATTCCCAGTGGCTGAATGCCCCGATATATTATAATCCGGCTTTCACCGGATTAAATACAGGCCTCAGGGCCAGGTTCTCGGCGAGAGATCAGTGGCCAAACCTACCGGTTGATTTCCGTACGTGCTATTTTTCGCTTGATATGGGCGACAGGAATTTACCGGGATCGGGAGGAATCGGGTTGCTTGTAAACCGCGACAACGAGGGGATCGGGTTTATCCGCAATCTCTCCGTCGGGTTGTCCCTTTCAGTGCGAATTCCTCTTGCCCGAAACCTCATTTGCCAGGTTGGTGTTAAAGGTTCACTTGTACAAAAATGGCTCGAATGGAACGATTTCGTGTTCAGCGACCAGCTGAATGCCAAATATGGGAATATATATAATTCAAGTCTCAGTCCGCCCGACGATGAGCAACGGTTTTTTCCCGACTTTGGAGTTGGGGGGCTGCTTCAGTTCATGAATCAGGAAGGGAACATTACCGGAACTGCGGGTTTTGCAGCCGATCATCTTTTCCAGCCCGATGAATCGTTCCTTTCCGTTGCGAAAATGCCTCTGCCCAGAAAATATGTTGCTCATCTTGATCTTATATTTTCTATGGGTGATGGTCCTAATTCCAGTCAAAATCCAGCCAGGGGTTTTTATGATCCGTTACGCATCAATCCTGGAATAATTTATCAGAACCAGAACGGCATGAGTACGATCCAGGCTGGGGTGAACATGCTTAAATACAATATCTACCTTGGTGGGTATTTCAAGGCTACAACCGTCAATGAACCCGCCACTTCTCTGATGTTAATAGCAGGTTACCGCTATATCATGGGTGATAATGTGAACCTGAAATTCATGTACAGTTATGACATCCAGGTTTCGAAGAACCTTCAAGGCACTGGTGGGGCTCATGAGATCAGCCTGATCCTCGAATTTCGCGGAATAAAGATCAATAGCCCGAACCGTTTCAGCACCTGCTCATCCGAGAGCGGTCCTGACCGGAAAAAATCCTATCTGGAATGCAGTCCGTTTTAAGTCACGACCGACTGCCTCTTATCAGGGTTTTCAATATTTTAGTAAATTGCATTTTTTCTGCAAATTTATTTTTATTACTTCTAATGTTTGCATGCTATGGCAATTGCATACAGTTTCAAAAATGATACAAATCTCCTAAGCGTTAAAGCAATTGGGAAAGACGATAACATTGAACAGGTAAAAGAGTATGGGATGGCAATTATCCGGGCTGCGGTATCATCCGGTTGCACCAGGATAACTGATTTTACACCATCCTGTCTTCCTTAATGAAAAATTACATAATACGATTAGAAATGCATTCCTGAAGAATGACAGCTATTAGCAGAGGAAGCAATTCCGATAATAAGAAATACAATACTTAAAGCGACACCGATAACCCCAAGAACCAAACTGGCCTTTGCCAATCCTATCCCTTTATATTGCACTGGATATTTACGAATTTTCCGAAGACTTCTTGTCCCTAGTATCAAGCCTGTAATTGCAAAAGGAATCCCGAAAATGGGAACCAAACCCAACAAGGAGGATGTAAAACCAATCACTGCAAGCGGTTCTGTTTTTCGTTGATCAGGAAGGATTGAATCAACCTGTTCCATCATAACGCCCCTGACAACATCCGGCTCCGTGATTATCCGATACATCAAGGTGTCGTTGGATTGGGAGATGATATTTGCTGCCTTGGTCTGTCCGTTTTTAAATTTAATGATCTTAACATCGGAAACAACTTGATTCCCCGATCTGGTTTCTTTTGGTTTGTCGTTTTTGATTGAATCGGGTAACAGTTGATGAAAGTTTAATCCATCATTTTGTTGAGCCGAAAACTTCAACTCATTTAGTAAAACAAAGTCAGGCCCCTTCAGCGAAAATAAAACTGGTTCATTTGATACTGATGCAATCAGGCTCAGAGCATCGGTTGACGGAATTTGTGCGGCAGGCGTCGTTTTCTGATTTTTTGGAGATTTTCCTTTTGCATACTTTATTCGTTCGGCTCGATAATAATTGGTATAAGTTACTTTGCCATTTTTAACCTGCCGGGTAGTGGAGGGGAACTGCGACTTTTGACAGGCATTGTTTACCAGAAACAGTATAATAAAAAGGAGATAACTTTTTTTCATTCGTTTTGCAATTTTATTGCGAATATATGGCAGTGAACAGGGGAATAATAATTGGTTTTTACGACAGCCATTTATTTCTTTGCAAAAAAACCAAAATAAGCATGCAGGATGAGTAAGCTCTGGTAAATAATGCAAAACAAGACCAGGGGTCACTATGCTTTTTTGCATAGATTAAGAAATGAATTTTTCTGCCTCTATTTTTCTGCTTTATGAATTTTCCCACTTTTACCGCCCTTTCACCCGTCACCCGAACAAAATAAACCCCGATTTTCAATTCCCTAATATCAATGGTGGTGGTTGGCGCGGTTATTTTCTGGTTGCATTAATTGCTGACCGCCGAGTTTAAAAATGCCCGAGTGAACATCCGTGTATAGCGGATGAAAATGCAGAGGCTAACGCGACAAAAAAAACAATGGTAAAAATAATGTTACAGGTTAATGCTACAATCCCAATTATTACAGAGGCTTTAGCAATCCTTTTCCTTTTAATATTTGTCAGGTTTTTTCCTATTCTGCGAAGATTTTTTACTCCAAATGTGATCCCTATTATGGCGAATGGAATACCAATAACTGGAATAAATCCCATCAAAGAAAATATTAAACCCTTCTTTTCGGCATTTGTCGCTTTTTCTTTAGGAATGTCTTCCCGCTGCTTAAATGAATATGAGGTGTCAGTCAGGATAGTGTCAACTTCAGCCAGCATAACAAATTTTGTCTTTTTTGGTTCAGATATTAAGTGATAGTACAGCCCGTCGTGAGAGTGGGAAATAATCCTGACTGTGTCTTCATTTCCGTTTTTAAATTTTATTATGTGAGTATACGAGGGATCAAACATCAAATTTTTGTTTGGCGTCTTATTTTTAATAGTATCTGCGATTGAATCCTTAATGGTCTCACTGACATAGTCATTATTTGGACTTTTCTTACTCCTATCTGAATTAATCAGATTTATATTCATTATATCAATGATTGGTTCATTTGAAGCGCTGGCAAGAAGATCGGTTGAATTTGTTATCGGGTTTTTATTGTCCTGTGTGATTTCAAGTTCAGGCAGGTTCTGCATTTCTATTCTTTCAACAGCAGTGGAAATATTATGAGCAACTGGTTTTTTTATATTGCTTTTATGCGGTTTACCTTTTGATGATTTGTTTCTTTCCACAGAATGATGATTGGTATATTCAGCTTTTGCCCTGACTGAATCCTGAATGATGGTGTCAATCTGCTCCATCATTACACCCCACACAATATTGGGTTCCGTGATTAAACTGTACATCACAGTATCTTTTGATTGGGAAATGATTTTTACTGTTTTTGTCTCTCCGTTTTTATATTTTATTACCTGCCTGTTGAAACGGTCATCGGCTGTTCCTTTATCCTGCGATTTACTTTTTGCAGTATCTGGGGAAGAGTTGCCAAAATTCGACTCATTATGTTTCATTGGTGATAAATTCACCTCTTCTTGCGATACAAACCGGTTCTCATTCATCGAAAGGATCACGGGTTCATTTGTGGCTGATGCGATCAGGTTCTCGGCATCGGATGTCGGAATTTGTGCGGCAGGAGCCGGTATCTGATTTTTTGGAGAATGTACTTTTGCAAACTTTATCCTCTCAGAGTGATAATGATTGGTATAACTTACTTTGCCATTTTTCATATGCCGTGTAGAGGTAGAGAACTGTGTCTTTTGACAGGCGCTACTTACCAGAAACAGTGCAAGCAATAAGATGTAAAACTTTTTCATAATATTACTGTTTTAAGTAATAACGATATCATTGCTTAATGAACTTCCCTACCTGCACCGCCCTTTCACTCGTCACCCGAACAAAATAAATCCCGCTGGGCAGGCTGATGATGTCAAGTTGGGTTTTGGGTTCGGTGATTTGGCGGGTGATGATTTGCTGACCGTCGAGGTTTATTATGGATAATTCGCTGTGATTTTGGTTCTCTGATGTTTCGATGCAGATTTCATCGAAGAATGGATTGGGATACAAAAACAAGGGAGATTGCTGTAGATCATTAATCCCATCTTGATAATCATATTTCATAACAGTAACGCCTAAGGAATTCTCCCCATCCTGATATGCTACATAGGGTTTACCGGTTTGATTAAAGGCTAGACTTAGGAAACCAGCCTCCCCACTTGAGAAACCTTTGTTTCCGACATTCACCCAATTGGTCCCATCATATTTCTTTACCTCGGCCTTCCCATAATAATCTTCCTCATCCTCATATGCAACATAAGGTTGACCATCAGGACTGAAAGCAAGGCTAGTATAGATTGCTAAGCCTGTTGAGAAACCTGCATTTCCAACATTTATCCAATGGGTTCCGTCATATTTCATAACAGAGGCTTTATCGGCATATGCAAAATCCTGATAAGCAATGTAAGGTACTCCTGATGGGCTAAACGCAAGACTAAGAAATTGAGCTCCTCCTGCTGAAAATCCAACATTTCCGACATTCTGCCACAGATTATCCAATGGGAAAGATTCAGAGTAGTTAAACTGAGCGCTGGCAAATACAGGAAGTAATAAAGTAAAAATGTAGACGAGTTTTTTCATGATGGACAGAGTTTTAATCGTGTTGGTATGTAAATTCGCCACAATATAAGCGTTATTCACGTAGAATTGTATTCTGTAAGCAATATTCACGCATCGTATGAGTTTTTCACTTAAATTTGTCGTAAGTAATTTTCACGAACAATGAAGAATATTAAGGATATTTCACAGGAAATAAGTACTTTTCACGGTCGAACAGCGCCCGAACAAGGAAAGTTAGTCGGGTATGGGGCTATAATCGATGCCCTCAAACTCCCCACACCCATCCCATTTACATTGGCGCTGATAAGCAAAAAGCGCAGACAGTATGCGATGGACGGATGGCTTGTTTTAACACCAAGGCACCAGCCCGACGATAACCTTTATGCACATCTTGTTTTCGCATTAAAATATGAGGGGGTCAACCTGCTTCTTTTTAAAAAGCTTTTTGAGAAGCTTCCATCCCGTGATGTTGAAGATTGGATCATGAAAGAGCCGCAGAGCCTGTATGGTCGCAGAATCTGGTTTCTTTATGAATGGCTGATGCAAAAGTCATTAAAAGTTCCCGATTTGCGAGAGGGAAATTATATACCCCTGATAGATGAAAAACAACAATATGCGAGTCCGAAAAGTATCAATTCAAGCAGACATCGCATTAAAAACAATCTGACAGGGAATGTTAACTATTGTCCGCTCATTCGCAAAACCGCCAGAATTGAGCGTTATATTTCAGAAAACCTTGCCGATAAAACCAGTGTTGCAATCAGTGGCGTGCATAAAGATATATTATTACGTATGTCGGCATTCCTGTTACTGAAAGATTCAAAAGCATCCTTTACGATTGAAGGCGAAAATCCCACCCAAAACAGGGCTGTTCGGTGGGGTAAAGCAATCGGTCAGGCTGGAAGTAAACCTCTTTGCAAAGAAGAACTGCTCAGGTTACAACAAATAGTAATTGATGATAACCGATTTGTTCAAATGGGGTATCGTACCGAAGGTGGTTTTATTGGCGAACACGACCGCAATACGGGCGAGCCTATTCCCGAACATATCTCTGCCCGATGGCAGGATATTGAAAACCTGATGGGGGGATTGCTGGAATCTGCCAAGCAAATGGAATCTTCATCCTTCAATCCAGTTTTAACGGCAGCGTTAATAGCCTTTGGTTTCGTATTTATTCATCCATTTGTTGATGGTAATGGAAGACTGCACCGCTATTTGATTCATCACATATTGACAACGATGAAATTTACGCCGCAAGGCATTATTTTTCCCGTGTCTGCTGCTATTTTAGAACACATTTCAGATTACCGAAAAGTGTTGGAAAAGTATTCGCATCCAATCCTTGATTTTATTCAATGGAAGAAGACACCAAAAAACAACGTGGAAGTTCTGAACGACACCATGGACTACTATCGGTATTTTGATGCCACGATACAAACTGAATTTCTGTTTGAATGCGTTGATTATACGATCCATACCATCATACCTGATGAAGTATCCTATCTGCAAAAGTACGACGCAATGAAAGGTTGGCTTGACGATCGTTTTCAGATGCCAGATAAAACTATTGCGCTGTTAATAAGATTTTTGGCGCAAAACAATGGTAAACTCTCCCAGAGAGCCAAAGAAAAAGAGTTTGCCGCCATCACTGAGAAAGAAGTTGAGCAAATCGAAGAAGTGTATAAGGAGTTTTTTTAATGGCTCCTGCTCAACCGCAAACCAAGGGTTTATCCCTCCCAAACTTACCGAGATCATCCCCAGTCTGTTATCGCCGCCTAAGCAACCAAGAATTTCGGCTCACCGAGCAGGAAAACCGTCAAATAGTCGGATTTTGTAAGTTTCGACGACAAACCTTACTCCGTAAATCTTAGGGTATAAAAAAAGTCAGCTAACTTGCTGACTTTCAGAGTAGCGGGGACAGGATTCGAACCTATGACCTTTGGGTTATGAGCCCAACGAGCTACCACTGCTCCACCCCGCAGTATATTTTTACGTACCTTTGTACTTTGTTTCGCGGTGCAAAGATAGTATTTGTTTCCGTGTTATCCAACATCTAATAAAAAATATGTCACATAAAGCCGGATTTGTTTCCATCATAGGTTATCCGAATGTTGGGAAATCCACCCTCATGAATGCTTTGCTTGGTGAAAAGTTGTCAATTATCACACCTAAGGCTCAGACAACCCGACACCGGATCATGGGAATCTTCAGTGGTGATGATTACCAGGTTGTTTATTCTGACACCCCTGGTGTGATCAAACCACATTATAAACTTCACAGAGCGCTGATGTCGGCCGTGTTTGCCTCTCTCGACGATGCCGATGTGATTCTGCTCGTCACTGAACCGGGCAATGATTTTAAACAGGAGGATATACTTCAAAAACTACAGCTTGCTTCAGTGCCAGTGATTGTGGTCGTTAATAAAATCGACCTTGGTAATATGGATGTCCTGGAAACTGAGGTGGCAAAATGGATGAAATCACTTGAAAAAGCAACGGTGCTGCCTGTTTCAGCACTGCACAAACTTAATCTTGACCAGGTTTTCAAGGCTATTCTGCACCATTTACCGGAATCGCCGGCATTTTACCCCAAGGATGAACTGACCGACCGCAGTCAGCGTTTCTTTGTCTCGGAGATCATCAGGGAGAAAATTTTGCTGAACTTTTCACAGGAGGTTCCCTATTCGACAGAGGTAGCTGTTGAATCCTTCAAGGAGGAGGATCATCTTACGCGGATCACGGCAACCATATTTGTAGCCCGGGAAACACAGAAGGGCATCCTTCTTGGTCACCAGGGATCAGCCATTAAAAAACTGGGCACCGACGCAAGGAGGGATATCGAAGCATTCCTGGATAAGCACATTTTTTTGGAATTGCGTGTGAAGGTTGCAAAAGACTGGCGCGAAGATGACCGGGCGCTGAAAAGATTCGGGTACTCGGTTGAGTAACAAGGGAACAGGGTGACCAATGACCAATGACCAAGGACTAATGACCAATGACCAATGACTAATGACCAAGGACCAATGACTAATGACCAATGACGGACGAATGAATATTAAAGTATCACATCAGCACATTAACACATTACCACATTAACACATTAACACATTACCACATTACCACATTAACACATTAACACATTACCACATTACCACATTACCACATTACCACATTACCACATTACCACATTACCACATTACCACATTAACACATCAACACATCAGCACATTAGCACATTAGCACATTGAAATTATGACAAATATAATCGCAATCGTTGGCCGCCCGAATGTCGGAAAATCCACATTATTTAACCGTTTGTGCGGAGGGCGTGAGGCCATCGTTGACCCAACCAGCGGGGTCACCCGCGACCGGCATTATGGACATGGAGACTGGAATGGAAAATATTATTCGGTTATTGACACCGGAGGATACGTTCATCAGTCGGGCGATGTTTTTGAAGATGAAATTAAGAAGCAGGTAAAACTGGCTATTGACGAATCAGATGTTATCCTTTTCATGGTTGATGCCAAGGAGGGACTTACGGCTATGGATGATGATGTGGCTAAAATGCTGAGGAGATCGAAAAAGCGGGTCCTCTTGATTGCCAATAAAGTCGATAGTTATAAGATGGTCGATGATATTCACGAATTTCACGGGCTGGGACTCGGGGAAATCTATTCGATTGCTGCAACCAGTGGCAGCGGCACCGGGGATTTAATGGACGATGTAGTTCGTGATTTCCAGGATCCGGAAACGACCGAGAATAATCAAAACATGCTGGATAACCTGCCTAAAATTGCCATTGTGGGACGTCCGAATGCCGGAAAATCATCTCTTGTGAATATGTTGCTTGGTAACGAGCGGAATATCGTTACTCCTGTACCAGGAACTACGCGTGATTCAATCCATACGCATTACCAGTATTTCGGGCTCGATTTTAATCTTATCGACACAGCCGGAATCAGAAAAAAGGCCAAGGTGACCGAAAATATTGAGTTTTATTCGGTGATGCGCGCTATCCGCTCCATTGAAAGCAGCGATGTGTGTATCCTGATGGTGGATGCAGAACGTGGATTTGAGGCGCAGGATCTGAATATTTATTCGCTCATCGAAAAAAACCATAAGGGTGTGGTCATCGTGGTCAACAAATGGGACCTGGTGGAAAAGGAGACCAATACCCATAAGGCCTTTGAGGAGAATATCAGGGATCAGATCAAGCCATTTGTTGATGTTCCAATTGTTTTCACTTCCGTGGTTACCAAACAACGTATTTTCAAGACGGTTGAAACAGCCATCCAGGTATTCAAAAACCGCTCGAAGAAAATCGGAACCTCTGCCTTGAATGATTTCATACTCCCGATCATCCAGGATATGCCACCACCCGTAACAAAGGGGAAATATGTACGGATAAAATATGCCATGCAGCTTCCGACTGTTTTTCCATCGTTTGCATTTTTCTGCAACCATCCGCAATACTTAAAGGAGCCCTACAAACGTTTTATTGAGAATAAACTACGGGAACAGTTCGATTTCAACGGTGTTCCGATGGAGATTTATTTCAGGCAAAAATAAGTCGATGGAGAAGGGTATCCGGATCGATAAATGGCTTTGGGCTGTAAGGATTTTTAAAACACGCAGCCTGGCGTCGGAGGCCTGCAGATCGGGCAAGGTGAAAATCCTGGGCCAGGTTATCAAACCATCGCATGAGGTAAAAAACGGGGAGGTCATTGCCATTGCCTTTCCACCGATTGTGAAGATTGTGAAGGTGATCGAACTCACCGCTAACCGGATGTCGGCCAAATTAGCGCCGGGTTTTATGGAAGATTTAACCCCGGAGTCGGAATATCAAAAGCTCAAACACGACCATCCGCTGAATTTTGAATTCCGCGAGAGGGGAATCGGACGCCCAACCAAGCGGGAACGGCGCGAAATAGAATTTCTCAAAGTGTATCTCGGCGAATGAAACGCGACCGGCAACCAGAACTCATCGACCTGGCCTTCGAAGGCAGGAATAAGGATTACGGGGCCTATGAACTTCGGGTGAAATATCCCCGGTATTTGCTAATATCTGTCATTGCAGGAATTATCAGTGTATCCCTCTTTTTTATTATCCCGTGGTTATATTATTATTTTGAACCTGTTCCTCTGATCGAAGGAGAGTTGATGTACGAAGTGGAATATTATACGATGAGCGCCCCGCCTGATGATGAGATGAACAAGCTGGCACAGGCCCTTTCGAAGCCATTGCCGGAATTGGAGCAGGTTCCGGTAGTTACAGATTCGATCATTCCTGAGGAAGAGAAACCCCTGGAGAAACCGCCGGTTGAGGAGCAGGTCAACGAAAAGGAGAAGGTTGATTCGAATGCAAATCCCGGGGGATCCGGACTGGGATCAGGAACAGGAGATGATACCGGACTGGCAACAGCTATTGATGTTTTTCCGCGGTATCCTGGTGGTGATGAATCCCGGTTGTATTATCTTCGCAAACACATCAGGTACCCCGAAGCAGCTATAAAAGGAGTCATCCAGGGAGTGGTCATGGTGGTGTTCATTGTTGAACCCGATGGATCGCTTTCCAACGTTGAAGTAACCAAGCGCATCGGGGGCGGATGTGATGAGGAGGCCATCAGGGTTACAAAGGAAATGCCACGTTGGGAGCCAGGCAAGCGCAACGGCCGTGCTGTTAGGGTCATGGTACGCATGCCCATTGTTTTCAGGATACCGGGTCGGCCCTCCTAGGTGAAAATAAAAAAGGGGCTTGCGGCCCCTCTTATTAAATGTTCGCAAGAAAACTTGCAACTGAATTACTTCTTTTCA